>Ga0310039_10000575_pt1 | contig 30229 bp, 37 predicted proteins | sample Sb_taG_4_FD_200460 | JGI IMG/M metagenome (GOLD analysis project Ga0310039, IMG submission 200460) | Peat soil microbial communities from Weissenstadt, Germany - Sb_50d_6_BS metaG (v2) (version 2) | ecosystem: Environmental > Terrestrial > Soil > Wetlands > Peat | place: Germany: Weissenstadt...
TGCATGCGCCGTCTCACGGATTGCGCAAAAACCGACCGAAAGTGTTCTTCATAATCGGTATCATTCCGGTACTGGATTCTCTTTCCGGGATCAAAGTGCCAATACTCCAGGACTGTGCGTCTCTCCGTTTCGATGAGCACGTAAGAGGATGCCGGTACGGATCGGATTCCCACGTAAGGCGTCAAATGGGAGGCCGGGAAGAAAGACAGCCATCCCGCAAGATATTCTTCATCCAATTTCAGGCGACATCCGCCAAGAAGCACGAGAGGGTCCAGCACCGTGCTCCATGTCACTTGGCGCTCTTCGAGAAAGTAGTAAAGGTGACGTACACCGATAGGGTCTTTGGCAAGCAGCAGACTGCGATCAGCCGGATTCCAGATAGAGACAGCCCAATCACCGACGAGCCTAGCAAAGCAGGCGGTGCCCCAGCGTTGGTAGGCAGCCGAAACGATCAAAATGTCTGGCGAGTCAGCCGCAAGGTCGTCTTTCAACTGAGAAGTGAGCTCTCCTCGATTGTCGATGCGGCCGTCCCAGGTGATGACGGAGCCCGAGGTGCACAGATACGGTTGCGTTTCCCGGCGTGACTCTGTGTTCGTGTGGAAAGGCCGGTAGATGACACTGATGCCGGCCCTAAGAAAGGAGCCGCCTCTATCTGGTGCGAACGGACCGAGAGCCGCATGTACCTTGTTCACGTAATCCGATGCGAGCGGCTTGCCATCGAAATTCCATCGTCCAAACTGGACGCTCATGATTCGTCCCCTTGATGGTGGTTCCCGATCGATCCCTAGCATTTGTCGATGACCGCGTACAGCTCCCGCGTAGATGCCTTGTCGTTCACGACTCGCCCATTTACTTCGACCCATGCGTGGGCTTTGAAAGGCATTTGCTGCACGCCGATGAACATCTGAGCAGGCACTCCATGCCTCCTCAGCAGACAGGTAGTGGCTGCAGAACGCTGGAGGCAAAGCGCTTCTTTCCAATACCAAATGCAGGCGATGTCCACTGCTGCGCAGACTTGTTCAATTGCATCACAACTGGGAGCTCCATTGCGGATTGGGTGTTTAGACACTCGGTCGTAGAGCGCGCCGAAATCGCCTCGGACCAAATAGAGGTCGAACCGAATCAGCTTGCAGTACGCCTGTAAGACAAGAAACGCCATGACCTGGCTCCGTACTTTCAAATGGGCAATTGCAACTGGTCGCAAAGAAACGCCATCCGGTCGGTGAGTGCCTCAATCCTCTCGCTGAGAGGAAGAGAAGCGGAGTGACCACGAAATCTGTTGTAGTGGAGAAAAATAGTATGGTCCGAGCGATTTGCTGCCTGCAGTCGAGCGGTCATCTTGCGGGCGTGCATAGGATTGCAGTTCTGGTCTGCATCGCCCGAAACAATCATCGTAGCAGGGTAGGAGATGCCCTCTCGAACCGCGTGGTAAGGCGAATAGCCCCGAAGTGCTGCGAAGTCGTCCGGATCGTCTGCTGTGCCGAACTCCTCTTTCCCCGCGTACGCGCTATCAAAAAGATGGTAACGAAGCATATCGAGCAAGGGTACGAGACAGACGACTGCTCGGAAGAGGTCCGGTCGTTGGGTGAGTGCTGCCCCCACAAGCAGGCCGGAGTTTGAGCCGCCGAAGATAGCCAGTCTTTTTGGCTCCGTCCGACCCGTGGTTACGAGCCAATCGGCCGCCGACAGAAAGTCCTCAAAAGCTACGTGTCTGTTTCTGCGTTTTGCGGCGTCATGCCACTCCCTTCCGAATTCCGATCCACCGCGAATGCTCGGGAGTGCGAAGAGGCAACCTCGTTCCACCAGGAATGTAACAAAGACGCTGAACTGGGGAGTCATCGAAACGCCGTACCCACCGTAAGAGGTCATGATGGCTGGATGTCGGCCCCCCTCAAGTACGTCCGGGCGGCCCACAAGAAAGATGGGGATTTCTGTTCCATCTTTGGCGGGATACGAATTCTGAGTGTAAGTATATTTTGAAGGATCGAAAGGAATTGTTCGCTGCGTCCACGGGGTCCTTTGGCCTGTACTGAGTGAGCAACGCTCGAATTGTGCCGGCTGTGTGAACGATTCGGATTCGATGAACATTTCGTCACTTTCGTTCGCCCCGTCGGTTAGGCGGACCGTTTCCATCGGATCGACCGGCACTCCCGCAGCTTTTCGACCCCAAAAGTCAAAGATTGAAATCTGAGGTTTTGCGTTCATCCGGTAAGAAACAAAGATTCGGTCTTCAGCCACCCGCCAGTCCTGAATGGGTGCGTCGGCTTCGGGGACTACGTCTAGCCAATTCGGCTCCTGCTCGCCTCTCATCCGCAGTTCGACGATCCGAAAATTTGGTGCGTTGCGATTGGTGATGGCGAAGATTCTTCCCCGGGTAAGTTGCGGTGCCCAAATGTAGTTGGCATCCGAGATGGCCGCGCGTATTGAGCTGGGCTTGAAATCCCTGACGTAGAAGCTAGTGCGAATGGTTTCTCCGAACCTGTAGACGAGAAACCCGAGTCGGGTTGTATCGGAAATCAGGCATAGTCGAAGCTTCTGCTCTTCCCCAGCGAAAAAGATCTCCTGGTCATCTTCAAAAGATGTACCGAAGGTGTGGCAATAGGCTGCTCGATAGAAGGGTCTCTTAGCAGCAAGCGAGTCATGAACGTAGTAACAGCTCTTGGAATCCGGTGCGAACGCAAACCCTCGCAAGTATCCCCGCGGAAGAACGTCGGAAACCGTTCGTCTGGACGCGATCTCCAGTAGCTCGAACGTTCCCGTGCTCTCCCCGCCTTGCTTCACTTCGTAAAGCAATAGCTGACCGTCGGGTGAGAGTTTGATGGGCTTCAACGCCGTATATTTTCCGGTTTCCCGTCGCGCGGGATCGAGCAAAAGTCGGTCCTTGCCGTCAGCCGCTTCCCTCATGTAAATGCAGGGTTGCTCTTCTTCCGGGAGACGCTTCCTGAAGAAATACCGATTACCAACCTTTTGAAGTGAATCGCATTTCTCAACATCGAGTAGTTCGCGGATGCGCTGCCGAATGGGCTCTCGATGTGGAATCGAATCGAGATAAGCTCGCGCGTACCGCGTTTGTGCGGCAAGCCATTCCCGGGTGCGTGGTGATTCCTGGTCCTCGAGCCAACGATACGGATCTGTCACCGCCACGCCATGCAGGGTTTCTGTCACGGCTTCAATCGGGGAGTATGGTGGAGGTTCCATCAAGGCAGGCATAGCGGCCTCCGATCGGCTAATTCACTTGCCTCGCGGTGCATTCGTCGCGCCAGGCTGCGCAGGTACCCCGCAGTAGCCGGTTCTTCAAGCCTTTCAGTCTCCTTCCATACGTCGTTTCCAGCCGCGTAGGCAAAGACGGCCAGGAGCGGAGCGAATGCCAAGGCGTCGGCGATCGCGGCAGGCGAGACCACCCCGTCCCATTGAGCGCAATACGCTGCGGTCAATTCTGTTGCAACTGGAGAATCGGGCCCGAATGTGCACCGGGCGTGTTCAAGCAGATATTCGAGGCTGAAGAAAGGATTTCCGATGCACGCCTCCGCCCAATCCAGAAATGCGCATTGATTTTCTGAAGCGATGGTGTTCCCCGGGTTTAGATCGAGATGCCCAAGCGTCTCAGGAGTTCCGATGGCATCCATCGCATCCAGCGCGCTGTCCAGCGAGTGTGCCAACGCCGACAGATCCTTGCGGTCGAGGGTGGGAGGCGGAACTTTCGTTTGGCGCTCCATCAGCCGCGCCACGACGCTCATGAATGGTTGAATGAATTTGGAGAGTACTGCTGAGCCCAGATCACGGGCGCCCGCGCGGAGGATTTCGGAACCATGGTCGATGGACTGTATCTGCAGTCGGGCCAAGTCGGCAGCCCCCCGCTCCCAAATCTCGGGTTCCTGGACTTCCGAGAGAGGCTTTCCGGCGACCTCACGGGTAAGCCAGCCATTCCAGTCTGGCCGGGCTGCCACAACCCTTGGGAGATAGTCCGGGAAGAGGTGTGCTAGCGCACAGGTGATAGCGAATTCCCTCTGGTTGGGCTCGCCCACTGCTTTGAACCACAGTGTCGGGCCGTCGGTCTCGAATCGCGCCAGGCTGAATGATGGGCTGGCGTTTACCTGGCGGAAATTCCTGCTGAGATGGAAACCCAGTGGTTCGATTACCGTTTCGACCCATTCGCGCAATTCCTTGAACCAGCCCAGTCGTGCGAATGGGCCCGCCGGTGACTCCTTCCCTTCGGCACTACACAGCGCGATCGATTGCTGGATCGCCAGATAGTCAGAAGCGCCAATTGGCGAATCGTGGGATAGAGCTGAAAGTGGAGCCCATTGAGTGGGCATCTTAGGATTGCCACTAACGCGCCAGTGTTCCGCTGCTTGATAGTGGATCCCGGTAGCATCCGTCGACGCCGAAGCATCCGGCTCGAAAAGACAGACGACTTCTTCTCCCCAGTCAGTCTTGACCGCTGCGGTGAGATTCTCTGCCACTCGTTGCCAGCGCGGGATGTTCACGGAAGGTAGCGCGATTCGGTCGCCGTCAGGGACCACAAGGACCTCGGTCCCGCTTTGACCCAGCACGACGACGCGGTAGGTCTCGCAGTCGGTTTGTTCTGGAGTTGTCAATTTCCCGCTCACATTCTTAGCGATCGTTCTGCTAGCGGTCTGCAACTAGCTTGTGCTTTTGCAGCGATTCGATGAATTCACGTACATCACTTTCGACAGCTTCGCGGCTGGCATTGAATTCGCGGCTGATCACATTCACGATGTCGGGCTCCGCCGACCCTTTTTCAAGAAGTTCGAGAATCCTCGATCCAACGAGATTCAGGTTGAACATTTGGCCCTGCTGGACGTCGAGGACGATCGCGCCATCTTGTCCGTGCGTGCTGCGAACTCCATCGGAGACCCGGTACATCGGCCGCCCCATTAACTCCGGTTAACTTGCGAACTGGATGTGGCTGACACCTTGCCATTTGCTTCGGTGGAATCGCCAGTGATTAGTGAATTTGTTCGGGAAACGATCAGGGTGCGGAGACGACATTGTTGGTTCAACAAGATGCGCGACGCACATCAGGTTTCGAGAAAACGCAATGTGTTCGCTTTTGCGGCCTACTCACCGGGAGAGGAAGATGGCATCAACTACTTTCGATTGCAAGGTGCCTTGGAGGGCTGCTGAGATCCTTTTGCTGGCTGGTCCGTCAGACCGTAGTGCCAAAAACGTGGGAGCCTCGTTCGCAGGGCTGATCGTAAAAATAGTCCGGACCATTTTACGATTGGCACGAAAATCGTCCAGGTTCCGGCGGGCACCCTTTTGGTCGCCTTCTGCGCCCGCTAGAGAGGAGCCGCCCTTGGAGGCACAGTGGAAATGAGGGGCTAACCGAGAGAAACGGTAGAACAAGGTTTGATTGAACTATATCGTTTGATACAAATAGGATACGGGGATCATGACCGACGCATGGTGTGTCAGGTTAGTTCCACAACAGAACTATATTGACACTACGCAATGAGCCGGGTATGCTGCAGACATGCCGCGTTCTCGCTTCCAAGAACTGCTCGGCCTGGCTGAGCAAAATGATGGGTTGGTGACAGCCAGCCAGGCCCGGGCCATCGGCATCGTGGACTCCGTCCTGGCCCGGTTGACTCAGCGAGGAAAGCTGGAACGTGCAGCGCGGGGTGTCTATCGCATCCCTTACTACCCTGGTGATCGGTTGTCGCAATATCGGGAAGCTGTTTCATGGGTGCGTGCGAGTCACGGACCAGAGAACGTAGCGCTCTCGCACGAAACCGCGTTAGCCGTCTACGGGATCTCCGACGTGAATCCCTCGAGAGTCCACATTACGGTTCCCAAGACTGCGAGGCTCCGACGCCAGAAACCGAAATGGATTGTGGTCCATCGCGGTGAATTGTCGCCGACCGACGTGGCCGTACAAGAAGGGCTGCCCGTCACCGCCGTCGCGAGAAGTGTGCTGGATGTTCTGAAAGAAACCGGAAGGCCGGGGCTCGCACGCCAAGCAATCAAAGATGCGCGCAAGGAAGGGTACATTGACGCGGTCGAAGCGAAGCGGCTCGCGCGCCAACTCGCCCGGTACGCGCTTGCCAGTGGAAGAGTTCAAGGATCCAAGGAGCAGGCTCCCGCGTGAGCGCGAAGCCTGTAGAGCGACTGGAGAAGACCCTTGCCCGAGTCGCACGCGAGCAAGGGCTCGATCAGGAACGTCTGCGAAGATGGGTTTCTTTTCTGGCGCTCTGTGGCGTGCTGGAACATGCAGTCCAGAGAGGCGTGATCGACACCTACTACCTCAAGGGCGGAGTTGCCATGGAGCTCCGTTTCACGCGTGCTGCTCGCACTACGAAAGATTTTGACCTTGGCCTAGAGGGGAACAGGGCGGAACGCCTTCGCAGATTGGAGGAGGTGTCGAAGCTGGGATTTGACGAGTTCACCTTCCGTCTGAAACCCGAGATGCACGAGATGGAGTTGGCCGACACGGTGCGTGTGGAAGTTGCGGTGCAATACAAAACGCGTGCCTGGCAGACAGTGGCTGTGGACCTCGGTCCGGGAGAAGCGCGGGAAGTGGACCTGGTCGAGCCAACCATCACGGGCCTGGCCGACATAGGCTTACCGATAGCGGCGCATGTGCGGTGCTTGGGCCTCAACGAACAGGTTGCCCAAAAGCTGCATGCCTGTACCGGACCACATCGAGAGGACCGCGCACGCGATGTTCTCGATATTCTCCTGGTGGACATGCTGGGTAAGCTCGACTACGCGCGGACGCACGTTGCAGCAAAGCGGATTTTCGCCGAGCGTGCGACTCACGCTTTTCCCCCGAGTGCCAAACTTCCGCCGGAGTGGCGGCGGGAACTGGAGAACCTGGCTCAGGAACTTGGATACCGCGCCCCGTGCAGAAGAGATTCAAGCCAGGTTCACGGTTGTGGTCGAGGCGATCGCGAAGACCTCAGAAGATTAGCCCACGCCGCCGGAACCTCAGTTTGCCGCCCGTCATCATTCTCGCGGTCGAATGGCAGGTCTTCCACGATCCGACCGCCGGAAAGAACCAGGATTCTGCCAAATGCCGACAAAGTCGAAGGTCGGTGGGACACGACGATCAGGGTAGAAGCAGCGAGGTGATCCCACACGTTGCGAAGAATAAGAGCTTCCGAGGCGGGATCAAGGCAGGAAGTGGCTTCGTCCAGAATCAGGATGTGCGGCAATTGCAAGAGCGCTCTTGCAATTGCTAGGCGCTGGCGCTGGCCTCCCGACAGCCGGCAACCGTCGGGCCCGACGCGCTGATCGAGGCCCTTTGGAAGGGTAGCCACCGTGTTCTCAAGGCCAGCCAGTTGGACGGCCTCATGCAACTCGGGATCTGACGCCTCCGGCCTCACAAACCGGAGATTGGATGCAAGCGTTCCGTCGAACAAGACAGGATCTCGCGGGAGATAGCAGATATGGCGCCGCAACTTCTTGAGTTCAACGTTCCGTATGTCCGTGCCGCCGACCTGGATTGATCCGGACTTCACGTCATAGAGCCGCGCCAGAAGTCTCGCCAGTGTGCTCTTGCCGGCAGCGTTCTCCCCGATGATCGCGACCTTCTCACCCGCTGCAATTTGAAGCGACGGAATGCAAAGCACATTCTCCTGTCGCTCATACCCAAACTCAACCGCCGTAAATTCCAATCCCCAATTCTGCTTTGGAAGCTGAGCGCATTGTGGCGCGTCCGTTACGCTTGGGCGCAAACCCAAAACCGCCTGCAACTGACGGATGCTCGCAAACGTTCTCTGTGCCCGCGCGTAAAGCTCTGCCGCCCCGCTCAGTGGATCAAACAGTTGCGTGACGAAGCTGTAGAAGGCCACCAAGCTGCCGAGACTCAAAGTTCCAGCTATAACGCTCCAGCCCCCGTAACCGATCACGGCGGCCATGGCGAGCACAACCGCCACGGAAGTCCATACGGTGAACCAAACACCGGTCTTGAAGAGCGCGAGATGGGACCGGGTTGTTCGCGCCAGGTGCCGAAATGCTCTTCCTTCCTGGTGCCGCTCCCGGCCGAGTAGTTGTATTGGTAGAACGGAAGAGATGTGCTCCTCAAAAAAACTATTCCACGCGAGCAGGTTCCGCTGCACGGTATCGGAGTCGGCCGAGAGCTTCGTCCGAAAGTGGTGTCGAGCAACGAGGAAGAGTGGAACAAGAGGCAGGATGGCCAAGGTCAGCACTGGGCTCAGCACAAACATGGTTACGACTGTGAAACTGGTAGTCAGACACATGCGCAAGATCGAGGGAAGAAGATCTGAGCCGAAGTAGGCAACCTCTTCGATCGGCTCTTTGAACGGGTACATCACTGTTCCGGGTGGGGTGTTCTCGTAATAGTCTGCGGAGAGCCGGTCCACGTGGCGCAGCATATCCATCCGCAGCCGTAGGGCCATTTTCTGCACGGCATTCAGGGTCAAGTAGTTGCCTACACTCGTGAGTGCCGTTCTTCCCTGGTAGCTGAGGAAGATCAGCACCGCTGCACCCAGAAGCAATCCAGTTTCTTTTCGTGGCAGAACCTGATCGATGAGCCACTTGAGAACCAGAGGGGTGAGAAGCGCAAGGAGGCTGCCTGCAGTCATGCAAAGGAAGCTGGCAACATGCCAGGGAACGAACGGCCGAATCTGCTTGGCGAGCCAACGCAGCTCATTCGGGATGCGGAGCGACAGAACGACCTCGCATAATATAACTGAACCGGGATCGGAGAGCGGTTTGGAACAGAAGCATAGGCGGCCAGAACCGTAATCGTCCAGACAAAGTGCTCCCTGTTCGCCTTTCGCTCAATTCTGTTGGGTATTGGTGAAAATAAAGGACCTTGCTTGGGAATGATTGAAAGCCGCCCGTTCGCAAACTCGACCTATGCTAACGCTCTGAGACTTCCAAGCCTGAGTATCAGGCGGGTTTGTCCGTAACTCGGGCACAAATTCCGAACATGCTTGACGTGTGCCTATATTTCTGCAACTATCGAAACATACCAGTAGCCCCAAGCAAAAAGAGTACCGAGCATGTCGTAAGGTTCGCGGACATGCTTTCCGCGATGGGCACCGAACCCCGACTTCGAATCATGCAGTTGCTGCTATCCGCGCACCCGGACGGCTTGGTGGTGAGCGATATCCAGTCAGAGCTGGACATTCCGAATTCCACGCTTTCGCACCACCTTGAGAAATTGAAGAACGAAGAGCTTGTGAACGTGCGCCGAGAGAGTACCTTCCTGCGGTACACGGCCAACACGGAAGCGCTCCAGGACCTTCTGCAATTCCTCTACGCGGAGTGCTGCACCCGAAACAAGGCGGTCAAACCACAAGATATCGTCCATCTCTGTAAATAAGAGAGGAGCACCATGAGCAGTACCGACATCAAGGAAGTAGTCAAAGAAAAGTATGGCCAGGCAGCCTTGCGCGTGAAGACTGGCGGCAGTAGTTGCTGCGGAGCCACCGCGGCAAGCGGGTTGGGTTGCGACCCAATCACTTCCAAGTTGTACGACTCCTCCCAGGCGGGATCCCTGAGGAGGCCATGCTTGCCTCGCTAGGGTGCGGAAATCCAACTGCATTGGCGAAACTGAATCTGGGAGAAGTCGTTCTCGATCTCGGCTCGGGCGGCGGCATCGACGTCTTGCTATCCGCCAAAACAGTCGGCCTCACCGGCAAAGCCTACGGCCTCGATATGACAGACGAGATGCTCGCACTCGCCAATGAGAACTAGCGCAAAGCCGGCGCCGAGAATGTCGAGTTCCTGAAGGGCGAGATCGAGCATATTCCTCTGCCGGACAACTCGGTCGATGTGATTATCTCGAATTGTGTGATCAACCTTTCTGCGGACAAAGATCGCGTGCTGCGCGAAGCTTTTCGCGTGCTGAAGCCGGGAGGTCGCTTTGCGGTTTCCGATGTTGTGACCCGCGGCGAAATTACGCCAGAAATCCGCCAACGCGTGCTTCTGTGGGTTGGGTGCGTAGCCGGGGCGCTGGGAGATGACGAGTATCGCAGCAAACTCTCGGCAGCCGGTTTTGAGCAAATCGATATCGAGCCCACACGAGTCTATCGCGCAGAAGATGCGCGTGATTTTCTGTTAGCGGCTGGCGTCGATGCCGACGCCATTGCGCCGCAGGTGGATGGTAAGTTCGCCAGCGCCTTTATTCGAGCCGTCAAACCGGCAGGCGCCGGAGCCAAGGCATGTTGCGGACCGACCTGCTGCAACTAGGAGAGTACGAGTATGCATGGACAGTACAACGTTTTATTTCTGTGCACGGGCAATTCCGCGCGCTCCATAATGGCGGAGGCTATTCTGAACTTCAAAGGCCGAACCAATTTCACTGGCTACAGCGCCGGAAGTCATCCGTCAGGAAAGGTTCGCCCCGAAGCCTTGAGGCAGCTCGAAACGGCGCATATCCCCATCCGCGGTCTGCGCAGCAAGGCCTGGGACGAATTCTCTCTGCCGGGCTCTCCAAAGCTTGACTTCGTTTTCACGGTTTGCGACAACGCGGCCAACGAGGTCTGCCCGGTGTGGCCCGGACAACCGATGACGGCCCACTGGGGCGTTCCAGATCCAGCGGCAATTCAAGGCAGCGAGTCTGAGGTGGAACGTGCATTTCGCGAGACATTCTTTATTCTGGATCGCAGAATCAGTTTGTTCCTCTGCCTTCCGCTGAAGACTCTCGACAGTCTGGCGCTCAAGAGGGAGCTCGATAACATCGGCCAGACGATGAAACCCGTTACCCGCGAATAGTGGTCGGGTCGGAGAAGATGCAAGCCGCGTATCTTGCAACACAGGAATCACTCATGAACGCAACAAGTCGTCTCAGTTTTCTGGACCGCTATCTGACTGCGTGGATCTTCGCCGCTATGGTCGCAGGCGTTGTGCTGGGTTGGCTTGTGCCTGGAGTCGTGCCTTTCTTGAATCGCTTCAACGTTGGCACGACTTCCATTCCGATCGCGGCAGGACTGATTCTGATGATAGTATCCACCATTCACGAAGGTGCGGTATGAGGAACTGCATGAGGTCTTTCGCAACAAGCGAGTGCTCGGGCTTTCACTCGTCCAGAACTGGGTTGTAGGGCCGATTCTGATGTTTGTTCTAGCAATCGTATTCCTGCGCGGCTATCCGGAATATATGGCCGGCCTCATCATGATCGGCCTCGCACGCTGCATCGCCATGGTCATCGTCTGGAATGAGTTGGCCAAAGGCGATATAGAGTATGCGGCTGGATTGGTCGCCTTCAATTCTCTTTTTCAGGTCTTTTTCTATTCTCTCTACGCCTGGGTTTTTATTACCGTCATTCCCGCCAAGCTCGGCCTTCGCAGTGCCGTGGTCAACGTGTCCATTGCAGACATTGCGAAGAGCGTCGTTATTTACCTGGGAATTCCATTTCTGGCGGGATTCCTGACTCGCACTGCATTGGTTCGCGCCAAAGGGCACGATTGGTACAGTCGGAACTTCGTTCCGCGCGTAAGCCCGCTGACGTTGATTGCGCTGCTGTTAACAATCGTGGTGATGTTTTCTCTTAAAGGCGGGTACATTGTTCGCCTGCCCTTGGACGTGCTGCGCATCGCTGTGCCGCTATTGATCTACTTCGTGTTGATGTTCTTGGTGTCCTTTTACATGGGCAAGAAAGTGGGAGCGGACTATTCCAAGACAACTACCCTGGCGTTTACAGCCGCCTCCAACAATTTTGAGCTGGCCATCGCAGTGGCAATCTCGGTATTCGGTATCAACTCCGGAGCCGCATTCGCGGCGGTCATCGGCCCCTTGGTCGAAGTACCCGTGATGGTTGCGCTCGTTAATGTGGCGTTTTACTTTCAACGTCACTATTTTCCCAACCCGCAATCGATAACGATCGAGCCGGTTTGCTCGCCCACTGCGCAGTAGGGACTGCGGTTGCAGCAACAGCGCACAATCTTATTGCTGACGAAGAACAAAACCTTAGCCGATTGAACGTCCCCTCCATACAGCGCCAAGGAGAAAGCGATCCGTTGCAGACAGGCGTGCAATGCCACTTTCCACTTGCGCACTTCTGAGCAACTAGAGGAAATTCACTCGTGTATCCATTTCCGCTCCACTTTCGTCTTGTCGATGGAGCCCGAATACAGGGTCTCCAAGGAGGACAGGAACTATGGAAACGACTCGCTCAAAAGGCAATCTTCAGAACCTGATACCGATCGCGGTAGTCGTTGTAAGCGGGTGCGAGCCATGCGCCGAAAAGATGGTCACGCAGGCACTCGCACAAGGGAGCTCGTGGCAGGATGTCGATGAAACGCTGCGCATCCTTGCCGACATGCAGAAACGGCAGTGCGTCATAAAGGCGCTTGGAGCCGACACGGTCGCCCGGATGGAAAAGCCACTGGCAGCCGGGCGCAGCACACTGGGGCGGGCAAAGCCGGGTAACGCTGCGGCGGGCGGTGGTTGCGGATGCGGTGAAGACGTCAACCTGCTTCCGGTTTCGGCTCACAAGTGAGGACTCCGCGCTCGTCGCGTCTGAACGCCGTTCTAAGGCGGCATGCAGTTGCTGGCGAGCGCGGTGCAGTTTCAGACTCCCGGCAGAGGCATTATGGGAAGTCGGAAACTCTGTTTTTCGATGCGACAACAAGACAACGCGGAGGAAATCCATGAACCGAAATCACAGAACTTTGCGGCTGATCGGTCTGCTGGCTCTGGTCGGGATGCTCGTGGCCATATACGATTCCATTTCCCGCATTCTGGGCATCCCGTTATTCTGTCCATTTGCTGGGAATGGGTGCGACATCGTCCAGAACAGTCCTTATGCCGTCATCTTTGGAATACCCCTCGCATTTCTTGGAATTCTAGGATTTGGCGCCTATATAGTGCTTGCTTATACGGGAATACGCTCCGCCCCAGGCACCCGCTGGTATCTGTATGCGCTGTTGGCCTGGAACCTCCTGGCGGTTTGCTCCATGGCGTATTTCGCCTATCTGGAGTTGGCAGTGATCCATGCGGTTTGCTCCCTGTGTATGTTCTCGGCAGCCTTAAACATCGCACTGGGGATCATGATCATTTACGCCATCTGCACTGGCCAAGAAAACACAAGAGCGGCAAAACCATAGACCGAGCCGCCCACGTTACCGTTGTTTACGGGCTAGGCGACTCGGATCCGGCGCGGTCGCCCGAAGAAACCGCTGGCAGCCGGACGCAGCACATCGGAGCAGGCGAAGCCGGGTAAGGCTGCGGCTTGCAGTTGCGACGAAGACGTCAATGATCTGCCGGTTTCGGCTCACAAATGAGGACTCCGCGCTCGTCGCGTCCTAACTCGCACGCGTCGTTTAAGGCGGCGTGGGGTCTCGCAACGTATCTCGCTGACGATGTGCACGAATCAAGGCTTCTTGCGCCAGGTCGTCAGCTTCGGTAGCATCTCGAACTAAGTAAGCGATGTATCGTGTTACAGCACCTCGGTAGCGCTCCAATTCATTTGGAGAAGGCGGGGGCGTTGCCATAGGGGCAGTCTACTGCCGGAATGGCGTACCATGCAGTCGAAATTCCCGTTTATTCCGCATTGCCCCTTTTACGGAGAATCCAGCCGCATCGGGCCGGTTGTCGACAGATTCTCGGCAAATTAGGAAGTAATCCTGAGTTTCGGGTTACCGGTCTCATCCGGGAGCAGTCGCCAAAATATTTGCCCGCTACAATGCGTGAATGGACCACCACACAGTGGCGGCCGTCAGCATCACCGGTACGTGCCTTGATGTGTTGGGTAGCCTCTATCTTGCCTATGACCTACTGGGTGGACGACACGGTCCGTTGCGGCTGCTTACGCGCGCGGTTACGTACTCCGTCGTCTTCGGCATCGGTCTTGGCCTCTTCTTTGGCCTATTTTCCGGTATTGCGACCGGTATCACCCTGTCGATGGAACTCAATCGAGCAGCTCGTGGGCTGGACCATTACTCTTTGCCTTGGGAAGCGTTGTTTTCCGCCATGCGCGGGTTCGCCTTCGGAGCTGGACTGTACAGGATTCTGGGCTTCGAATTCGCAATCGCATTTGCCATTCTTATCACGATCGGCCAAGTATTCGCCTACTATCGCGGTATGCGTCCCGCCATCGACTACGTGGCGTCTCGCCGCCCACGGCTTACGCGTCGTCAATTCTGGGGAACGGTCACCCGCACGGCCGGTTACATTGTCACGGCCCTTATCTGTAGCGCCTTCATCCACCACGTGGACCACGCCTGGCCTTTTGCGATTCGCGTAGGGCTCGTCACAGGAATCGTCACCGGGGTCGGGGCGACGGTCAATCCTTACATCGAATATTACGCTGACAATCTTCCAGAACGACGGATTGGGGCTTACCATCCTTCGTCGTCTCGGCGGTGAGGCAGGAAATAGACCTCATGAGTCGGCGTCGGTTGGGCGTTTAGAATCTCCGGACAACGTCGACTATCTTCCCAATGACCTCGGCGTCGCGATTTCGAAACTGCTCCCGCCTATGAACTCCGCCTGGATAAGAGTGAACCACCAGACTGCTGTTCTCCCGGCTGCAGCACTCGCACAAGTAGGTCCCATCACGTTTGAGAATGATGTACAAGGGTTGCTGCCATAGCGGTTTTGAGCCGCAGTCATTTGGCTTTTTCTTTTGCCGATTTACCAAAGCGAGCACCCCACCCGCCAGATATGGATGGGAGGCATTTCGTTTTCCGCCGATCCAGAAGAAGTCTCTTAGTGTTGGTCTTGTTAAATCAGAGAGCGCTTTCAGCGATCCCCGCAGAAAGAAGGGGACCTCCCCAAGTTCAGCAACCAGTTCTCCAATAAATCCGGTTTGTTCAACCTCATCCACCTCAGCAACCACGTCAATCCCCGCCAGCAATGGACGGCCCATGAGTATTTCCGGCATCGGTTCGTATCCAGCGTCTTGCAGGCTGAGACCAAGCGTCTCAAATATCACATTCAGTCGTAGCGAATAGGCCGCGCAGAACGTCACGATCTTGTGAAAGTGGCGGGGTGGGATGTTGAGCGTTTCATAGTCGGATAAAGATCCGGAAGCTATGAAGTAGCGTTCATCGCCCAGCAAATCCGCGATCTCTCGACTGGTCGCAGAGGCCGCACGGAACGAGAGTCCCATTCGCAGCCTGGCACGGCGAAGGAGCGAACCTAGTTGAGATGGTGCGGGGGATAGCGCCTCCGGCTTCCAGCGTTTCGCCAACTCCTTGGCAACGGCAGGTTGCTGGGGCCGTTGCAGGCTGCGGATCTCTAGATCCACTACGCCAGCAAGCCTCGCCTCTTCAGGGACCTTGAACCCAACTTGGGCATAGGGCAGTTGGGTACTGATCGTCGCAATCCGCCCACCTCCAACAGCCCGGATGTGGCAACAGCACAATCCCTTCCCATGCTCAACCAGGCACAGATTCCTGGATTCCTCTCCTCTGATCTGCCTCAGCAAGTCGTCCGTCATCCCAGGACTTACGCGGGCGATGCTGCCCGCGAGCAGTTCTGGAAAGGCAAGTGCGTCCTCATAACCGATCTTTGCATATAAGAAACTTTTGCCCTTCGGTTCTGCCAGCGAACCAAGGCGTCGGGGCTTCGTCCAGTCCAGAACCTGGGACAGTGGTACTACGGCATTGGGAGCGGAGCTAGCGCGCAAATTCCGAAGCCAAGGGATGAACGCGTTCGGGTCATCCAGCGATGATTCCAGAAGTCCGGTGCGTTTTGACGGAAGCTGAATCTGTAAGCGAGGGATTGCCTCGACGTCAAAGTCAAAGACCCGCAACCAGTCCGTGAGCCGGTAGTCGGAGATCCGGCTAAAAGCAAACAATTGGAACAGGCTCGGGCTGAAGCTCCCGCGCCTGAGATCGTAATACAGATTGTGCGGCAGGTAGTGAGGTGATGACCGGCCAAAAAGAGCCGCAGATTTCTGGGATGCCTGGTACAGCGTAAGTTTCTTGCTCGCCAGGATCGACTTTACTCGTTGCGCAAGTTCTCCGTCCGATCCTCGTATCGCCGCCGGGCGCACTGCTGGACCTCTCGTCGCATCTTTCTCGCGAGAAGTCCTACTCAGCGCCGGTCAGAACTCAGACGGTCTTTATGAAAGATAGTACGACCTGGCCTAGTTTTCCGGGCACTCTCAATCCGCTCGCCGAGATTTGCTTCGGTTTAAACATCTCGCCTCGCTGCTGTCAGAAATATCTGCGACTTGTCTGGTTTTTCGGGCAGGGACTCGATTTCAGCGTAGAAATGCGGACTTCTTCTGACGATGAGTAACAGGTTATAGGTGAGATCGTGGTCGGAGTCCCGACCAGCTTGGGCGAGAGTAGCCAGTTAAAGCCTCGCAACCTATTGAGAATTCGTACGGAGTATGTCGGATTTCCGAACAAGACTTAGTCCCGGTGGACAAAGCAGCCGATTTGCGCCTACCATACCGAAACGCCAACCTGAGCCGTTCCCAATGTTGGCCCCGTCGTCAAGTTCCGAAGCTGGTCAGCGTCTTCGCGCGAAACGCGAGCGATTGCATCTGTCCATCCGTCGGGTCGAGCAGATTAGCCAGAAAATTGCGGAAGAAACGAACGATCCAGCTTTCTACGTGTCTCACAATTGGGTAAGTGACCTCGAAAACGGTAAATCCAAACCGCGTCTCACGAAGTTCCAAAGTCTCAGCCTCATCTACGAATGCGACATCAACGAGATCTTGAGCCTCTTCGGACTCAATATCAGCGATCTTGGTAAGGAACGAGGATTGATAGCCCTGCCACACACTCATCTCAGCGGCCTGACGCTCGCGCGACCGGAGCCGATTGTAGTGCCTTCTCTGAAATTGCCGGGGAATCTTCCCTTGGAGCGGACGACTTTGGTCCATCGAATGTTGCAGGGTTTGGGTGAGATGCCTCTGTTCCTGGTGCAGCAGGCCGGTCTCCGGGATGTGCTTTATGGGTACGTCGGGACCGAGGACTACACGCTCGATCCCCTGATCCGTCCAGGCGCATTCGTCCAGATCGATCCGCGTCAAAACAAGGTCACAAAGGGCGTTTGGCCGAGCGAACACGACCGTCCGGTCTATTTTGTCGAGCTTCGCGATAATCGTTACGCGTGCAGTTGGTGCGCCCTCGAGGGGAGCCGCTTGCTCCTTGTTCCGTCCCCCAAATCGCAGGTACCAATCCGGAACCTTCGTTATCCCCAAGACGCCGAGATCGTAGGTCGCGTCACGGGGGTTGCAATGCGAATCGCGGAGTTGCAGCCGGATACTTCAGGGGAATTTTCTCAAGACACGAACCCGCTTTGATGCTCGTTCCTCCAGAAGCGAGCCAGTGTGCAATGCACGTCGCTACCGGGCCGGCAGGGAGAGTCGACAAATCGTGCTGGCCGTCTGACGGCCCTTTCTTGCGTTCGACCTCCCGATAGGACCGCCTTAGAATGCGCTCGTGAAGATGCCCTCCGCAACCTTGAGCGAGCCCGTGCCAATTCTTTGCGAACGAGTGGCGAGCATCGCGAGACAGCGCAGCCCGGCCGTCTGCGTACTCACGAACCGTGGGAAGATCCTTGTGTCTCGAATCTTGGCCGGTCACATTATGGCGGGAGACGAGATTGCGTTTCCCACGCCTGAGGGAGATACCGCAGGCCCTGAGATCTACGTCACAAAGGCTCATTCAGGGATAGATCGTTGCCTGTACCAGGCACCGGTCGGATACGTCACCCAACCCAAGTTGGACAAAAGGCAGCAACATTTCGTGTCCGCTCAGGTTGAGCACGGCCACTTGGGCATTTCTGCCATCTTGCTGCCCTGCGAAATCTTGCGCGAGTACTTTTATCGTCTCCCTCAGGAGGATGCACAGGCGAAGGGCCATAACCTATACGAGATTCTGGGCGTTTCTTCGAGCGCTGCTCCTGCTGAAGTCCGGCTCGCTTTTAAGCTTCGCCATCTGGAACTCACCTCGACAGGCGCCCCACACGGCGAGCAGGTAGCAGCAGAGCGCGCCTTCAACATCCTCGGCCAACCGGAATTGCGCGCGTGCTACGACATGCTGCTTGGCGACCCGGAGGCCCCAGCGGTGTTTCCCTACGGCGGTTTCGGCGCGATCGTTGTCAGCGGCGAGCGCTCCCGCGAAGGCAACGTTTTCTTCGCGAATCGCATTCTGGCGTTCTTACCAGAACATCGCAGCCTCCGGTTCCACCTGCCACTGCGGAATTGCGATTTCTATGACGACCGGGCGTTGTGCCGCGACGTACGCCGCAACCTTGAGTTCTGGATCGATCCCGCCGTCTTGCACACCGTGTGGGACTCAAGTTGGAACCGATGGAAGCACTTGTTGAGTACCAGGCTGGAAGTGGACGGCACCTTCGTGCGCAGCGGCAAATACCGGAAGCGCGATGGCAACTGGGAGTTGGTCATTTGGGAAACTGCGCTGCCTAGTCGGCTCGCAGCCAAGCTTCCCGCAGATTTTCCGCAGCAATTGGAGACCGCCCGAACGACCTACCATCGCTTCGGACAGTACTCACGCGCTTTGGAGCAGATTCGGTCATGCCTGGAGCACCGGGCTGTCGAGACGGCAGAGTTGGAACGAATGTGTTCTGAGCTGAACATCCCGGGAAGTTTCGATATCGCTCAGATCAGTTGGCATCCCGATTATGACCCGCTCTTCTACCGTCAGCTCTCGCATCGAGCCCGTCGAATTTACTTGTTTCGTTGCGAATATGTTTTCGACCTCGAGAAGGCGATCATCGTCGAGACGCCGCAGCTAGGCCATGCCACCTACGTATTCGCAAAGCCAAGAAGTGTGGAGACTTTCCTCACCCTGTACACCAAGGTCACGAAGGACGACATCAGGCGCAACCGAGACAATATCGGCGAGAGGTTGGGATTCATAAGACGGCTAGTTCACGGCACGAATCCAAGGCTTTGGCTTCAGGAGATCCGGCGACAGGTGGATGAAAAGAGTACTCTGTAGAGATAGAAGTCATGAGAGTCGTGATTCGATCGAGTCACATGCTCCAGGCTTCACTGCTTGGCACCTGGTCTTTTCGGCGAATGGGGTTTTCAGGAGAAATGCAGTTTCGCGGTCAGTCACAATGTGATCGGTGCTCTTCGTCAGCTTGAGAACGCGAGTGCAGGCAAGGGTCCTCGGACGTGGCCAAGTCTTCGCCTTTCTCGATGATTATGCACTTGACACAGAACACTGTTAAGCGTATATTTTTCTTACCGGAGTGGATTTTCCAAGCTTTCTTTTGTTTCCCCCCGGAGCAGGAAAGCTTGCGAGGGGGTTCTGCTCCGGAAAGAGGCGACCATGAGACTGATAGACGTTACAAAAGCTCTTGCCACTGATGAGCAATGCCTAGCCTACCTAGAAGCCTCGCGCTGGCCTCACGGTGTGCGCTGCCCGACCTGCGGGGCCAAGGAAGTATCGAAGATCACCCGCACTGTGGACGAAACCAAGACGCGCAAAGAGAAGAAGCAGAATAAGCGGAAACAGATTTATCAGTGCTTGGAGCCGACCTGTAAATCACAATTCTCCGCCACCAACGGCACGATCTTCCACGATTCACACCTTCCGCTAAACAAGTGGTTCATGGCGATTGCGCTGCTTGTGGACGCAAAAAAGAGCATGAGTGCCCTGCAACTATCACGGCATTTGGCCTGCAATTATCGGACGGCGTGGTATCTGGCACATCGCATCCGAGAAGCCATGACGGAGGGTGGGTATCGCTTCAATCGCCGGGAAGATGCGGACCTGTTCGAGCAGACAGTGACCCGTTTAGTTGCTGGCAAAGCGCTACCCTATGCCAAACTGAGAGAGGAAAACGCCTTTACACCTTTCGTGCGGCCCTCTCAGGTCTGCGCTTCTTCTCGGGCTTCGTCTCGGATCGCTTCTGCGGCGCGGCATTTATCAATCTACCAAGCACAGCATCAAATTTCTGCTTATCTACCTTCATTTCCGCAGCTTACCACCAATACGGGACTGCTGTTTAGAGATATCGAGCTGCCGGTATCCATAATTCCCTCGGGTTTCGCTTCCGAAGCAGGTCTGAAAGTGTCAAACACTCGGTTGTGCAGGTGGCGTACAGCCAACTGCTCTCGGTCTGTGAGGCCTGCGCGACAGGCAGGAGTCTCAGCCTTTGCTTCCCCCAGTCTTCAGGAACCTCGTCGCGAGCCACGACTTCGTCAGCGCAGGTTGGAGACAGGTACGTTGGAGGTCCAACCAGGAAACTGACGCTGCCCTGGATGCTGGCGCCGAATCGTCCTCCAGAACTCAACTGCTTCTTTGGATCTCTGGCGCACGTCCAGCAGTACCAAATCGAAGAAATCAGGCACCCAGAGCAACGCTCCTTCAGCGATGCTTTTGGCCGTGTGAACGTGAATTCCGCGGCTTCTCAGCACGCGGGGCGCGCAGGTTCTGCATCGCTTCGTTGCCATCGATGATGAGCACGTTTTTCGGGCCCATTGGAAAGGAAATCGGTGATTGCTGGGGCACAGAACACCTCCCAGTTTTCCGGGGGCGGGCGTTTCGGAAAGCAGGATTACCTTTGAGAAGCGGGCGTCACCAGAAAGATCTACCTCGACTCTTCTTGTCTCTTTCGTTAAGGGGGCGGGGATTCGACCGCCCCCAACCGAACGCGAAAGCCTTGCCTGCTTACCTCAGGCTGCTACGAGAGCAGGCCTCTTTTGCAAGGTCGAATTGGCCACCTCAAAGTTTCGGACTTCAGGAGTACCGTCGACCACTTTCGCCAGGGCCTTCAGCACTTCTGGATAGCTGGCGCGGACATAGGCTTCCGCGTCCTCCTTCTTGTCCCAAAGACTGATGGCGACCCCTTCCGTTCCGGGTCCGGGAGCGACGAATACGATTTCGTCTTGGAAGCCGTGCTGTTTCCGAAGGAGAGGGAGAATCTCGTTCTCGATCGTCTGGGTAAACTCCGTACGGGTATTGGGTTTCAGCTGCATGGAAACGTGACGAGCAAACATGTCAACCTCCTGCTGGGTTGTCGTTGACTAAGAGGAGGGAACTTCAGATGGACTGCCTTAGTTCAGAGGATCTGAAAGGGAGAAAACGAAATTCGCTCTATCTAACAGCGTAAGCCGAATCCTGGTGTTGTCAAGTCGGAAATGCTCGGGGTTCGCGGATGGCAACGCCCTAAGCAGACGGAACAACAGACGCTCGGAGACATTGTCTCAGGCGACTTTACGCCAGTGCTTGCAAAACACTCAAAATCATTTCCTCTCATCGACTGCACCTCGGTCGGAGTTGATCGAATGCAGCGAAACTTCGAGCCGATGCGGAAGCAGGTAGAGGCATGGCAGAGAAGTGAATTGACGGACGTTACCGCCAAGGTGGTCATCTACGAGGCATTCGTCGAGGGCAAACTGGAAGCGCCGAAACACCTCGCACGCACGGTTCACGACCTGTACTTCTTATGTGGCGCAGAGATTTATGTGGCGCCCGCCTCGGGACGCACGTAGAGACGCCTTGTTCGGCATAGAGAAGCGCCACATAACTTTCGGTTCAGAGACTGCGAAGGAACTCCATAACGCGCGGGTTCTTGCGCCACATCTTTCTTTCGTGCCCTTTCCCACCCGTGTCACAGGCCGCCAGCGCCTTTGCTTTCATCTCAAGATCGACTTCGGCGTAGACGTTGGTGGTGTCGATGGAAACATGTCCCAGCCACGCCCGGATCGTGTTGATGTCTACGCCAGCACGTAGAAGGTGCGTAGCCGTCGTGTGACGAATCGTGTGCGGACTAACTCGCTTTTTCGCCAGAGACGGCACGCTTTCCCTGGCTTGCTTCGCATGCCTTTCGACCAGCGTATGGATTCCGAAGCGAGTCACCGGAGCACCATAGCGGTTCAGGAAGACAAGGCTGTCTTGCGGTCGGCCTGCGATCAAGGGAGCCAGAACGGTCATCGTTCGCGGCCACAGCGGACAGAGCCTTGTTTTTGCGCCCTTCCCGCACAGCCGCACTGCACCGCCGCGTCTGTTATCCCCGTCGAGATCGGAGATTTTCACCCCTGCCGCCTCGCTCGCCCTCGCGCCAGAGTTGTATAAGAAGAGCAGGAGCGCGTGATCTTTCCGACCCTGCTGGGTGTACCGATCCGGTGACGCGAGCAGCGCATCGATCTCAGCTTTTTCCAGATAGGTAAGCGGATTCTTTCCCGTGCGTTTGAAAGGAACGCTTTGGACTTCCCCGCACCACATCAAGTGCTCAGGGCTGCGTTCCCCGATAAAGTGTGCAAGGGCGTGTATGGCCGACAGCCTCTGGTTGCGAGTTGCGACGCTGCAGCCACGCTCTTCTTCGATGACCGCGAGGAACTTCCGTACGGCATCGGCGGATAAGTCCTCGACCTCAAGAACATCGACAGTTTTCCGCGACTGAAGCGCGAGCCGGGGAAGAAGCAGGCATAACGTATCCCGATAACTGCGCTGGGTGTTCCGCGAAAGATTCCGCTCTGCAACCAGATGTTCCAGCAGGAAACGTCTGATCCAGGGGCCAAGAAGGGAGTCGTTCATCATTGCTTGCCTCCGGGGGACGCGTAAAGTTCGAAGCGATGGCTCGCTTCGTCCAGGAGTTCCTTGGTCATCGTTAGATAGCGCGACGTTTCCCGAAGGCTCACGTGGCCCAGATAGGTCGCCAGGTGCGGAAGAAGACGCTGGACATTCTTTCCTTCTCGATACCAGGTCACAAGCCTTCGGACGGCAAACGTATGCCGGAAGTCATGAAGACGGGGCTGATAGTAGAAACCGTCCGTGCGTTTCACGCCGGCTTCATATCGGATGCGTTTGAACGCCAGCTCTGCGGTCAGATGCGTGACAGGGCGTCCATCATAAGTGGCTAGAAACGGAGTGCTGGGTGAGGAGCCATGCTCTTTCCACTTCCTCTCGAAATAGCAGCGAAGGACGCCGGTGAGATCTGAGCTCACGGGTACCAGCCTTGTCTTATAGAACTTTGTTTCGCGCACCGTCAGGATCGCGTCATTCAGGTCCACATCCCGGTGCTGCAAGCGAATCGCTTCACCGATACGGAGGCCGGTCCCGTAGAGAAGAAGGATCAACGTCCTGATGGTGTATGGTTCAAGGTGCCAGTTCCCACGATGCCGATTGTCTACGACCCGGATCATCTTCTGCACTTCTTCCATGGAGTAGAGGTAGGGCCGGAACTGCCGCGGATTCTTTGGCTGGGAGTGCGGAAGCGGATTTCGTGTTGCGTAACCGCGCGACAGTGCGAACCGAAAGAACATTTTCAGGGCGGAGAACTTGTTGAACCACTCCGCAGTCACCGGTCGGCCAGCGTCAAGGAACCGGCGAACCGTCTCCGGACTTATGTCGTCGATTTCAACGGGTCCGGCCAAGCGGGCAAAAGCGGTCAGTTTGAGTGCCCGGTTCTTGTAGGTCATGCCGAGCGACTGCTTATAAAGGATGAACTCGTGGATGGCATCGGTGATCTTCACGCGACACCTCCCAGCCCGAGGTTGCCCACATCCCGCAGAGCCTGGATCTCTCCGATGCGGTAAAAAGGAGCGGCGCTTTGTTCACACTGCTGGATACAGTCAACGAGCGGTCTCACATCCAAGGCGGCGACTTCGCGCAGGCCAACCAGATCGACCTTGGCGTAGATTCGAGTAGCCGCTACGGACATGTGTCCCAGGTGATCGCCCACCTCCTTCAGTGTCAGACCCTGGGCCAGAAGGTGCGTGGCACAAGCATGACGCAACACGTGCGAGCCATATCGCTTAAGCTTCAGGCCGAGCCTCTTTTGTAGCTTCCGAGTCATCGTGGAAAGAGCGCCAACCGAAACGGGCCGGTATGGTCGCCTGAGTGTCAGTAAGACTTCCCGGTGGGGACACCGGGGCCTCACCTCCTTCATATACCGCAGAAGTGCATTCCCAACCTCGGTCGTCAGGGGATAAGTTTGGGCTTTCCTCTGTTTGGGACGGCGCACGGAGATTCTTTCTTCAGCCCAATCGATGTCCTCAAGACGCAGGCAACAGACTTCGCCAACGCGCAGGCCGTAGACCGAGCAAAGCAGGATCGCGCAGCGACTTCTGATCTGAACTGGCGACGTGCCGTTGACGCTGGTGACAAGCTTCTTCACGTCTTCCCACGCCGGCCCTTGCGGAAGATTTTCGTGCGTGTAGACCCGGGGTGCGTCGATGGACTCGGCAATGCCGGCCGCGCACCAACCTCGACTGCTAGCATAGCGAAAAAACGAGCGCAGAGAGTACACATGGAACGAGATGGTCGTCCGCTTCCACCTGCCGGCCACGGCATTGGTGAAGTACTTGGTAATCGTCACCGGCGACACTGTGGACAGTGGCACGTCTTGTGCGACCAGCCAGCCTAAAAAGGGATTCAGCGAACGTTCGCGATTGACAATCGTAGCGTCGGCGAACCCTCTCTCGTGTTTGAGGAAGGTCAGGAACTGGTGCAGGTGGTGGTTGTAGGGTAACGACTCGCCTTGTGCAGCGTGTATTGATCGGGACATGTTGGTTCTCCTCGCGAAAGAAAATCCACCAAGTATGCCCCTTGCCTTTCCACAGCCCCGCGCGATAATGTCGCAACGTTATGCCCCTTCATGCGCGTGAAAAGATCGGAAGAAACGATCCCTGTCCCTGCGGTAGCGGCAAGAAGTACAAGCACTGCTGCCTGCCCGGTTATGCTCCGTCTATCGACCACGTGTGGGCGCGGCAGCACGAAGAGTCGGACCACCTGACGCGGGAGATCACCCGGTTTGCCTTGCGTAAGTTCGGGGAACGGATCTATGAAGCATGGCAAGACTTCAACATGCGTGACGTTCCGAGGCCGCTGGAAGAGGCCGCAGACGAACGTCAGATCTTCATGCCCTATTTCTTGTTCCAGTGGAATCCGAACGCTCGGCGTACCACCGCGCGTGGGAAGGGCGGCGTTGTGGCTCGCTGGTACATGCTGGAGAGGTCGAAGCAGTTAACTGCGATGGAACGAATGTTCTTGGAGCGGGCCACAACGCAGCCGCTGAGCTTCTATGAGGTGGTTTGGAACGAACCCGGCGAGCGCGTCCTAGTGCGCGACGTTCTGATTGGCGGTGAAACCGAAGTCATCGAGAGATCGGGGTCGCGAAACCTGCAGCCCGGAGACTTGCTTTTTGCGCAGATCTGGTACGAGCCCGAACTTGCCGTGTTCGGCAGCTCGGCACCCCTCCGCATCCCGCCGGACAAGAAGATTGAGGTCATCGAGCTTCGAAAGAAACTGAAGAAGAGAGTCGCCAGACAGAATCGCTATCTGACGCCGCACGATCTGTTGCGATATGCAGATCTGATTCGCGCCACCTACCTGGATATTCGGGACCGGCTATTCGCTCCGCCGGTGCTGTGCAACACGGACGGCGACCCGCTGCTATTTCACACGCTGACGTTTCGGATCGAGTCGGCGGAAGCGGCGTTCGACGCCTTGGCCCCGCTCGCCGTGGGGCGCTTGCGAGAGGAGTTACTCGACGATGCGGAACTGGGCGACGATGGGAAGCTGCGGAAGGTAAACATCGATTGGATCAGAGAAGGCAATCGCAAGTTTAAGAGCTGGGACAACACCATTTTGGGCCACATCAAGATCTCCGAGGGACGTGTGATCGCAGAGGTGAACTCGGAGAATCGCGCCAAACGGCTGCGCAAAGAGATTGAGAAGCGGCTCGGGCCGCTGGCAGTCCATGAAAGCACCGTCGCCAAAACGCTCGAAGAGATGCGGAAGAATGCGCCACAAGAAAAGGCCGAGGAAGCGGAACTGGGCGAGGCTGAGATGGAGGTGATACTGCGCGACCCTGAAGTCAGAAAGCAGATGCAAGCATTCATGCAGAAGCAAGCCGAGAGCTGGGTCCACCAGAAAATCCCTGCGTTAGGTGGGCGCACGCCGACCGAAGCCGTTAGCGACCCGGACGGCAAGGAAATGGTCGAGGCGCTGCTTCTCGATTGGGAGCGGCGCGAAGAACGAGATGTTTCTCCGAATCAGATACGGCCAGATATTGGTGCGCTTCGCCGTTTGTTGAACCTGGCTCCCCAGGCATCCTGAGTCTCTCACCCTGACTCTGCTACTCCACAATTATGTGGCGCTGGTCTGCCGTGATCGACCCGTCTTTATGTGCGTCCCGAGGCGGACGCCACATAAATCTCTGCGCCACATAAGTGAGCGATCTCGTGTACCAGCGTGGAAAATTCCTCGGCGGGTTCCATCCCGGAAAGCAAGGTGATCTTTCCGCCAAAGGACATGCCTTTGGCGGGTGCGATCCGTTCTGAGTAGTTCAGCGTTACCCCTCGGGCTGCGACGAACTTCACAAGGCGTTCGCGGTAGCCGCTCACGTCGCCCTGCACTTCGGTCAGCGTGGGCAATTCCTTGCCTTCGGTCTGGCTGATATCGAACACGTACACGGCCCGAAAGCCAACGAGTTGCGGTTCTGGCCTGCGGTCGTCCGTTGCATTGTCAGTGTCGATCTCGGTCGCGATTTCGTTCTGGCGCGGCTTGTGGTAGCCGACCATCGGGGCAAGAATCAGAATGCCTTTCTCGCCTCTTTTGACGAAGCGGCCAAGCGAGTTCCATGTGCGAATTCCTGCGACGTTGGTTGCCTGTGGTTTCTGCCGAGCGATCAGCATGATGTTGCCAAAGCTGTAGTGATGAAACCGGGCCATTGCGCTAAGATACTGCGTCAACACCTCACTCTCTCCCGACTCCAAAGCTGCGACCAGATAGCTGACTGCCTCGTTGGTTTTGTTCTTGATCTCTTCTAATTTCATTGTTTTTTCCCTTCTGCCGGTGTCGGCTTGTTTTTTCTTTCACTTGGAGCGGCAGCGAGGAAAAACAAGGCGACACGGGCGAAGGGACGAAACGGAGCGCGAAGGAGGGTGGCAGGGCGTGAGGGAAAGCGCGGCGAGTGCCAAACCGCTTTTGGTTTATGGTTTGGCGCGAAACCGGCGCAGTCCGAAACGCCCGTCCGAGCCGCGGCTAAGCGGGCGTCCACCCGGAAGAGGGCGCAGTGATAGAAAGACGCGTAGCGACCGATGACGTTGCTTCTAGAAACCACGGGGAAAAGGCGATGACCGACGGATGGTTTGCAGAGTCTACTAAAATGATTGCAATGCCTGAGTGGGCAAAGCCCGTGATTTTGACTGCCGCGATCGGCCTAGCGGCCTACTGGCTTCGCAAAGTTCCCGCCTTGACTCGTGAATGGTTCAGAAACCGATATGACGGCAAGGTTGTGCAAAAGATGAAGGCTGTTCATCGCGCCCGAATTGAGGACAAAGTCCTTGTGGAAGGCCAGATTTGCTTCGTCACCGTTGATGAAATTACGGAAGGGTTGCACAGGGAAAAGAAGCGAGTCCTAAAATCATTGCACCGATTGCAACAGCGGGGCGTAGTCGAACAATCGCCTTACACCGATAACTGGTGTCTCCCGGCTCACGGATAAGTTAATTGAAAAGCTGGATTGCTACGGCGGGCGGATCAGGGCTGACGCACCGTCTTTGAGGAATAGGGGTGAGACTCAAAATAGACAATCTTTCGCCTTGACTTCGCCTCTCAGGCCCGTGCTACGTTTGTAAATCGAAGGGTGGGAAACCGAAATGTCTGAAACGAATACGGCTGCACTGGCACCGCACGGAACGCCTGAACGCTGGCAGGCGGAGTGCGACTGTGAGGGGTGCTGCGATGCAATGCGAACTATGGTCGGACAGTCTGATCTTCCGGGTAATTCTTCTTGGGTGTTGCGATATATGCTCGACTTCCGGGTTCGTGGTTGTGAATTGTACGTGGTACCTGCAATAGTCAGTGAACAGGCAGGCATCAGCCAACCTACTGTGCGGCGCTACATTGATAAAATGGTTGAATTTGCTGCCTTGTCGAAGATTGCTGACATCGACGGTCGGTCAGGTCGTTGTGGAATTTATCTTCTCCATGTCGAAAAGTTAAAGATGCGGTCTGAACTTAGGTTGTACAGAGAGCATGAAAGGTTTTACGAAACTGAGGGGTTCAGCAAAATCACAGCGTGGCGAATAATGCTGCTCAAAGAGCATGAAGCGGTTGGCAGCGACCTCTGTGTTAAGTGCGGCAAATTTCCGGTAGATGACGGCGGCTCCTGCACTCACTGTTTTGTTAGCAAGTTCGAGCCAAAAGAGAACGTGAGATGCCCTGTGTGCCAAGAGAGCAAAATCCCAAAGGTATTCTTCGAGCCAAAGATGCAGGACGAATTGTTGGATCGTGTAGAAAGAGCAAGAGTGAAACTTTTCCCGTATCTGAAACCTGCAAATCCAAATGATCCGCATCGGGGATTAACGTTGGTGAAAATCTAAAATGATCCTTTTGAGGTAGGGGATCGTCGCCCCAAAACCTATCGGTACCACATGGGCAGCGGCAACAGACTCCCTGAAGCATAATCTCGGTTCACTGAATTCGAGTGGCTTCGTTGACCAGGCCTCAGTTGAGATTCCTAATTCAGGTAGGCCAACCACTCCTGCTTCGACCGCTCCCGCTTTGTGGCTGCTTGTAACGCGCGGTAAACGTCACCAGTCCGCGCAACTCACGCCCGCCCCAAGCGGGCGTTTTATTTGACCGGCAGCTAGTCTTGATTTCCGGTCAGTCCTTTGACCTTCTGCTCCCATTCGTCCGCGAGTTCTCTGTTTAGCTGTTCTAGTTCTTGAATGTATGCTTTGAGATGTGCCTGCCCCTGAGTGTCACGAGAATCGAAATTCTGAAGGTCAACTTTACGAGTGGCAATCTCCTTCGAGAGAAGCTTACGTCGCTTCCCCAAATGTTCATTTTGGTTCTTGAACTGGGCGAGATTCGCATCGATCCAATTCGTTGTGTCAATCTCGATGCCATCCACAATCACAATAGTCATCGCTACCTCAAATTGCCTCTTGGATTTCGGTGAATTCATTGTCTGGGCATAAGTGGAGAAAGCCTGCGGTCCCGCTGCTAGCCGTTGATTCTCATTGTTGGGTCACGGTGATTGTTGCTTGACTCTTCACGAGAGTGCCTCCAAATGTAGTAATGATCGCCGTTGCATAAACATTCCCGCTCACCAGAGCGGGTTGAAATGTGACCGTCGCAGTTTGGCCCGGACCTTGAGTTATAGCGGCGGAAGGGTGGCTTGATCCGGGATCGAATCCTATCGAAAAGCCCACAGCGGCGTTGGGCATCAGGTTCTTGCCAGTTTGGTCTTTAACCGTAGCAGTAAACCCGACCGTCTGTGGCGTGCAGCCGTTGACATCGCAGGTGACACTGGCCGTTTGCGGACTGATGGTCACAAACGATGGTGTAGCCGCAGGAGTCGCAAGACCCTGACTGCACCCAAGTGAAAACAGCAGCGGCACAAACAGCAATACGATCTTCTTCAATGTCTTTTCCTCAGCGTGATTCTCGTCTGTCAGCAGCAGGGATTGTAGGTAACCAAGGTCATGTTCGACAGCGGAGAAATTACCTTGGTCACCTTCTGTGATTGTGTGATCCTTGCGAACATCGTGTGACGCCGAGGATCAGTCCTATGTGCTGTTCACGTTGTGCTAATGAACTTCAGAATGCCGAGTTCTGTTCCAAATGCGGTCAGCAAGCGGGGGCGGCACTACCAATAAACGCGAAGCCGAAAACGCCTTTGGTGCGTGGAGGATTCATTGCCGCGCTGCTCGTGGTCCTCCTCGCTATGGCTGCGTGGGCCTATTTGGCGAATCAGTCAATGCACGCCAACGACAAAACGAACATTGAGATGGCCATTAGGAATGATTTTGCGAAGCGAGGTTTTACAGTTGAACAGATCAGTCTAATCAAGGAATCTGACAAGCGATTTTCCGGTTTCGTCAAGTTCAGAAAGTCCTCCGGGTTGCTTAGCAAAGTTCAAATCACCAAAAACTGCACCGCTACTGTGGACGCGGATTCCTCACAGTCCATTTGGGAATGCAAATAGAGGCTGGACGCGAAAGGCTATGTCAGCATCTTTCGCGACGAGCACGATCGGATAGGGGTGTGCAATGCCGTTCAACGCGAAGGACCCGAAGCCTACCGATGCACTGGGAGTTGCTTGTTCTGTAGACTGTTGATTCTGCCAAGCAAGTGAGTTGTGGACTTTATATCCTAGAACTGGGATAATCGAATGGCACGATGGGCGAGGGTTCCCGGCGAAAAGCCTCTGTTTTGGGTGGGGTCGGCAAAGGATGATCTGCTGGAGTTCCCCGAGGCCGTACAGGATGTAATTGGGGTCGCCTTAAGTGTGGCACAGTTTGGGGGAAAGCATTCAAAGGCGAAGCCGTGGAAAGGAGAAGGTCCGGGAGTTCTTGAAATAGTAGAGGACCACAGAGGCGACACCTATCGTGCGGTGT
>Ga0310039_10000577_pt1 | contig 30192 bp, 27 predicted proteins | sample Sb_taG_4_FD_200460 | JGI IMG/M metagenome (GOLD analysis project Ga0310039, IMG submission 200460) | Peat soil microbial communities from Weissenstadt, Germany - Sb_50d_6_BS metaG (v2) (version 2) | ecosystem: Environmental > Terrestrial > Soil > Wetlands > Peat | place: Germany: Weissenstadt...
GAGCGTCCGTTCTGAATCTCAACCCGCCACTGCGCCCCGCACCGCAGGCATCCACGCTACAAGCCGGGCTGTTGACCAAATCCGCGCCTCACCACCAAAATCCTGCGCTTCTACCTAGCCGCTAACAGTCGCAGCAGCTCGGGTGTCGAGGGCTCAGAACGAGTAGGATTTTTCGCCACGGCGTCGCGCTGGAAATTGGAGCGCAGCATGCTACCAAACTGCTACCAGCCCCAGCCGACGCCAGATGATCCCACGTGACGAATGGACGACTTAACCCACTGAATTTTCGGCGATTGATGCGCTGTCAGATTACCTCCGCTTACGTCGGGGCATCCTCTTAATCTCTTGGTCGTAGGTTCGATCCCTACACGGCCTACCAATTAAAACCAATGGTTACGAACGAAAGTTGACAATAACAAGCTCGTCATGTCCTCGGGAGCGCCGTGTGGAGTCCGAGGTGCTCCACGAACGGATCGAAATCCTGGTCACTGAACAGCAATACCAGACCATTCTCGATGCAGCTGGTGGCGATCAATGTATCGATCGTCTTTCGCATCGTGATGCCGTGTGCCCTCAATGTTCTAAAGTTCTTGGCCGCCTGGATAGCAATATCTCGGCCGACGAGTTCAATAACCGGCAAAGACGTCAGCAGCTTTTTGCCTTGGTTGAATTCTTGATCGCTTCCAAAGCCTTGAAGCACTTCAGCCAATACCAAGTCTCCCGTCGCGACAGGCTCAACACCGAGGAGAGCGTCCAGTCGGTCGGTCGCTGGAGTTTGCGTGCCACGAAAATAGTCGATCCATACACTGGAATCGACCAAAATCACTTGTCCGTTCTCATTGCATCAAGGTCGCCTTGCCAATTGAGCTTTCCTCGGAACCGCCGAATCTCGTCTTGCTTGCGAAGACGCACGACGGTTCGAAGTCCGAGCTCCACCGCCTCGCGCTTCGTCTTCAATCCCGTGAGCCGGAGGGTTTCTTTCATTAACTTGTCGTCAATAACGATGTTTGTCCGCATAGTGTGTATCCTTGATGTTACTTATACACATTCTAGCAGCGGCCCAGAGGTTCAGCAAATTGAACCTGAAGGCTTTTATCGAGACGGAGGTCCCGCCGGAAGTGCGGCAAACAGGGGGCACTAAGCGCCAGGCCTTCGAGCAAGTCTCACGGGACGAGGATGAATCGGCAATTTAGCTGCCAATAGAACCTGCCGATTCAATCGGGGTTTTTGCCGCTTTATCGGTTGCCGCACAGGCCAACGACTTCGACCGGCTTGTAGTGTCCGACCAACCCCGACTGCAGGGCGCTGGGCGACTCGCGCGAGCGGCTTGCAAAATTCAGATCGTCAGGCAGTCCCCGGAGCGGTGCCTGTTCCATCAGCACATTCGAATTGCGGAAGGCACTCGAATCGTCTATCTGCAGGGTTTGTGGCAAGACTATTCGATAGTGCGCGAAGTCGAGACCGAATTGCGGCGGGAGCTGTCGCTGGTGAAGCCCTTACGCGGCGGAAATCTTGAGGTCGCGAAGCGCATTGCCGCTGCACGCAACCCGGCGTCGCTCCATCTGCGCCGTGGCGACTACGGTCCGTTTTTTGGCGAGCACATGATGTTGCCCATCGCGCACTACCAGCACCCGATCAGCCACAAGTTGAATCAGGATCGCCTGAGTACGTTTTTCGTCTTCTCTGACGATGCGGCGCTTGCCAAGGATCGGCTGCGAGGAGACCCGCGATTTGATGTGGTCGATCACAACAACGAGACCGCCGCCCACGAAGACCTTCGCCTGATGTCGCTGTGCCGGCCTCAGGCGTGCATGGCGACGATTTCGGCCTGGCGTCCGGAGACTTCCACGACATCGCCCGCCCGACGGCCGATCAGTGCGCTGCCCACGGGCGAGGTCCAGCTGACCAGGCCGGCGGGCGGATCGGCCTCATCCTCGCCCACCAGCTGATAGCGTCGTTCCGCGCCCTCGTCGAACCGCAGGCGCACCGTGACGCCGAAGCGCACGATCTCGGGCGCGGCGGGCGGCGCAATGATGCGAGCGCTGCTGCGTCGCTGCTTCCAATAGCGCAGGTCGCGTTCGACGCCGGCGAGCGCAGTCCGATCGTTGGCCGCGAGCGCCGTGCTGCGCGTGGCCTCCAGCTCGCGCAGGCGCGCGTCGATTTTGGCGACGCCGGTGTGCGTAACGAAGTTCGGGTGCGGGCTGATCGGCCGATCCGGCAGCGCGTCGACCGTGTCTGTATCAGCCTCGCGAACGAAGGCTCTGCTCATGGCGGGCTACCGATCTCAAGGTGAGCCGATTGTACGCCGCCGACAGCTGCTGCGCGGACAACTCGCCCGGCTCCCGCCGGTCGCCGCGGCGCGCTTTATAGGCAACGCGCGCGAATGATCTTAAGGATTGGCAGCGCCCGGCGCCGGCGGCATTGGCGCGAGCCGGGGCGGTTTGGTGGAGTTGCCGGTATCGTTGGGGCAATCGAGTTCGTCGAGACGGGCGCGCGTGTCGTCGATGCGCTTGTCGGCCTTCGCCTCGGCGGCGCCCACTATCTCGGGTGAGGTACTGGTGGTCGGCGCTTCGCGCACCGCTTCCTGATTGGCTCGAATCTGTGCCCGCAGCTGCTCGCATTCCGCGGCTACCGGGTCACCGCCATCGGCGGGCGCTACGATAGCCGACGGTGCGCTGCCGCGCAGCACCGGCACGGAGCCTTCGCTGCAGCCCACAAGCGTCAGCAGCAGGGCTGCGCCGAACGCCGCGCAGAGAAGGCGCGCGGGCGCGGATCGGGACCGGCAGGTTTGGGTTTGGAAAGGCAACGGCATCATTATTGCGCCGGTTTCGGCCGCCGGGCTAGAGCCTGGGAGGCTAAATTAAGTTAACCCAGGAATGCGTGACGCATCGACGCAGCGATCCAGCAGCGCCCTGGCTACCGCCCGCGCGCACCGCTGCGGCTGCCGCACGTGCGTGCCTTATCATCGACATGGGCAAGCTCCTATTGTCTGAGGACTCCACTGTGCGCAGGCCGGCTCGGCAGCGCTATAGGCGGAAGCGGCGCGTCCCCTGCCTGGGGCGGGACTGGAGGGCCATGGGCCCCGTACCAAGTGCCGCGCCCCGCGTCGGACAACTGCTGATCTCAGCTATAATTGAACGTCTTTTCCCCAGGCGGCCGATGCGCGAAAGTGGCGGAATGGTAGACGCGCTGGCCTTAGGAGCCAGTGGGGCAACCCGTGAGAGTTCGAGTCTCTCCTTTCGCACCAGCGGCTCGAACGGCACCGGGATCTCGATCAGGATTGGGCAATGAACAACGGGCGATGGACAGCGACAAGATGCAAGTATCGGTGACGACAACTCAAGGTCTCGAGCGACGGCTCGAGGTGGCGGTGCCCGGCGAGCGGGTCGCCGGAGAGGTGGATCAGCGGCTCAAGCGCCTGGCGCGGACCGCGCGCCTGAAGGGATTTCGGCCCGGCAAGGTACCGTATGCCGTGGTGCGCCAGCAGTTTGGCAGCCAGGTGCATGCGGAGACGGTGAGTGACCTGATGCAAAGTACCTTCGCCGAAGCCGTCAGCCAGCACCGGTTGCGGCCGGCAGGCGGTCCGCGCATCGAGCCCATCGCGGTCGAGCCCGGCAGCGAGCTGCGGTACGCGGCGATATTCGAGGTGCTGCCGGAGGTTACTCTGAAACCGCTCGACGCGATCGCGGTCGAACGGCCCACCGCCACCGTGACCGACGATGATGTCGACGCCATGCTTGAGAGCATGCGTGCACAGCGTCCGATCTTTACGGTCGTTGAGCGAGCGGCGCGGGACGGCGATCGGGTGACGCTTGATTACGAAGGTCGCATCGACGGCGCCGTGTTTCCAGGCGGCAAGGGCGAAGGCATGCTGGTGACGATCGGGGCACACCGCATCCTGACGGAAATCGAACAGGCGCTCATCGGCATGCCGGCCGGCGCCACCAAGACGATCCCGGCAATATTCCCGGAGGACTACGGTGCCAAGGCGGTGGCCGGCAAGCCGGCGGAATTCGACCTGAAGGTGGCAAAGGTCGAGGAGCGTAGCCTGCCGCCGGTGGACGAGGCCTTTGCGCGCGCGTTCGGCGTGGCGGACGGCGACCTCGAGCGGCTCAGAAGCGAAGTCCGGTCGAGCATGGAACGCGAACTCGCCGAGGCGGTCAGGACGCGATTACGCGAGCAGCTGTTCAATGCGCTGTACCGCGACAATCCGCTGGATGTACCGCACAGCATGCTCGAGGAGCAGATTCGCGAGCTGCAGGCGCAGACGGCGCGACGAATGGGTGCGCACGATCCGCAGCAGCTGCCGGCACGCGCGGCCTTCGAGGCGAGCGCGCGCAAGCGCGTCGCTCTGGGTCTGCTGCTCAGTGAAATAGTCCGCGCTCAAGGTCTCAAAGTCGACCGCGCGCGCGTGGAGGAGCGGCTCGAGGCCGCCACCGCCTCGCATCCGGATCCGCAGGAAGCGCGCCGGCAGTATCTGGCCAGCCGCGAGGCGATGGAGCAGCTCGAGTCCTCGGCGCTCGAGGATCAGGCGCTGGATTGGGCGCTGACGCAGGTGAAAGTGGTGGACCAGCGCTCGACGTTTCGCGATCTGACCGGTTTTGGCCAAACGACCTGAAACAACTTACACTGAATACCTATGAACGAACGCGGTTTGAATCTGGTTCCGATCGTCGTCGAGCAGACTTCGCGCGGCGAACGCTCGTATGACATTTATTCGCGGCTGCTCAAGGAGCGCGTGGTGTTTGTCGTCGGCCCGGTGGACGACTACATGGCCAACGTGGTGGTGGCGCAGCTGCTGTTCCTGGAGTCCGAGAATCCGGACAAGGATGTCGCGGTCTACATCAACTCACCCGGCGGCGTGGTCAGCGCCGGACTTGCGATCTACGATACGATGCAGTTCATCAAGCCGGATGTCAGCACCATCTGCATCGGCCAGGCCGCCAGCATGGGTGCGATATTGTTAACCGGCGGCGCCAAGGGCAAGCGTTATTCGCTGCCGCATTCGCGCATCATGATTCATCAGCCGCTCGGCGGCTTCCAGGGTCAGGCGGCGGATATGGAGATCCACGCCAAGGAAATGCTTACGACCCGGGACCGGCTCAACAAGATCCTGGCGCTGCACACCGGCCAGACCGTCGACAAGATCAAGATCGACACGGACCGCGACAATTTCATGGACGGGCTCGATGCGATAGCCTATGGCCTGATCGATGGCATGCTGGAAAAGCGCCTCGTGACGCCGCCGGCGCCTGTCAAGGCGTGATCCGCCGCTCAAAATCGCGAAATAACAAGGCCTTGCGAGCGACGGTAGTGTCTCAGTTTCAATGAAAACCGCTTGGAAACAAGGCGGTTCCGTCACGGTTTGCTTTCTACTTTCAGTCTGCATCGTTGCTATCTTTGTCGCTACAGGGACCCAGTTGGTTGCCACCGTTGCGAAGGCAAATTCTGGTGAAGTGCCTGCCGTCTTTCGCCAAAGTTTCATAGGTGACCTCACCCCAGACGTACAAGTGGAAGCCAGTCTCAAACGAGGTTTTTGCCAAACTGTTTTCCAGGGTGGATTGGGACATATCAGGGGTCTCTCGCGTGATCTCCCCGTCCTTACCGATCAGCCCTATCCATTCATCCTCACAGACTTTGTCTGGTCTAAGCCCGACAGTCGGCTCGGTATCTCTAACCTGCGTGCAAAGGGAGAACTGAACCTTCAACGCCGGCGATGTTCCGGTATTGGAGAATACGATTGTCGCATCAGCTCTTGGAATGCCCTTGGTATCCTTCACGTAGTTGAAGGCGGTCGATTTTATGCTGATCCACCCACGTTGCTCGGCTTTCAGGATGCGGATCTGATCTTGCGCTGCTGTCATTTGTCCTCGGGTGTACCACATAGCCAAGCCAACGAAGCACAGAGTGAAGAAATTGACTACGAAGCCGAGCCATTTGCGCACACTATGCCAGTGCTTGGACCGCTGTTTTCTAAACTCTCTGGCGCGCTTTTCTCTTGTTTGGCGCTCATTTCTGCGGCTATCAGCTTCGCGCTGTTTCGTTTGAGCGAGAACTATGTTCTTAAGGGTAGAAAGTATGGCGTGCTGCTGAGCATTGTTTTCCTTCCGGTCAGCGGCTTCTTGGGCGCGTTCAGCTTCTTTCTTCTTTTCCGCGCGTTCGGCTTCTCTTTTATTTAGCATATGCCTTTGAAAAGGATACGCTTAAATGTCACGCGGCAAATACTTAAGCTTCCCAGAACCGCACAAGAAAAAGCCGGCGTACGTCGCTACTGCTCAATAAGTGCTGCGATTTCCTCCAACGTCCAAACATGATCCGAGACGCCCGCTTCCATCGCCGGCGTCACGCGCAGCGTCTTATGGATGCGTCCGAAGTTGTAGTACATAAAGTGCAGCGCAACAGCATGCGCGTGGTTCTCGACCTTCTTTGAGAACGCATTGGTCAGGCGCGTAAACCGGCGCATGCTCATCCGCATCGTGAGGTTTTGGCGTTCCACGAAGCTCGTGGAGACGTGCTTGTCGTCGGGGTTGCCGCAGACTGTGCCCTTGATGGCTCCGCAGCACTCGCCAGCGCTGTAACGGCGCTCTGGGTTTGAACCCTTAGCCTCGCCGTAAAGCTTTACCAACATGGCGTAGTCGATGCCTCCACCGAATGAATCCTCTACGGCGCTCAGATAGGCCTTGTGGCCATCGGTGGTCAGTTGCACACGGGTTGGCCAAGCGCGAGGCTAGATCGGCCACAAAGACGTGTGCGGCAGCTACAGTGCGTTCGCCAACCATCCAAGACGCGATCAGCTTGGTCTGGGCGTCCAGGGCCGTCCAAGTCCAGATGTCTCCCGCTTCGCCAGCAGCCATCATTTCAGGCGGGGCATTCTTGTTTTTGGCGTATACAAAGGCCCAAATCTCATCGCACTGGATACGCTTGCAGGTGAGGTTTCGCAGCGTCTTGTCCTGATATGCCGCACAGGCCGTGCCGACATCGACCAACAGCTTGGTCACCGTGTTGATGCTGCAATCCGCCAGGCGACTGGTGGCGCGAAGACTGTTGCCTTCGACCAGTAGGCCGAGGATTTGGGCGCGCTTTGTAAGAGGTAGCTTGTTCATGGGACGTATGATGCCACATACAGCTTGAGCGGTCAAGCATAAGTTCAGTTTAATATTTAGCTATGGAGCGTATGTAGCTATTTGTTAGGTTTTAGGGAGAGGCGGGAACCGGATTTGAACCGGCGTATCGCGAATTGCAAGGCCGCGCGCCTGACCTGACTCGGCCATCCCGCCTTTTTCACTTCTAATTCATGAACTTAGAAGCGAAAACCCGTTGACAAATGGTGGCGGTCGCGCTAATCTAAAACGCGAACCCGCCCATGTGAGCCCAAACATCTCATACCTCGTGGGTTCCTGCGGCGCCGGGAGCTATCACCTTCCAGGCGCCGCGCCTATTTCTGAGCTACGTTTTCACGCTAATGACAACTTCCAGTTGTCATTTTGCCGTTCCAACTGGCCACTTCTCGCAAGCCCTACAAGCCGAATATTGATCGAGCGCCCGGGCGCCTTTCCTTCGAAATCCACACCACGCGCTACCGCAATTTCCTTAATTTCATCGGTAGATCTAGGTTTCCCGTCGCTCAAGAGGTCCACGATGAAACGGTTAATATCCGTGGGAGCAACCATCTCGAACAGCGAGCGAGTCTGATGATGGCCGTTAGACCAGCGGGTAGCCTCAGCCTCAATCAAGGCATCAAGCTGAGGTAATGAGGCGCGCTTCGCCTTAGCTTGATCTTCAAGCTCTTGAATTTCCTTTAAAAGCACCTCTTTGCGTTCTAGCAAATCGGGCCGAATGTCGCGCATAGCTATCTCTCCGCCAACGAATGAAGGCGACTATAGCTCCATTCACAATCCAATTCCAGGCGTATGAGGGACGCTATGTCCCTATACAGGGTCTATTTTCGCCACCTGACCGCAGCGGCCTTCTTGGCAATGGCTTTTCGCCTGTCTTTCGAAAGACTCTGCGCCCGTGCGTTACCGCCCCTGAGGCCGCCCTTGCGCCCGAGTGCTACTGCAGCAGGGTCTTTGCCGTCTACGGTCGTATCCGGCGGCGCGGCGCCGGTTGCCATGTCTACAATGAGCTTGGCGAGTTGGTTAGGATCGCGTGGTCTTTTGGGTTTTGCCATGCGCCGAGTGTGGCACGGCCCGCTTGACCGCTCAAGCATTCAAGACATTGATTTGATTCAAACTGAGACACTACCCGAGCGACGCAGTTCTTTGCTTCGGCGGTCGGCCCCATGCTATATAGATAGTGGTGAAGGCTGAACCGAAGCCCTTATTGGCTGGCCTGACCGGTCGAGGTGCCGAGCGATGAGTGATGACCCCCGCGGGCGTACCGATGACGGCAAGCTGCTCTATTGCTCGTTCTGCGGCAAGAGTCAGCACGAAGTCCGCAAACTCATCGCGGGGCCGTCGGTATTCGTCTGCGACGAATGTGTCGAGCTCTGCAACGACATCATCCGCGAAGAGCTCGAAGATCGCGCCGATCGCGCGCGCGACAAGCTGCCCAAGCCGCACGAGATTCGCAAGGTGCTCGATGAGTACGTCATCGGCCAGGACCGCGCCAAGAAGGTACTCTCGGTCGCGGTCTACAACCACTACAAGCGGTTGCAGACCCGCGGCAGCGCCCGTGCGAAAGACGAGGTCGAACTCGCCAAGAGCAATATCCTGCTGATCGGGCCGACCGGCTGCGGCAAGACGCTGCTCGCCGAAACTCTTGCGCGCCTGCTGAACGTCCCCTTCACGATCGCCGATGCCACCACGCTGACCGAGGCGGGCTACGTCGGTGAGGACGTGGAAAACATCATCCAGAAGCTGCTGCAGAAGTGCGATTACGACGTCGAGAAGGCGCAGACCGGCATCGTCTACATCGATGAGATCGACAAGATATCGCGCAAGTCGGATAACCCGTCGATCACGCGCGACGTCTCGGGCGAGGGCGTGCAGCAGGCGCTGCTCAAGCTGATTGAGGGCACGATTGCCTCGGTGCCCCCCCAGGGCGGCCGCAAGCACCCGCAGCAGGAGTTTCTGCAGGTCGATACCTCGAACATCTTGTTCATCTGCGGCGGCGCTTTCGCCGGGCTCGAAAAGATCATTCTCAACCGCACTCAGAAGAGCGGTATCGGCTTTACCTCGGAGGTCCGCGGTGCTGATTCCAAGCCGCACGGCTCCGACCTGTTCCACGACGTCGAACCGGAAGACCTGATCAGGTTCGGCCTGATCCCGGAGTTCGTCGGCCGTCTGCCGGTGGTTGCCACACTCGATGAGCTCGATGAGCAGGCGCTGATGTCGATTCTGACCGAGCCCAAGAACGCCCTCACCAAACAGTACCGGAAACTGTTCGAGATGGAGGGTTCCGAGCTCGAGTTTCGTGAGGAGGCGCTGAGGGCCGTGGCGCGCAAGGCCATGCTGCGCAAGACCGGTGCGCGCGGGCTGCGCACTATCCTTGAAACCGTGCTGCTCGACACCATGTATGATCTGCCGTCGCTGCGCAATGTCGCGAAGGTGGTCGTGGACGACAGCGTGATCGAGGGCACGACCAAGCCATACATTGTGTATCGCGCTGACGAGGGCCGGGTCGCAGCCATCGAGGAGCCGAGGCGAGCGGGCGGTTCGCTGCACGGTTGAGCCGTCGTTGGCTGCAGCCGCCTTTGCCTTGGAGCTGGGATATTGGGCGCAGCCATTGAAATGGTGCTGGCTGGCCCAATTTGTTTTGTCTAGCCGTACAGCCGCACCTGTCGTCAAGAGGCACCAAGAGCAATCGTGACTGAACAAACCGCCGTGACCGAAACTGTCATACCGTCCGCCGTCCCCGTGCTGCCGCTGCGCGACGTAGTCGTGTATCCGCACATGGTGATACCGCTGTTCGTGGGGCGGGAGAAGTCCATTCACGCGCTCGACGCCGCGATGCGCGCCGACAAGCGCATCATGCTGGTGGCGCAGAAACAGGCTGATGTCGACGATCCGAAGCTCGATGATCTGCACCGTTTTGGTACGGTGGCGACCATTCTGCAGATGCTCAAGCTGCCGGACGGCACGGTCAAAGTACTGGTCGAGGGTGTGGATCGCGCCCGCATCGAGGAGTTGCACACGGGCGAGTTCTATTCGGCCTCGATCGCGGTCGAAGTGGACGCCGACCAATACGATGAGCGCGAGATGGACGTGCTGGTGCGCTCGGTCGTCTCGCAGTTCGAGCAGTACGTCAAGCTCAATAAGAAGGTGCCGCCCGAGGTGCTGACCGCGCTCGCCGGCATCGAGCAGCCCGGCCGCCTGGCCGATACGGTTGCGGCCCATATGTCACTCAAGCTCGCCGAGAAGCAGAAGGTCCTGGAGATCCTCGATGTGCGCAAGCGCCTCGAGCACATCCTGGTGGCGATCGAGGGCGAGATGGACGTACTGCAGATCGAGAAGCGCATCCGCGGTCGCGTGAAGGCGCAGATGGAGAAGAGCCAGCGCGAGTATTACCTCAACGAGCAGATGAAGGCGATTCAGAAAGAGCTCGGCGAGATGGAAGACGGCACCAATGAGATCGCCGAGCTCGAGCAGAAGGCGGCCAAGGCCGGCATGCCCAAGGAGGCGCGCGACAAGGCTACCGCCGAGATCAACAAGCTCAAGATGATGTCGCCGATGTCGGCCGAGGCCACCGTGGTGCGCAACTACGTCGATTGGCTGATCAAGGTGCCGTGGAAGAAGCGTACGCGTCTGCATAAGAACATCGCCAACGCGCAGAAGGTGCTCGACGAAGACCACTATGGCCTGGACAAGGTCAAGGAGCGCATTGTCGAGTATCTGGCGGTGCTGCAACGGGTCGAGAAGATCAAGGGCCCGATCCTGTGCCTGGTGGGTCCGCCGGGCGTCGGCAAGACCTCGCTCGGCCAGAGCATGGCGCGTGCGACCAATCGCAAGTTCATACGCATGTCGCTGGGCGGTGTGCGCGATGAGGCCGAGATCCGCGGCCATCGGCGTACCTATATCGGCTCGATGCCCGGCAAGATCGTGCAGAACATGGCCAAGGCGGGCGTGCACAACCCATTGTTCCTGCTGGACGAAGTCGACAAGATGGCCATGGACTTCCGCGGCGATCCGTCCTCGGCGCTGCTCGAGGTGCTCGATCCGGAGCAGAATGCGACTTTCAACGACCACTATCTCGAGGTCGATTTCGACCTGTCCGAGGTGATGTTCGTCTGCACGGCGAATTCGCTCAATATTCCGCCGCCCTTGCTCGATCGCATGGAGGTGATCAGGCTGCCGGGCTATACCGAGGACGAGAAGCGCAACATCGCGCGTCGCTACCTGGTGCCCAAGCAGGTCAAGCAAAACGGCCTGAAGGAGCGCGAGCTCAAGATCTCGGATGGGGCCGTGCTCGACATCGTGCGCTACTACACGCGCGAAGCCGGCGTCCGCAACCTGGAGCGCGAGCTTGCGAAGATCAGCCGCAAGGCGGTCAAGCAGCTGCTGCTCGACAAGGCCGACAAGAAGGACGGCACGATAGCGGTGTCGCCACGCAATCTCGATAAGTATCTGGGAGTGCGCCGCTTCCGTTACGGCAAGGCCGAGGAGATGGATCGCGTCGGCCAGGTCACGGGCCTCGCGTGGACCGAAGTGGGCGGCGAACTGCTGACGATCGAAGCCGCCGTAGTGCCGGGCAAGGGCAAGCTGCTACATACCGGCCAGCTCGGCGAGGTGATGCAGGAGTCGATTCAGGCCGCGATGTCCGTGGTGCGCAGCCGCGCGGCGGTGCTCGGCCTCGATGTCGACTTTTATCAGAAGCACGACGTGCATCTGCATATGCCCGAGGGCGCGACGCCGAAGGACGGCCCCAGCGCTGGTATCGGCATGTGCACGGCGCTGGTGTCGGCGCTCACGCGCATTCCGGTGCGCTCCGATGTGGCCATGACCGGTGAGATCACGCTGCGCGGCGAAGTGCTGCCGATCGGCGGGTTGAAGGAAAAACTGCTGGCGGCACTGCGCGGCGGCATCGACCTGGTGCTGATTCCGGAGGAGAACCAGAAGGATCTGGTCGAAATCCCCGACAACATCAAGGGCAAGCTGCAGATCAAGACCGTACGCTGGATCGATGAGGTGTTGCAGGTGGCTCTGACGCGGCAGCCGACGCCGCGACCGGAGACCGCCGAAGAGTCCGACTCGGTCGCGTCGACATCGACGAAGTCGACGCGGCGCGGCAAGCGCAATAATAAGCAGGTGCAGGCGCATTGAGCCAGGCCCGAGGTTGCCGGCAACGGAGGCAATCTCGGTTGCGGCAATTGGGCTGTCCCCGGCGGGTGCTTAGCTCAGCTGGTAGAGCGTCGCCTTTACACGGCGAATGTCGGGGGTTCGATTCCCTCAGCACCCACCGATACACTCCGGCGCTGAGGCGACGCTAGTTTCGTTGCAGCGGCATCGAGTTACTCTATCTGGCCACTGCCGCGGCTAGCGTTTATAATTATCGTTTACATCACGAGCTGATCTTTTTGATTGAAAAGCAATCCAAATCAATGATTTTTCAGTTCGAAGTCCTATCCGGGCCCCATCCTTAGATCCTAAGCCTCACACGGAGCGGTAGTTCAGCTGGTTAGAATACCGGCCTGTCACGCCGGGGGTCGCGGGTTCGAGTCCCGTCCGCTCCGCCATCTACTCACATGCTGCAAAATCTTGGCGACAAACTGAAAGGTCAGCGCTGGCTGGCCACCGTGGTCCTCGGACTGCTGGCACTGATTTTTGCCATCTGGGGCGCTTACGGAATCGTGAACATCAGCTTCGGCGCGCCTGACTATGGCCTGAAGGTCAACGGCGAGCGTATCAGCACCGAAACGCTCAATCGCGCCTGGCAGGAACGCCAGGGGCAGTACCAGCAGACGCTCAATGGCGCCGAGATGAGCGAGGCGCAGAAGACCATGCTGCAGCAGCAGTTGATCGATGATTACGTGCGCCAGACGCTGCTGCGCCAGCGAGCGGAGCAGGTGGGTTATCGCGCCACCGACTCGCAGGTGCGAGAGGCCGTGCTCAGCGAGCCGGCGTTTCAGGTCGACGGTAAATACGATCCACGGGCGGCCAAGGGCATGCTGGCGCAGCTCGGAATGACCGAGGACGGTTATCTCGCCGAGCGCCGTCAGGCGCTGCAGATCGGCCAGTTGAGCGAAGCCATCGAGCTGTCGGATTTTCTGACACCGACCGAGCTCGATCGTATCTACGCGCTCGAGAATGAGCAGCGCGAACTGCGCTACGCGCTGTTGCCCCCGGATCACTTTCAGGCTGCGGTAAATATTGACGACGCCAGGATCAAATCCTGGTACGACAGCCACCAGAACGACTACATGAGTCCGGAGTCAGTGCGACTTCAGTACGCCGAGCTGCGACTGGATGCGATCGCGTCGCAGATCACGGTAACGCCGGAGAACCTGCAGGCCTACTATGACAAGAACCAGAGTCGCTATGGCGAGACCGAGAAGCGCCACGCGCACCATATTCTGATTGCCTTGCCGGCGGGCGCGAGTGCTGCGGCGGAAGCCGCCGCATTGGCGAAGGCGCAAATGGTGGTGGCGGAGCTGAAGTCGGGCAAGGACTTCAGCGAGCTGTCAAAGAAGTATTCGGCCGACCCGGGCTCGGCGTCGCGGGGTGGGGATCTGGGATGGGCCGACAAGGGCACCTACGTCGCCTCGTTTGCTGATGCGCTGTTCAGCATGCAGCCCGGCCAGATCAGCGATCCGGTCAAGACGCAGTACGGCTACCACGTCATCCGACTCGACGAGACCAGGCCCGCGCATGTGCGCAGCTTCGCTGAGGCGCGCGCTCAGATCGAGTCGGACTACCGGCGCGATCAGGCCGGCGAGATCTTCGGTGACCGCGAGGAGCAGCTGCAGCAGAAACTCGAGGCCGGCGCCAGCGGCGATCTGGATGCGCTCGCCAAGCAGTTCGGTCTGCAGACAGGGGAAATCAAAGACTTCACGCGCTCGAGCGGCGGGGCGCCGCTCGGCAGCAAGCAGGATTTGATACGTGCCGTATTCAACAATGACGCTGTTTCGAGCGGCAAGATCGCCGGGCCGGTAGCGCTGGCCGCCGACCATCTGGTCGTATTCAAGGTGCTCGAACACCACGCACCCGCGCCGCTGCCGATCGCGAGCGTGCGCGATGAAGCCATCGCCGCGATTCGCAAGAGCGAGAGCACGTCGGCCGCCAAGGCGGCGGCCGACGACGCGGTCAAGCGGCTCCGGGCGGGAGCGGGGTTCGATGAGGTGACGAAGATTCTGGGCGTCAACGCGGCACCCGCGGCCTACATCGGCCGTAGCGATCCGCAGCTACCGGCGCAGGTGCGTCAGGCGGCGTTTGCCGCGCCACGTCCGGACGGCAAGCCGGTTTACACCACCGTGGATATGGACAACGGCGCCGCCGCGGTGCTGGCGATCACCGCCATCAAGCTCGGCACGGCGGGCGCCAATCCTCAGAACGACGAGCAGCTCATCACACAGTACATGAGGCGCGATCGCGAAGGCGACATGCGCGCCTACGTGCTCGAGCTGCAGCGCCGCGCGACGGTGCAGCGCAATCCCAGCGTTTTCGAGTAGCGCTCGCCGCCGCAGCCAGGCGCTGTGCTTAAGACAGGCTTCCTAACCCTCGGTTTCGCTGAAGCTCATGCCGACAGTGCTGAAGCCGTTGTCGACATAGAGGATCTCGCCGGTGATGCCCGCGGCCATGGCGGAGCACAGGAAAACCGCCGCGTTGCCGACATCTTCGGTGGTGACGTTACGGCGCAGTGGCGCAATCTGCGCGACGTGGGCGAGCATCTTGCGAAATCCGCCGATACCGGCAGCGGCCAGCGTCTTGATCGGGCCCGCGGAAATCCCGTTGACGCGGATGTTTCGCGGACCCAAATCGGCGGCGAGAAAACGCACGTTGGCCTCAAGACTCGCCTTGGCCAGGCCCATGACGTTATAGCTCGGGATCGAGCGCACGGCGCCCAGATACGACAAGGTCAGCATGGCACCGGCACGGCCGGCCATCAGCGCGGCGGCGCCGCGTGCCAGCGCGGTGAAGCTGTAGCTCGAGACGTCATGCGCGATGCGAAAGGCTTCGCGCGAGGTGTTGGCTGCAAAGCTGCCCGCGAGGGCTTCGCGCGGCGCGAAGGCGACGGCATGCACCAGGATATCGAGGTGGCCCCACTCACGCGCCAGCAGCGCGAAGGCCGCGTCGATCTGAGCATCCAGCTGCACGTCCACGGGCATGAGCAGCTTCGCGCCGATGGAAGCGGCCAGCGGCTCGACGCGCTGCTTGAATGTGTCGTTGGCGTACGAGAAGGCCAGTTCCGCGCCCTGCGCGTGCATGGCCTGAGCGATGCCCCAGGCGATCGAACGATCGGTGGCCACGCCCACGATGAGCGCGCGCTTGCCGGCGAGTAGTCCCATGTGGAATGCCTTTGAGAGCTGCTGGACGTCTTAATAGGGTATCGAAATACAGGGCTAATTTTTTGTAATTAAAAAATTAGCCCTGTATTTCGATACCCCGTTACGGCGGGCAACCCGCTCGCAAGCGACCACATGGGAGAGGCGGTGCTAGCGCGCGCAGCGTACCGTAACGGCCCCGCTAACCTGAGCTGCGGGTCTTGACGAATGCCACCAGGGCCTGGCCTGGCTTGAGGCTGTGTCCGCCCGACATGCCGTTCCAGCCTATGAGTTCGTTGACGGTCACCTGCAGCAGCCGCGCGATGCCATAGAGCGTATCGCCACGTCGCACGATGTACGTCATGCGGCGGCCAGCATCGGACGAGGCCATCGTGGCCGTGCCGGAGCTGGATCTGCCGGCGCCGGGGGCGGCGTCGGCGACCAATGACCTCGAGCCGCCGACTCGCAGCTTCTGCCCGGCGTGCAGGCGATCGCCCGCCTTGAGGCCGTTGCTCTGCGCCAGCGTCTGCACATCGGTGCCGAGCCGCTGCGCCAGCGCGTACAGCGTGTCGCCACGGCGCACGACGTGAATGTTCGGCCTGCGACCACCGCGGCGCAGCCTCGGCGGGGAGTCGAATAGCATCGCGGCACGAGTGACCTTGGCCGGAAGCTCAATATTGGGCGAGGGCACGCGCAGCGCGCTGTCGATCACCGGCAGGTCGCTGGCACCCAGGTCGTTGAGCTGGCGGATCACGTCGGGCTTGGTGGCAAAGTGACGCGCGATGGTCGCGATGGTGTCGCCGCGACGCACCGTGTAGTGTTCGACCCGCATGCGCTGCTCGGGCGTGAGATGCAGGATGGTCTCCTGCAGGCCCTCGACCGCGTCGGCCGGCACCAGCAGGCGGTACGGGCCGGTCGGATCGGTGGCCCAGCGATGGAAGGCCGGGTTCAGCTCGTACAGATCCTCGACGCTGACACCGGCGATATCGGCCACGACTTTCAGGTCGATCTGGCCGCCGGTGACAATCGGGACAAAGTAGGGTTCATTGGCGATTCGGCTGAATTCGAGCCCATAGCGTTCCGGGTTCGCAACCAGGCGGCGCATCGCGAGCAGTTCGGGCACATAGCCGCGGGTTTCGGTCGGAAGCTTCAGGTGCCAGAAGTCGGTGGGCTTGCCCAGACGCTGGTTGCGCTCGATCGCCCGGCTGACCGTGAGCTCGCCGCAGTTGTAGGCGGCGACCGCCAGCAGCCAGTCGCCGTCGAATTGATCGTGCAGTGCCTGCAGGTAATCCAGCGCCGCGCGCGTGGCCTCGATCGGATCGCGGCGGCCGTCGTACCACCAGTCCTGCTTGAGGCCGAAGCGCCGTCCGGTGTCCGAGATGAACTGCCACAGGCCCGAGGCTCGGGCGCGAGAATAGGCGTAGGGCTCGAAGGCGCTCTCGATGACGGGCAGCAAGGCGAGCTCCGCCGGCATCTTGCGCTGCTCGAGCTGGCCGACGATGTAGTAGAGCCACAGTCCGGCGCGGCCCCAGGTGCGCTCGAGGAAGTCCGGGTGATTGGCAAACCAGTTCAGCTGGCTCGCGACCGCCGGTTCATCGACGTCGTCGAGCAGGAAGCCGCTGCGCAGGCGCGCGAACAGCTCGGGCTGCTTGATGGTCACCAGGCTGTCGGCCGGAGGGCCGGGCAGATTCGCGGAATCGATAGTGGCAGTGCTGTCCGGCGTATCAGCCGAGGCGACGCGCTCGGGCGCGGCGGCGGCGTCGTCGTCGTCGAGGACCGGTACCGAAGAGGCATCAGCGGCGCTGGCCGCCGGGGTATCGATCGCGGGAACCGACGGGATTGCCACGGGTCCCGTCACCGACGGGGCTCGAGCCGGCTGATGCGCACAAGCGGCCAGCAGGATCAGCGGGAGCAGGACGACGCGGGGCCACTTCGGGATCAGCTCTATGCCACTCAATTTCTTGCACCCACTTCTTGCACCCGGATCTTGGGTTTATCGAACGTGTTACGGTATGCGGGAAGCGTACACTGCAGCGCAACTCTATTTAACACGTAAGCTCACAATATGGCTAGTGTTTTCCTGCATCGGATCACAATCCGGACATAAGCCAACATTATGACGGATTCGCCTCCCGTGCTACATCAGTGGCAGCAAGGATTGCTCGGTCGAGCGCTGATCCAGGGTGAGGCACAGCTACTCGCCTCGACCTTCGACGACGTGTTCGGCCTGGAGCTGCTGCAGCTCGGTACCTGGGGCGTCGGACGCGAGCTGCTCGCGCCGTCGCGCATCCGCCGCCAGAGCGTAGTCGCGGACTCGGTCGAGGCGGGCGCCTGCGGCGACCTCGTGGCCCGTCTGGCGCACCTGCCGATCAATAGCGCTTCGGTCGACGCCGTGCTGTTGCCGCACACGCTCGAGCTTGCGGCCGATCCTCACGCGGTGCTGCGAGAGGCTGACCGGGTACTGGTCGCCGAGGGGCAGCTGATCGTTCTGGGGTTCCGGCCGGCGAGCCTGTGGGGTTTGCGGGCGGCGGCCTCCCGGGCGGGATTTCCTCCGGGTCTGCGCCGCATCCTGCCGGCCTCAAGGGTGCGGGACTGGTTGGCGCTGCTGAGCTACGAGATCGTGGATGTGCGGCCGTATCTGTACCGCTTACCGCGAGCCCCGCGCGGCAGTATCGAGTCGGCTGTCCCGAGCATTCTGTACCGCGGCTGGTTCTATCCCTGGCCGGCCGCCGCCTACGTGATCAAGGCGCGCAAGCGCGTATATACGCTGACGCCGATCAGGCCGCGGCTGCGCGAGCGGCGCCCGGTGTTCGGCGGCCTGGTAGAGCCGAGCGCTTGAGCAGCGTGGTCGATATCTACACTGACGGGGCCTGCCGCGGGAACCCGGGACCTGGCGGTTGGGCCGCGCTGCTGTCCGCCGGTGGGCGCGAGAAGGAGATTTCCGGCGCGCAGATCCAGACCACGAATAACCGCATGGAGCTGCAGGCCGTGATCGCCGCGCTGCAGGCCCTGAAACGGCCGGTCGACGTGCGGCTCTACACCGACTCACAGTACGTGCGCCGCGGCATCCTCGAGTGGCTACCGCAATGGAAGGCGCGCGGCTGGAGGACCGCCGACAAGAAGCCGGTCAAGAACCTGGATCTGTGGCAGCTGCTAGAGACGGCAGCCGCCCGGCACCGCATCGAGTGGCATTGGGTCCGGGGCCACGCCGGAATACCGGGCAATGAGCGCTGCGATGCGCTCGCCAATGCCGCGATCGATGGGCTGCTTGCGCTAGACTTAGGTGTGAACTGACAGGGTTGCCCGCCCATGCGACAAATCGTTCTTGACACCGAGACCACCGGCCTGGAGGCCGAGCGCGGCCACCGCATCATAGAAATCGGCTGTATCGAGCTGGTCAATCGGCGGCCCAGCGGCAGGCATTTCCATCGCTACCTGAATCCGGAGCGCGAGATCGATGAGGGCGCGCGCGCCCTGCACGGCATTACGCGCGAGCGGTTGCTGGCGGCGCCGAAGTTTGCCGAGATCGCTGAGGAGCTGTTCAGCTTCATCACCGGCAGCGAGCTGATCATCCATAATGCGCCGTTCGATCTGGGATTTATTGATATGGAGTTGGCGCTGCTGGCCAGAGTGCGGGGAGACGGCAGCCCGCTTCCGGCGGCCGTGCGCAACGTGTGCGCGGTGCTCGACACGCTGTTGCTGGCGCGCGAGCGCCACCCGGGCCAGCGCAATAATCTCGACGCGCTGTGCAAGCGCTATGGCATCGACAATTCGCATCGAGAACTGCACGGCGCGCTGCTCGATGCGCGCATTCTGGCGGACGTCTATCTCGCGATGACCGGTGGCCAGAGCCTGTTGGCGCTCGATGAGGCCGCGCGTGAGCGCAGTGGTGCGGCGCGATCCACCCAAGCGGCCGCAACCGTGCGGCCCGCCGAGCCGCTGCGTGTCATCGAGGCCACGAGCGAGGAGCGTGCGGCCCACGCCGCGCTGGCGACGCTGCTGCAAAAGGCGAGTGGCGGCAGCTGCGTGTGGATGCAGCTCGAGCAGGAAGGTGCGGCCGCGCGCGAGCCGCCCTCGGCCGCCGCCGGTGCCCCGACCGGCGGGGGCTGAGGCGCACTGGGGCCGGTAGCCTTGGCGGCTGACTTTGGTGTTAGCGCTGCTAACTAAAATCGCTAAAATTCATCGACCCTAAATCTGTGCGGAGCTCTCAACATGGCCCACCCGCTGCGTTCCGGCACCGACTGCGCCGCCTGGCGCGAGCTCGAAACTCTTGCGCAAACCCTGAGCGCCAGCTCCACGCGTGAGCTGTTCGCGCAGGATCCGCAGCGCTTCGAACACTGCTGCATCGAGGCCGCGGGACTCGCGCTCGATTATTCACGCCAACGCGTGGACGCACGGGTGATCAACTGCTTCGCAGCGCTCGCGGACCAGCTCAGCCTGCGCTCGCGCATCGAGGCGATGTTCCGCGGCGATGCCATCAACAGCACCGAGAACCGCGCCGTACTGCACACGGCATTGCGACGCTCCAGTGAGACAACGCTCGAGGTCGCAGGCGAGGATATCGGCGCGCTGGTTTGTTCCGAGCGCGAGCGCATGCTGACATTTGCCGAGGACGTACGACAGGGGATCATCCGCTCGAGCAGCGACCGGAGCTTCACGCTGGTGGTGAACATTGGCATCGGCGGCTCCGACCTGGGACCGGCCATGGCGGTGCAAGCGCTCAAGCAATACAGCGCCGGCGCGCCGCGCGTCGCCTTCGTCTCCAACGTCGATGGCTGCCAGCTCGCCGATCTGCTCGAGTACGCGGACCCGGAGCGGACGTTGTTCGTCATCTGCTCCAAGACCTTTACGACCCTTGACACACTGACCGATGCCCGCACCGCTCGCGCCTGGATCCTGCAGCGCCTGGGCGCGAAGCGGCTACCGCAGCATTTCGCGGCCGTCTCGGTCAATGCCAAGGCGATGGACGAATTCGGCGTGCACCCCGCGTATCGCTTTGCCATGTGGGACTGGGTCGGGGGGCGATATTCGGTGTGGTCCGCCATCGGGGTCAGCCTCGCGATCGCCATCGGCCGCGCGGGCTTTGAATCGTTTCTGTCCGGCGCGCGCGAGATCGATGAGCATTTCCGCGCGGCGCCCTGGCACGAGAACCTACCGGTGCTCGAGGGGCTGCTGGGCGTCTGGAATGTCGATCTACTCGCTCTGCCGACGCTTGCCGTGTTGCCCTACGACTCGCGGCTCGCGCGCCTGCCGGCCTATCTGCAGCAACTCGAAATGGAGAGTAACGGTAAGCACGTCAAGCTCGATGGCACGCCGACCACGCTCCCGACCTGTCCCGTCATCTGGGGTGAGCCCGGCGACAATGCGCAGCATTCCTTCTTCGAACTGCTGCACCAGGGCACGCAGCGCGCGGCGCTCGACTTGCTGCTGCCGATCAATTCATCCTGCGCCAGCCAGTCGCAGCAGGATCTGGCGATTGCCAATTGCCTCGCCCAGGCCGAGGCCTTTGCGTTCGGGCAGAATGCGGATCAGGTGCGGGTCGAACTCACGCGGCAGAAGCTTTCTGCGGAGCGCATTGCTGCATTGTTGCCGCACAAGATCCATGCAGGCAGCCGGCCGTTGAGCCTGCTGATGTTCGAGCGCCTCGACCCCATGACCCTGGGACGGATCCTCGCCCTGTATGAGCACAAGGTGTTCGTGCAGAGCGTGGTCTGGGGCACTAACGCGTTCGATCAATGGGGCGTGGAGCTCGGCAAGAAGCTCTGCGAGAGCTTTATCCCACTGGTGCAGAAGCCCGAAGCGGTGACCGGGCAGTCGAGTTCGCTGCTGGGGGCCCTGAGCTACGTGAAACGGTGGCGGAACTGAGCCCCGGGCGCGCTGGTCTTAGCCTGCCACCGGCGGTTACAAGCAAGGCGAAGATGGATCGGCAAGCCGCTCAGATATCAGTACAATGCGCGGCTTTCCGTCACGCGGGGAACTGCGAGTGAGCGGCATGCCAGCCCGACAACGAATAGGCCTCTATCTTGGTATGGCGGTCCTCGCGATCGCGTTACTGGCCGTTCCACGGTACGGTCAGGCACAGCAGGCTGACTTGAGCCAGCAGCTGCAGCTGTTCAACAGCATGACGCCGGAACAGCAGCAGGCGATTCTGCAGCGACTGGGCGGCGGCACAGCTCTTGGCGGCACAGGTATTGGCGGTCTTGGCGGCTTGGGGACGGGGAGTTCACTGCTCGGCGGCGGCATTACCAACAGGTCGCAGTCCGCCCTGCTGCAGCAAATGCAGCTGCAGCAACAGCGACGTCTTGCGGCAACCCTACAGGGTCAGACCGAGCTGCCGGTGTTCAAGCCCGGCGATACGGTATTGGTGGAAGTCAGCTTGCTGCATGAGAAGCCAGCCAATAATAACAATCAGAACAACCAGAACGTCCAGGAAAATCAGAACGCGCCACCTGGCCAGAACGTTCCGACGGGCAATCCGAATGCGATATCGATTAGTCCGACGCTGCTGAGTAATTCGCAACTGTCACTGCTGGGTCTCGATAATGGAATGAACGGTCAGCGTGTACAGGAACAGCCGCAGCGGACGATTGAAGAGCTGCAGGCCGAGGAGAAGCAGAAACTGGAGGACATGATCGAGCAGATACGGGCGCGCAATCCCTATCAGCTCGACAGCAATGGCCAATTGCAGTTGCCGGGAATCCCCGGCATGGAACTGGCGGGGCTCACGGAGGACCTTGCGACCCGACGGGTTGCCGCGGAGCCTGCATTCGAGAAGCTGCTGATCAAACTGACACGCCTGCCGCTGGACAAATCCGGCAAGGATGCACTCAAGCCCTTCGGCTATGAGCTATTCGACAATTCGCTGCTAAGTCTGATGCCGATGCTCGATACGCCGGTGCCGGGCGACTACCTGATGGGGCCGGGAGACGTCCTGCAGGTGCAGCTGTTCGGAAGCCAGAACCAGACGATGACCCTGGTTGTGGGCCGCGATGGTCATTTGAGCTTTCCGCAGCTCGGACCGATCGAGGTCGGGGGCCAACGCTATAGCGCCGTCAAGAGCGATATCGAATCACGGGTGGCACGCCAGATGATCGGCGTGCGCGCCAATGTGACGATGGGCGAGACGCGCACCATCAATATATTTGTGCTGGGCAGCGCCAAGTATCCGGGCTCGTACACGGTCAGCGGCCTCGCCACCGTGACCACGGCGCTGTTTGCCGCGGGCGGCGTGCAACCGATCGGCTCGCTGCGCACCGTCCAGGTCAAGCGCCAGGGAGAGACCGTACGCACTTTCGACTTGTACGACCTGCTGATGCGTGGCGACAGCGCAAACGACATCAAGCTGTTGCCTGGCGACGTGGTCTTCATCCCGCCGGTGGGACCGACAGTGGCACTCGACGGTGAAGTACAGCGGCCGGCGATCTACGAGCTCAAGGATCGCGACACCGTCGCCAATCTAATCCAGATGGGCGGTGGCCTGACGCCGAACGCCGATGACGGCAGCGCCGCACTGTTGCGCGTTAATGCTCAACAGCAACGCATCGTGATGGACGTGAATCCTTCGACGCCGCTGGGCGCCTCGCTGCCACTGCGTAACGGCGATGCGCTGCACGTCGCACGCCTGCGGCCGCAGCTTGACTCCGGCGTCATTCTGCAGGGTTACGTCTATCGGTCGAAGTATGTCGCTTGGCACGACGGACTGCGGATCAGCGACGTCATTCCCTCGATCGACGAACTCAAACGCGATGCCGATCAGCATTACCTGCTGATTCGACGCGAGCTGCCGCCAAATCGGACTATTGCAGTGCTGTCGGCCAATCTTGCAGCGGCACTTCAGGCTCCCGGTACGCCCGCGGACCTCCAGCTGCTACCGCGAGACACGATTACGGTATTCGATCTGCAGACCAGTCGCGAGCATGTCATTCAGTCGTTGATGAGCGAGTTGCGTCTGCAATCCAATCTCGGACAGCCGACGGAAATCGTACACGTCGACGGTCGAGTCAAAGTGCCCGGTGATTATCCGCTCGAGACAGGCATGCGCGTCAGTGATCTGATTCGTGCCGGCGGCAGCCTGGACCCGGCCGCCTATGGAATACACGCGGAATTGTCGCGCTTCACGGTTGAAAATGGCGGCCAACGCGATACCCAGGTGATCTCGATTGATCTGGCCGCGATACGTCGCGGCGACCCGGGTGCCGATATTCCGCTGCAGGCATTCGACCGGCTCTCGATCAAGCAGGTATCGGGTTGGACGGAACAGGATCAGGTCACGCTCAAGGGTGAAGTTCGATTCCCCGGTACTTATACGATCCAACCTGGCGAGACACTGCATTCCGTCGTCGACCGTGCGGGTGGCCTGACTGAATTCGCGTTCGTCGAGGGCAGCGTGTTCACGCGCAGAGAGCTCAAGGTGCGCGAACAGGAACAGCTCGATCGTCTGGCCGGTCGCCTGCGCACGGAGATTGCCGAAGTGGCGCTCATGGGGGTGCGGGCGCAGCAGGGCAGTGCACCTTCGGCCATCAGCGTCGGTGAAACCCTGCTACATCAGCTGACGGATGCGAAGGCCGTCGGTCGGCTGGTGATCGACCTCAAAGCGGTGCTACGCACCATGCCGGGCTCGAGTGACGACGTCATTCTTCGCAATGGCGATGAACTCATCGTGCCGAAGAAGCGCCAGGAGGTCATGGTGCTCGGGGAAGTCCAGGATCCCACGTCGCATCTGTATAAACGCCGTATGACGCGTGATGACTATATCGATCAGAGCGGCGGTCCGACTCGGCAGGCCGACCGCAGACATATCTACGTAGTGCGAGCCGACGGCAGCGTCGACTCCGGGGCCAGGGGGTGGTTCCACGGTGGCGACAGCGTCGACATGCGTCCGGGCGACGCGATCGTCGTGCCGCTCAATACCGAGCGGCTTCCGGCTCTGACGGTATGGAGTGCGGTGACACAGATCCTCTACAACTTGGCAATCGCCGCGGCAGAAGTGCATGCGACGATACCTTGAGTTCGCCGGCCTTCGAGCTGAGCTGCCGATTTCTGGGCTTGGAACATAGCGGTCCTGCAGCACAGGTGCCTGCGACGGTACTCGAAGGCACGGCGCCTACGCATTGACACAGTGCGGGAAATGTTGGATTCTGTGCGTTCAATTGTTGAACAGGTGCTTCGCTCAGCCGAGTCCATGGTTCATCGGTGCAACAGAGCATGACCCGCTGGTATCTGATCCATTCGAAGCCGTCGCGCGAAACCGTCGCTCAGACCAATCTGGAGCGACAGGGTTTTTGCACCTATTTTCCACGCGTGGCCCAGCATGTTCGTGGCGATGCCCAGCGGCCGGGGCGGATCGTGGCGCTTTTCCCGCGGTATCTTTTTCTGCAACTGGACGACGACCGTCAATGCCTGAGTCCGGTGCATTCCACGGTGGGTGTGGCAAATGTCGTGCGATTAGGCACGCACTACACAATCGTTGCCGACCGGGTGATCCGCGAGTTGCGGGCCCGAGCCGACCCTGAGACCGGCCTGCATTATCTGAAGAGCCGGCCGCCGATCGTGCCGGGTGCGCACGTGAGGATCATCTCGGGCGCCTTCGACGGTCTGGACGGCATCTTTCAACGGCAAGCCGGCTGCGAGCGTGTCGTGGTTCTGCTCACATTGCTGGGCCGAGACGTACCTGCGATGGTGCCTGCCGGCTACGTGGAGCCCGACCTCGCAATGCAGAGGGCCTGATGCTCGGCGACGAAATTCATTACAAGCTGATGCGACTCCTCGAAGCCAATCCCGAGATGAGCCAGCGCGATGTTGCGCGCGAGTTGGGCGTCAGTCTGGGGAAGGCCAACTACTGCCTGCGCGCATTGGTCCAGAAGGGGTGGGTTAAGATGACCAATTTCACCAACAATCGCAACAAAGCGGCATATATGTACCTGCTCACGCCGCGCGGAATTGAGAGCAAGGTTAAGCTGACCGCGCGCTTTCTTCAGACGAAGAAAAGCGAATACGAGTCACTACGGCTCGAAATCGAGCAGATGCATCGGGAAGTGCAGGCGCGCAATCCGCGACAGGCACGTTAGTCGGTGCGAGGGCGGTCCTGCTGAACGGCCGTCGACCGAAGAGCTGGTCGATGAGTTTGCAACATACATGCGAGAACCCTGCGGGTTCCTTGCAGGGCGGTAGCGTGCCGGAATGTCAACTAGGGTAAATCGCACCTGCAACGGTGTTCCTTCGATCTGGCAGTGATGATCAGTGATTGACCAAGAGCGCACTGCGGCTGGCAGCGATGAGGGCATCGACCTCGTGGCTTTCTTTGGGCTGGCCTGGCGTAACAAGTATCTCATTGTATTGAGCACGGTCGTCTGTGGGCTCATCGCCGCTTACTTCGCCTTCACCGCGATTCCGCTTTACCGCGCCGAAGTCGTAGTCAGTGAAGTACACGATCGGAGCATGGGTGGGGCCGCATCGCTGGTGAATCAGTTAGGGGGGCTTGTGAGTCTGGGAGGTGTCGGCCTGCGAAATGGCGACAATGCGAGCGTCGAAGCTCAGGCGGTACTGCAATCCAGATATCTGGTCGAGACATTCATCACGCGGCAAAACCTGCTACCGCAGATCTTTCCCAAGGACGGCAAATACGCGACGTTGTGGCGGGCGGTCCGGAAATTCCGCAGCGATGTGCTCAACATACGCCCGGATGTGCGCCGAGGTGTTACGACGATCAGTATCGAGTGGACCGATCCGACTACCGCGGCGCGCTGGGCCAACGAGATCATATCGCTCGCAAATGAACTCATTCGCACGCGGGCGCTGAATGATTCGAGTCGAAATATCCTGTATCTGAAGGATCAGATCGGCCACACCAACGTCATCGAGCTGCAACGTGTGCTGTATGATCTCATCGAGAACGAGACCAAGACGCTGATGCTCGCCAACGAGCGAACCGAGTACGCGTTCACAATCATCGATCCTGCGGTTGCCCCGGAAGTCCACGTCAGTCCGCAGCGAACGGTGATAGTCCTGTTTGGCATCGTGATCGGCCTCATCGTCGGTACCACCGTTGTCGCGGTGCGCGATAATCTGAGGCGGCGCAGGGGCGTCGCTGACCGCGGTCATTGACGACTTGGGCCCACGTCACATGCTAAGCAACTCTTCCATCCTGGTAACCGGCGGCACCGGCTCGTTCGGCAAGGCATTCACGAGGACGGTCCTGGCGCGATATCCAAACATCAAGCGCCTGGTCATCTACTCGCGCGATGAGCTGAAGCAATTCGAAATGAGCCAGGAGTTCTCGGGCGCGAACCTGCGCTACTTCATCGGTGACATCCGCGACGAGGCGCGCTTGCGCCGGGCGATGGAAGGCATCGACATCGTGGTTCACGCGGCCGCGCTGAAGCAGGTGCCGGCCGCCGAATACAATCCCTTCGAGTGCATCAAGACCAATGTGCTCGGAGCTCAGAATCTGATTGAGGCCTGCCTGGACAGTTCGGTTCGGCGCGTGGTGGCACTGTCAACCGACAAGGCTGCGGCCCCCGTCAATCTGTACGGGGCGACCAAGCTTTGCTCGGACAAGCTGTTCGTGGCGGCCAACAACATCAAGGGCAAGCGCGATGTGCGCTTCAGCGTAGTGCGCTACGGCAATGTCATGGGCAGTCGGGGCTCGGTGATTCCGTTCTTCCTCAGTATGCGTAAGAGCGGAGTACTGCCGATCACGGACCCGAGAATGACGCGCTTCAACATATCGTTGCAGCAGGGCGTAGATCTGGTGTTGTGGTCTATCGACAACGCCTGGGGTGGTGAAGTCGTCGTACCCAAGATTCCGTCCTATCGGATCGTTGACGTAGCAAGCGCGGTTGCTCCTGAATGCGAACAGAAGATCGTTGGAATTCGTCCGGGCGAGAAGATTCATGAGGAGATGATCACAGCCAGTGACAGCTTCAATACGCTCGATCTGGGGCGCAACTTCGCCATCCTGCCGTCAGCGGGGCACTATTCGATGGCCGACTATTGCGCCAAGAATGGCGCCACACTGGTGCCGCCCGGATTCGCGTACGACAGTGGTAATAACCCGGATTTTCTGAGCGTCGAGCAGTTGCGCGTGCTGATCCACGAGCACGTCCTGGGACAGATGACCGATTGAGGCCGCGGATTTTGATCCCCTACAGCTGTCAGAACATAGTTCAAGAGGACATCGACGCTGTCGACAAGGCGTTACGCGCTGAGTTTGTCACCCAGGGCCCGACGATTGCGGCTTTCGAACAGGCATTTGCGCAGCGGCATCAGGTCGCCCATGGCATCGCGGTAAGCAGCGCAACCGCCGGGCTGCACATTGCCTGCCTCGCCCTGGGTGTCGGCCCCGGATCCCGGGTCTGGACCAGTCCCAACAGCTTCATTGCTTCAGCCAACTGCGCTTTGTATTGCGGCGCCGACGTCGATTTCGTCGACATCGATGCCCGCAGTCGCAATATGTCGCTGCAGGCTCTCGAGTCCAAGCTGTTGCGCGCCCGGTCAGCAGGCGAGCTGCCGCAGGTCGTGATTCCGGTGGATTTCTCGGGGCTGCCGAGTGACTTGCGACCGATGCGTGAGTTGGCTGACGCCTTCGGTTTCAAGTTGCTGGAGGACGCTTCCCATGCCACAGGAGCGAGCTACCTGGAGCGCCCAGTCGGCAGCATGTTCGCCGACGCGTCCGTCTTCAGTTTTCACGCGGTAAAAATCGTGACGACCGCGGAAGGCGGCATGGTCACGACCCAGGATGGGCGGCTGGCCCATCATTTGCGCTCGCTGCGCTCGCACGGCATGACTCGTGATCCTCTCGAGATGGACGGTGAATCGGAAGGCGGGTGGTACTACCAACAGCAACTGTTGGGGTTCAACTATCGCATGACCGATCTGCAGGCCGCCTTGGGGCTGTCGCAGCTGGGGCGCCTGGATTCCATGCGGGCCCGTCGCGAAGCGCTCGTGGAACGCTATGATCGGCTGCTTGCGGGATTGCCGGTCCTGCTCCCGGCAAGATATTCAGATCGTCGCTCTTCGTGGCACTTATATGTCATAGAAATCGACGAGACGCGCACATCGACAAGTCGCGCCGAGCTCTACAAAGCGCTGCGTGCCGCGGGAATCGGCGTCAACGTGCACTACATTCCGATCCACAGGCAGCCGTTCTACTCCCGGCGCGGCTTCAAGCGCGGCGACTTTCCCGTGAGTGAGCATTATTACAGCCGTGCCATCTCGATTCCGCTGTTCCCGGCGCTGGCAGAGGAGCAGCAGGACTTCGTGGTGCAGCGCCTGGCGGATGCCTTTGCCTGACATGATCGCAGTCATAGTTCAGGCCCGCATGGGCTCAACGCGGTTGCCGGGCAAGGTACTTAGACTTATTGCAGGGCGTCCAATGTTGTCCTATCTCTTTGAGCGACTTCGGCGGATAAGACGTGCGTCACTCATTGTTGTGGCGACGACGACTAACGAATCAGATGACCCAATCGTGCAGCTCTGTGGTGCCGAGGGAGTCGCGTACACTAGGGGATCGGAGACTGACGTTCTTGGGCGTTATTGTGACGCGGTCAGCGAATTTAACGTGGGCACTGTTGTGCGCGTGACCGCGGATTGTCCTTTGATCGATCCTGGGCTTATCGACCAGGCAATACTGGCGTTTCTCGGCGCGAGCCGGCCAGACTACGTGTCGAATATGCTGGCACCCAGCTGGCCCTATGGAATGGCTGTCGAGGTCGTATCCGCGGCGGCATTGACTGAGGCAAATCGCGAATCGACGGACGCCGCAGAACGAGAACACGTGACTCCATTTATCTACCGCCGCCCGAAAAGATTCAAGCTTGCATCACTCACGATGACACCAAATCTCAGCCATCATCGTTGGACCGTCGATACTCCGGAGGACTTCGAGTTGGTCAGGCAGATCCTCGAAGCACTGTATTTCCGAAAAGCAGATTTCGACATGACAGACGTACTGTCGCTACTGGACGAGCATCCCTCCTGGCCGCTCATAAATGCACACGTGAGACAGACAGCCGTGCACATTCCGGCAGTGGAAGGTTGATGTCCTTCAAGACCGAACAGGAGGCGTTTTGGGCCGGTGATTTCGGTCTCGAGTACATGCGCCGCAACGAGGGTAGTGCGCTGCTCGCGGCAAATCTCAATTTCTTTTCGCGCGCCCTGAGCAGTGCGGGCCGTCTGGAATCGTGCATCGAGTTTGGCGCCAACATCGGAATGAACTTGCGAGCGCTCAAATTGTTATTTCCACAGATCGCCCTGAAAGGGGTCGAAATAAACGCAGCAGCAGCAAAGGTTCTGGCCGAACTCATCGGCGAGCAGCAGGTTTACTGCGGATCGATTTTTGATTATCCGAATACTGAGCCGGCCGACCTCAGCCTGATAAAGGGCGTCCTGATTCACATCCAGCCTGCAATGTTGCCGGTAACCTATCGGAAACTGTATGACGCCTCCCGTCGATGGGTATTGGTGTGTGAATACTATAACCCGTCTCCGGTCGCGATTTCCTATCGCGGACACAGCGATCGTCTGTTCAAGCGGGACTTTGCTGGCGAATTGCTCGAAATGTTCCCGGCTCTAAAACTCATTGATTACGGTTTCACGTACCACAGAGATCCGGCATTTCCGCAGGACGACGTCACCTGGTTCCTCATGGAGAAGCAGATATGAACGCACTGAAGTATTGTGCACGATGCGTAATGCCACACACGAAGCCGGACCTGCACATCGATGACCAGGGGGTTTGCAATGCTTGTCGGGCATACGAGATTCGTAAAGAGGTC
>Ga0310039_10000587_pt1 | contig 29885 bp, 19 predicted proteins | sample Sb_taG_4_FD_200460 | JGI IMG/M metagenome (GOLD analysis project Ga0310039, IMG submission 200460) | Peat soil microbial communities from Weissenstadt, Germany - Sb_50d_6_BS metaG (v2) (version 2) | ecosystem: Environmental > Terrestrial > Soil > Wetlands > Peat | place: Germany: Weissenstadt...
CGGGCAGTGGGGTCGAAGTAGGCGTGCAGGTAGTCGGCGGTGACGTCGTCGGGGGCGCCCTCGGCGAGCAGCCGCCACTGCTCGCGCTTGCGCCGCCAGTAGAGCAGGTCAGCGCCGGACAGCACGAACTTGTCGCAGTTGCCGCCCCGTTAACTGAACGTGGTCCTGCGTTCGAGCAGGTCACAGGTCGGCGGGCGTGCACGCGGCGGAGAACAGCTCGGTGTTCCTGGGCCACCTGCCCGGCCGGCGGGCCGCCCGGGGGATCCGGGATGTCGGGCCGGGGACGCTGCTGGTGATCGACGAGGCGTCGATGATGTCGATGCCGGACCTGCTGGAGATCATCGCCCATGCCGCACGCCGGGGCGCGAAGGTGCTCATCGCCGGGGACCAGGAGCAGCTCGCGGCGGTCGAATCCGGCGGCGGGATGATGCTGCTGGCCCGGCGGATGGGCTTCGTGCAGCTGGCCGAGGCGGTCCGGTTCACCGCCGGGTGGGAGCGGGACGCGTCGCTGCGGCTGCGGGCCGGCGACGCCTCGGTGCTGGACGTCTACCACGAGCACGGCCGGATCCGCGGCGCCGTCCCCGAGCAGGCGATGGATGACGCGGTGCGCCGAGCCGCGCCTGGTCAGCGTCGGGCAGGCTGGTCAGCGCGGCGTGGACGTCGGTCAGGTGCGCGGGGCGGCGGTCGTCCAGGGCCAGTTGCATGCCGACCGGCCTTCCACCACCCCGCACCCGCAAGCGCCGGCCCGGCACCCCCGCCGCCGCGCCACCATAACCACCGCGCACAACAAACGCCGCCGCAGCACCCAGACCGCACAACGCCCCGCCATCAGCCAGCCCCGGCGCGCGCTCACACCGCCGGCAACAGCCACACCGCCGCCCCGGCAGCAGCCAAACACCCCTGACAGCCGCACGCCAAGATCACCCAAAGCAGCACACCAGAATGTCAGACCCAAACGTGAAAATAGGCCTCACTGAAACGTGAAAACCTCCGGGTGGAGCTGAGGGGATTTGAACCCCTGACCCCCTCGATGCGAACTGAGCGCGCATGCCGACGAAGCCACACTTCCATGACGTTCTCGCACGTCAGAGGCATTGAAACGGCCACGATCACTGCGTCTGACCGCGCCTGCCAGCGTTCGTCCGCTCCCAGTCCGCTCCCAGAATCGGACGTCGGCCGGTCGGCACGCAGCTTTGCAAGCCCCGCACGTAGCACGCCATCCTGCGCGCCGACCACGTCGTGGTCGATCTATGCCGACGTCGGCTTAGATCGACGACATCGGGCTCCTCCCGGTCCGCCCCGACGCCGGCGAAGCCCTTCTACCGCCTGGCCGATGCCGGCTACGAACGGCGCAGCGTGGCCGTCTCAAGCAACCTCCACCCGTCCAAAGCGCACACGCTCACGCGAACCTGTGCATGGTGACGCCCTGAGGTTCACGGGTTCGACGGAGGCAGTCGACCCCGAGCTGTGCGGGGGCCTCCGGGAGCCGGGTGGCGGGGTCGCGTTGTTGTCCTGTGCTTGATCGCGCGAGCGGCCGGGAAGCAGCAGGTGGAGTACATCTAGTGCGGCCCTGCGCCTGGCGGGCTTGGAGGTGAACACGCCGGTCAGCGCCACGATTGCGATCAGCCCCAGGTAGATGAGCACGGCCGGGGGCAGGACCGCAAGGTCGTGGACAATGCCGGGAAGGAATGGCGGATCGGCTGCCACGTTGCCTCCGTAAGCGTCGTGGTCTGCCGCGCTGACGGGGCGGCCTGCCGGAAGGAGCATCGGCCGATCCAGCGGTTTGCCCGCTGGCCGACTCACCGGGGCGCCATGTGCTGCCCGGAATATGCTGTCTCCCGGCCTGCCATCCCTTACGGGATCGCAGGCCCTCGTTCAGCAGCCAGGTGAATGGCTCGGTGAACCAGGGGCGGCGATCCCGTAAGAGATCGAAAGCCGTGCACTACTTTACGGCAGTTAACGCATCCGCGGCGAGACAATCCGGGCTAACCTTGCCGGGGCCTGAGAGTCAGGGCAGTCTTGTGGGGTCCAAGTGCCAGCCCCGGATGGATGTCGACGAGCTCATGCCCAAGACCCTGGCCACCGCCATCGTCGGCTGATGCACCACGCCCACATCTGCCAGACCACCGGCGACAGCGTGCGGCTATCCCAGGCCCTCGCCGGAAAGGGAATGATCCCCCTGAGCTAGCCAACCACCGGCCCGCCTGATGGCCGCCACCGGGGCAGATCCGGCGGCCATCAGCGGGCTGAACTCATGACCGCCACCGGGCAGATCCTGATGTCCCTTGACACAGCTACCCTCAGCACATCGGAAATAGCCGGTGGATGGGAACACGGATGGCGACGCTGCCGCAGCATACAGATGACCTGCTGGTCTCATCGAACTTCATCCGCGCCGTACGCGAGTCGGGCTACGTCAGCCTGTCGACGGCCCTCGCGGAACTAATCGACAACTCCCTGCAGGCTGACGCCAGCGACGTGGCCATCAGCATCCGCCGCCCATCCTCGAACGACTTTCCGCAAATCGAGGTCGAGGACAATGGCACCGGAATGAACCCGTCAGAGCTCGCGGCATGTCTACGCTTCGGTGGATCTTCTCGCTTCGACCAGCGGACCTCGTTTGGTCGGTTCGGCATGGGCCTCCCGGCCGCGTCGCTGAGTCAGGCGCGGCGCGTTGAAGTCACCGCGTGGCGGCCGGGCGGTCGTGCTCGATCGGTGGCGCTGGACGTCGACGTCATAGCTGCCGGGACACCCGTGAACCTCACCCCCAGAGATGGCGCAGCAGGGACGAGCCCGTCCGGGTGCCGCGTCGTGTGGAAGGAATGCGACCGGATCGAGTACCGCCGACTGGCCTGGCTAGAGCGTGCGCTCCACCGCGATCTCGGCCGGATGTACAGACGCTTCCTCGCTGATGGTCTGACGCTTACGATCAACGGGGCAGCGGTCGACGCCATAGACCCGACTTTCCTGACCACCTCAGTGGAGGGACATACGGCACGGCTCGCGTTCGAACCTCGCCGGTACGAGATCGAAACGTCGTCTGGTGACACCGCGTTCGTCACGGTCAGGTTCTCGATGTTGCCGGTTCACTATTGGCACAGCCTCGACAACGTCACGAAGCGGCGTGTCGGCATTGTCAGTCACGGTGGCGTCTCGATCCTCCGCGCCGGCCGTGAGATCGCCAGCGGGTGGCATCTCATGGGTTCGAAGCGCAAGGAGAACTACGACGACTGGTGGCGATGCGAGATCGAGTTCGACCCCATACTCGATGAGCACTTCGGGATCACAATCAACAAACAGGGTATCCGCCCGTCACGAACTTTGCGCGAGGCACTGGAGCCGGAACTCGAGTCGATCGCTCGGTTGCTGAACGGTCGCGTCCGGCAAGCCTTCGAGGAGGCGAAGTTTCAGGCTGAGGCGGCTGCCTCCTGCCGGATTGCTGCCGCCGCCGACCCAGACCTTCCGGTTATCAAGGGGAAGGGTCGGGACAAGGGCGCGCTGAGCTATCGGATCGGGTCCGCCCCGCTCCCCCTCGACACGATGCTCCGATCTGAACTTAAGCACCGAACGCTCGACGTCACCCTGAACATCGATCACCCCGCGTTCGCAGCGCTCTACCGACCGCTACAGGCCATGGAAGGTTCGGCGGCAGCGGATCTTCGGACTGCGCTTGAACTTTTCCTGCTGTCCTATGCGCGGACCACCCTGCTGCTCGGGCAGGATAGCGATGAGATGCTCCGGGCATGGAGCGCGGCGTATGGCCGGATGCTCCAACGGTCATGACAGACGAATCGAAGTACGTTCCACTGAGTTTGCCGAGCAAGGCGACCCGCCACGAACGCCGGGCCTTCGCGCGGCTCTGTGCAATCTTGGCGCAGGTCGACGCCAACACGGTTGGATCGGGTCTCGACCACGACGCGCGTGAAAATGCCGCACGGCTCGGCAACCTCTACGAGCAGCCCATCCTTGCGGCAGCCGCGCATACCCTGATCGACCTAGTCGACCAGGGATGGACGATCACCACCGACAAGGTTGGGCCGATGCTCAGCCCGCCGACTACGAACGGCGACCGTGACACCGAGAAAGCGCGGATTCGGCGACAGGAGCATGTTCGCCGGGACGAGCAACTCCGCAAGCCGAGCGTGCGGCGCTTCATCGAATCCATGGAACGCGCCCACCAGCATGGCGACGAAATCGTCTCCGTGTTCAACTTGATGTGCGATGGACGAGACCTCGCCGACGCGCTCGCGTCAGCTGACGATCCGAGCACGGTCATCCAGCCGTACGTCCAGGTCGTCGAAAACTCTATATGCGAGCTGACGGGCTTCCGTCTCCACGATATCTGGCGCTATTTCCGCCATACCTGGTCAAACGCCTACGCGACGGTGCCTGGCCGCTCGATGCCGATCCTCATCCGGGACGCGGCCACGAAGCACCACGCCGTTATAGGCCTCGCCTCAATCTCAAGCCCCGTAGTCCAGATCGCTGAACGCGACACGTGGATAGGCTGGGAGACCGACAAGTTCCTCGCGGCGATCGAGGCTGAGCCGACCGAGAAAGTTGGGCAGTGGCTTGCCCAGCGGATCCAGACACAGATCGACGAGATCTACGTCGCTGACCTCGTGCAGGCCGGTGTCCTCGAACCCTCTGGCGCAAACGCCGACACCGCAGATACCGTCGCGCGTCTCAAAGCCGACGCCGAGCGTTACCGCCAGAAGCATCACCGTGGCAGTACCCTCCGCGTGGTCCGCAATATCGAGTCGGATGCCTGGGTCGAGCGAGCCGAGACGTACCTGTTCCGCAGCAAGCGGTCAGCCGCCCTCGCCGAGGCACTGGAGATCGCCGGGTGCCTCGGGCAGCACTTCAAGCGTGAGGCAAATGCTCTCGCCGGCCTGGAGAAGGCTCTCCAGGACCCGAAGGCGCGGGCGCAGATCCGTCGCGTCATCCGGCGTGCCCGGGGTGAGCGAGTCGGCACCGTGGTTGCCGACCTGACGGTCTGTGGTGCCGTCGCACCGTACAACACACTCGCCGCCGGCAAGCTCGTCGGTGCCTTGGCGGTATCCCCGAAGGTGTTGACCGCTTACCGAGAGAAGTACAGCCGCCCCAGTGAGATCGCATCGGCGATGGCCGGGCGGGCGATCGAGCGTGAAGCGCGGCTGTCGTTTATCGGTACGACGTCTCTCTACGGAACGGGCTCCAGCCAGTACAACCGGCTGTTCTGGCCCTCCACCGTGATGGGCGGTACGACCGAGGCCAAGATGGGCTTCTTCGAACTCGGCCGCTCGCGCTCCTTCGGCACCTCGCACTTCTCAGACGAGACCGTCAACGCGCTCGTCCGCCTCTCGCAGCTGAACGGCTCGCTGGTACGGGTAAACAGCATCTTCGGTGAGGGCGTGAGTCCGCGGCTGCGCAAAGTTCGGCTCGGCCTTGCTGCGCTCGGATGGCCGACCAACGAACTGCTCAAGCACGGCCGAGAGCGGATCGTCTACGGCGCTCCTCTGGTGAAGAACCTCCGCGCGTTCTCGCTCGGGATCGATCAAGAGCCTGACTACTTGATCGATCCCGACCTGGAGGGTGCCGACGAGAAGGTCACCGCGTGGTGGCTGGACCGCTGGGCGCTACGACGGGCATCGCAGCCAGCCGTCCAGGAGTCCATGCGCTCGCACCGGCTCGTTCGCCCGGTCCGGCACGGCGCGCGGGTGCCGCTCTCCCAAGACGACGAACTTCTGCCGATCGACGAGTTCGACACGCCAGCTGCTGGCGATCTCTAGTCGCTCTCGGCCACGACGAGGAATACCTCGGAACTGGCGGTCAGGGTCGCGACCGTGCTCTCGACCTCCGGATCGTGGTCGCGGCGCAACCCCAGTAGCCGCAGGCGCTGCCCCTGCTCCAGCGGGCGCCCAACCGACACTGTCCGAAGCAGCAGTTCGGTCTTGCCGCTGTCACAGTTGAGCATCCACCAGCTCTTGATCCCGTTTTGCTGACCAAGGATCCCCTCGTAGTCGAACCAGGTTCCGCCCGGCATCGCTGCCGGGCCGGGCATCACCTGTTGCCAGTACGGGGCACAGAGGCTCCGAACGGAGCAGAGCCGGCAATGCTCACCCGTGAAAGCTGCGGGTGCCGCCGCCGCCACCTGGCTGTCGGCGTCCGCGACACGCGTGCTGGTGGACGCGACCAGTGCCAGCAGTTCGCTCTCGTTCGGCGCCGGGATGGTCACTTCGTTCGTCGGATAGGAGGCGGTGAGAACGCCCAGCGGCGTGCGTGCACGGTTCGCCACGTCGTCCTGGTCCCAGAGCATCGCGTAGAAGCGAAGCTGGTCGAGGTGGCTCGGATCTTCGGCACCGGTCTTGTAGTCGACAATGTCCACCCGATCAGAGGAGACCGTAAGAAGATCGACCCGCCCCTTAATCCGCAAGGAGTCGACTCGCAGCGATGCTTCGGGATGCGACCCGATGCCTAGCGGCTGACGGGTCGGGGTCGACGAGCCAGCGGATGGTGGCTGGCTTGCACTACCCGATGCCTCCCCCTGATTGGGGACCAGGGACATCCGCTGGAGGTAGCCCTGGATTACTGTCCGAGCCTCAGGGATCCGATCCTCAAGCTGCTGTAGCAGACGCGTACGTCGGTCGGCGTCCATCCGAGGGTTGCCCTCCAACTTCGCCAGCCGGGCTTCGAGCGCTCCACCTACCACGGCCGAATAGCCGCCAAGCTCGCGCAGTACCGCCACCACCTCGACCGAGTTCGACGAGTCACAGCCTGCTTTCACGAGAGCCTTAACGATTCGTTCCAACGAGTCGTGTACGACGTCGCCGAACAGGGCAACCGGGTGCGGCACTTGCGGGTAGCCGAGACCACTCCACAGGTCGGGGTAGCTCGCGTGCCTGAGCGCAAAGCGTCGCGGACACGTCTCGACCTCCTTGAACCCGGAGTAGCTCCAGTGCGCCGGCGGATCCGGCAAGTGGGCGACCGACTGGGCAACGCCCGTGTCGAATGTCCTCTGGTCGCCGGTCATGACATCTTCTTGAGCACCTGGCTAGTCGCGAATGGCAGGTTTCTAGAGATAACCATGTCGTCGATCAAGAGCACCTGGCTACCGCCGAACTCCTTTGCGTCATGAAGTTCCTTGGTTGGCGACACGTCCAACGTCAGCGGACCATGAACGCCGATGATCCACTGCTGTGTATCACGGGCCGCGAGGATCGGTGCCTCGATCGTTCCGATGCCGGGCACGTCGACCATCGCCTTCCGCGTGAACTCCACGCCATCCAGGCCACGGCTGTCGAGGTCCGCGTATAGTTTCTCCGCTGCCAGATCGAGCCGGTCCTGGTCGAGCGTCGGGATCGTGCCGTACAGGATGTACCGAAGAAGGCTCGCGCCAACCTTGCGGTCCAGCAGGCCGTGCTCGAACCGGTTCCGGAAGCTCCGAAGGCACTGGTAGCAAGACTCGTCACAGTCCGCGGGGCACTGCTCCAGCCGCGTGAGCGTGTTCTCGAAGATCGACAACCCGAAGTCGTGTACCCGCCTGGTGAACCCGGCTCCACCCGCAAGCGTGTCGTACAAGTAGATCTCAGCCTCGAGTCCCCTGTGCCCAAGGGGCGTCAGCGCAGGTCGGTACTCGGCCTGCAACTCGGTGGCCTCGACCCCGAGCTTTCGAGTCGCCGCGATCGTGAGCGCCTCCGCGACGCTGCGAAGCGCCACGTGCGTCGAGAGCAGTTCGGGTCGCAGCTTCACCGGACTCTCCACCCGAAGGCGCACCAGCAGCACGTCGGAGATAAAGTCGGTGCCCAAGACCAGCCCGCGGGTCGACATCAAACCGGGGCAGTCCTGGTTCTCCTCATCGGGGAACGGCTTCTTGTGCGTGCCGAACACCTCACCCGTCGCCTGTGCGGCAGGCTCGACTAGACCACACATCGTGCAGTAGTTGTAGCCCTCGCTCCTGGGACCGGTGTTGGTGACGAGCAGTGTCGACCGCTGGTAGGTCTGCTCGAGCCGGTCGGTGACCGGAGTCCACAGACTCTCGTCACTCGGTCCCTCCGCCACGAGCTTGGCCCGCGTGGCGTAGCTGTTAGCTGGAACGTCGTCAGGGCTGGTACCTGGCTCCTTCGTCACGCGGTGGGCGAACCCCGGCGGACGCATCCAGTTCATCGCCTTGCCAAACTTGCCCTCTGCACCGCATGCCGGGCAGTCCCGCTCTTCGCCCCGCACGGCCTCGGTGGGCGGCAGGTGCATGGCATAGTGGCAAATCTTGCACTCGAAGTAGAGCCAGCGCTGCTGCCAGGCCTTGAACCGGTCGGAGTGCATCGGGGCGTAAATGGCACCCGACGTCCACTCCTTGTTGTCGATCCACACGACCTTGCCCGGCGCATACTGGCTGAGCGCAACGTCGAGCCCCTGGCTCGGCACATAGAGGAACTCGGTGTGGAACCGCTCCGACTTGTTGCGATCGAAGACGTGGAAGGACACCACGTCCGTCGGGAACGCGTAGCGCGGGAGCACACCCTTGTAGAGCAGCCGGTCGAGCAGGTTGGTCTGGCTGCGGGTTTCGCTCGGAAGCTCGGCACCGTCCTCGGCTGGCCCCTCGGCCCCGACCTCTTCGTCCTCCGGCTCAGCATCGCCGTCTTCGGGCTCCGGCAGCTCCCCGTCATCCTCGACTTCGAGTGCGCGGTCGATAGCTTCCAGGGTGTCCGCGACGAGCTTGTCGATGACCTCGACCTTCGTCTTGCCGAGTTCTGCGGGCAGCCAGCTGTCGACTTCGGCACGCAGCTCGGACTCGTTCTCCGTGAGCCAGTCCCCGAAGTCAGACCGGTTCAGCACAGACGAGGTACTGACGAACGCCTTGACGGTTCCCAGCACCTCGAACAGCTGCGGCTGCTCCTCCGGGTCGATCGCGGGCAGCCGGTCCTGGTGGTAGCGCTGCAGCAGGTACGCCGTCACGTGACGACGAGCGATCTCGCCGTTGTCCATAGTGAGAATTGGGTCCTCAACCTTGCCCCGGATCATCGAGGCGGGGTCCCGGAAGTAGTGGTCATCATGGGTGTCGGCGCTCCCGAACGCCAGCACCGTCGCCACCGCGTTGCCCCTGCGACCTGCTCGGCCGGCTCGCTGCTGGTAGTTGGCGCGAGACGGCGGCATGTTCCGCAGCGCGACGCCTGACAGGCTACCGATGTCGATGCCGACCTCCATGGTCGTCGTGCACGACAGCACATCGATCGCCGGCTGCTCTTGCTCCATGGGACCGGGGAGCGTGATGTTTACATCCTGGAACAGAAGCTCATACTGCTCGGCCCGGGAGAACACCTCGTCCGACTGCGCAGCGTTCAGCTGCGCCGTGTGCTCGCGGGCGATGATGCTCATCGGCGGCTCGGGCGGGTCCTGCAAGGCTCGGACAGCGCTGGCGCGGTAGTAGCCCTTGCGGGCCTTGAACACCTCATCGGTCTCCGGATCCAGCATGCGCACGGCGTCCTGGCTGCAGCTCACACATTTGGTCTTCCCGGGGAAAGGCCGCTGCGTGTACCGGCAGCGTTCGCAGTAACCCCACATGCCACCCGTCTCCAGGGCGACCTTGCCAGCCGACAGACGAAACTTCCCACCCGAGACTGGCTCGCAGAAGGTCCCTTGGAGCACGGGCAACCACTCCTGCGCGAACTTCTTCTTGGCCGCAGCGCTGGCCAGCCATCGATCGAGCGCCGCGAAGTGGCCCTTGTGCGCCTTCACGCCGCCCTTGGTCTTCCACCAGTCCCCCTCGGTCATCGAGGGGAACCAGATGCCAGGCGATGGGTTCGACCAGTGCGACAGCCACAGCCGGACGAGTGCCAGCCGCTCATCATCGGTCGAGGCCACACCGTCGATGCTCGAGAGCCTCATACGCAGTTCGTCGGTCAGCGTTCCGCGCTCGCGGAGCGACGCCAGGCCCAGTGAGGAAAGGCCGTAGTACTTGTCGGTGAGCGTCGCATAGATCGCCCGCAGCAACGACAGCGGAGGCGGCGAGGTCAGCATGATCAGTTCCAGCAGCGCCGCGATATCCCCGTCCAGGGCGCCCTTATCGATCGCCGTGCCGACGTCGTTGAGCACCTGAATGGACTCGGCCTGGCGGAGTTCCGGACGGAGTCGGACCGACAACCGCTTGGCGCCCACCATCGCTGCGAGGAACAGGTGCTCAAGGTTCAACTGCTTGCTCACCACCGCTTGAGCCTGCAGTTCGCTCCAGCCTCGCAGGATGAGCGGGCGAATGACATCGCGCATCGCGTAGGTCTGGAGGTTTGGTGCTAGGCGGGCCGCGACCTGCCGCGAGTCGGAGAAGGCGAGCACCTTGCGACCACGCAGCGGCGCGAAGTCGGAGTACTCGCGGCTCGGTGGCTGCACCGCGATCTGACGGGTGACAAGCGCCTGGAACGGCTGGTCACCCTTGGTCTGGTGGTCCTGGACCGAGGAGCGACCGTAACCGGCAATGCGGCCACACACGCCGCACGGCTTGAACTCGCCGTTGGCCTTTACTTCCTCCTCTTCGTCATCGTCGTCCTCGCCCGTCACCGTCTCGCCGGTGCGTAGCTTGGGGATGAAGAGGGTGCGATACCGGTCTCCCAGCTTCTCGGGGTTGAGCCGACCAGTGACCAGGTCAAGATCCGCAACCGCGACCTCGGCGTTACTCGACGGCTCTTCGAGCAGCAGGTCGAGCGCGAACAACTCCGGGATCGAGCCCGCGGCAGCCTGGAAGGCGCCGCCCTGCTCGTGCCAGAGGAACGCCGGCTCGACAAGGTCGTCGCTGTAGGCCCGGGCGTAGGAGGAGCCACAGTGACGGCAGGTGTAGTACTCGAAGACCCGCGCCCCACAGCCGCACGTTGCCTGGGGCTGGGCGTACAGCTTGCCGATCGGGCCGGCGCCCGGCAGTTGCTCGCCGTCCAGTTCGGTGCAGTTCGGGTCAAGGCAGGCCCAGAGCCCCGGGAGTCCCCGGAAGAAGGCGTGCACACGACACGGAAGCAGTCCTGCCTCGTCGGGCTTCGGGCGTGCGACGCTGCCGAGGGCCACCAGCGTGGTGACCGCCTGGTTGGCGAGCGGCGCCTCCACGCCGGGGAAGATCGTGGCGCCAAGCTCCGCCACCGGCTTGGCCGTCTGCATCGTCTCGTTGACGAGCAGGCTCATAGCGGCGAAGCCCTCCAGCGCCTCGTAGAGCAGTTCGGCGACCGGCGCTTCCCTGGGCGTGACGCCGCAATAGGCAAGGAGACCCACAACGGCGGCCATCTGCTCGACATCGCCATTGCCATCGTAGAACTCCCTCATCGGGACGGCAGCCAGGGCGTCTGCGTCCTCGGGCGTACCGGCAGCTGCAGGTTCGCGGAGCTTGTGCTGGCCTTCGACCGTCCGGAACTCTGCAAGATCTTTGCCGCTGAGCTGAGCAGCGAACTCGCGGGCGTATTCGGCGCTGGCGAAGCTCGCGCTGGTGGCAATGACCTGCAAGCGGTGCGGCTCGATCCCCAGGCGCGAGCGAAGCCGCCGCAGCAGAAGGGCAACCTCGGCACCGGCGGCGCCCCGGTAGAGGTGTGCCTCGTCAACAACAAGAAGGAACCGCTCGTCGGGGTTGTCTGCGAGCCACTGACGGGTGGCATCGAAGACCGGCCGTTCGAGCGGCCGCATGAGCATGTACTCCAGCATGGAGTAGTTGGTGATCAGGACGTCCGGGGGCGCAGCGAGCACCTCGTGGCGGGTCAGCAACTCAGGGTCTTCGGGCTGCGTGACGGCGCGAATGAACTCCCCAGCCTTGTTCTGCCAGTGCGAGCCCTTCGATCCGTACCACTTCTTGATGTCTGGTTTACCCGGCCACTTCCCGCGGGCCTTGAGCTTGTCGATGAGATCAACGGCCTCGCCATGCCACTGCCTTTTCGGATCCGCGGCCCGATCGTGCAGGAGGACATAGAAGTCCTCGATCGATGCGAGGCGCCGCTGGTCTCGATCGCGGGTACGGACACCCGGGTAGAGTGTGCGGCTCGTGTAGCGGGCGAAGCGCGCCGGCCGGCCCGCCCACGCTTCAAATTGTGAGGTCACACGGGCATCGCCGAGCAACAGCCGCAGACGACTAAGCTGGTCGTTCACCAGCGCGTTCATCGGGTAGAGGATCATCGCCCTAACCGCGGGCGTCGCAAACGACTCGTCGTTGTATGCAGCCTCGGTTGCCAGCTTCGCAAGCACAGGCAGCAGGAAGGACTCTGTCTTACCAGAACCTGTACCCGTGGTCACCGCCAGGCTCGACCCGTCTCGGGATGCCCGCTCCAGCGCCTCGGCCTGGTGCGTGTACGGCGGGTCGTACAACAGCGCTCCGAGGCCGCCGACCTTCTGCGTCAGGCTGGTGAACAGACTCTGGACGGCGGGATCCAACTTGAGGTCGGCGAACTTGCGGTCCGTCCGGTACCGCGGCGTGCTCTCGATATACGGCTCGCGGAAGAGCACCCTCTCCGTTTCGAGCAGGTGTCGACGCTGCTCGATGACGGTCGGGTGGCCGATGTGGTACGTCGCCTCGATGTAGTCGCGCAACGCCGCCTGAATCTCGGCGACCGTCTCGGCGATAGTGGGCGCCTCCGCCGTCACAGTGATTCGTCCTTCGCCACAGGCCCCATCCAGAGCATGTCAGTCAGCAGCGCATCAAGGGCGGGCATCGCCCCATTTGGCACCCGGAACGAGAACAACGAGCCCGGCGACTTTGCGAGCGCCAGACCGACGAGTTGCAGGTAGCGCTCGGCGAAACCAGGAATCGGGGAGAAGAAAGACACGACCGTCGCATCAGCACCCGCGGCGGGAGTCGTACGGTAACGCTGCCGCACGCCCCGTAGCGCGTCGATCGCCATCTGCATGCGCCAGGCTTCGTCGCGACCGGGCACGACAGGATCGTCGATCGGGAATTCGAGCATCTTCTTCGGCGTGCCATCCTCAAGCCGGACGCAGCACCAAAGGGCCGCGCCATACGCCTGCGGACGGCGGGCCACGAAGTCGCCCGTGTCGCCAGCCTTCGGAGACCGCCATCGACCGCTGTAATACCGGACAGGTGCGTTCGGATCGAGCACAACCAAGTCCTCAATGTCGCCGGACGGCCCTGCCGCGTCCAGTTTCTCACCGCACCGGCCAACGAGGGAGCGCGGATCCTCCGTACGAGGGCTCGCAACCCACCGCTCTCGCTCGATAGGCTGCAAGCCCGCGCCGACCAGACGGTCATGTGCCGTCTCGGCATCGAGTCGGATCGTTCGGGTGTGACCCTCCGGATCGATCTCCTCACCTAGTTCCGCGTCCACCAGTGGCGCGCCGAAGGGCCGGACGCCGAGCAGTAGGTACGAACCAGCCTCGCGTTCGATCGACGACGGCGGTCCCAGATAAAGCAGTCGGACGAACCGCCCAACCTCCCGACGGAGTTCAAGCAAGTCTCCCGTCGCGACCAGCAGGTCGAGCAACTCGGCCAGTTGGTCCCGGGAGACCTCGCTTTCGGGGCTTACCGGCCGGACAGCACCGAGCACGGCATCGAGCAATCGGCTCGGGCTCGTGGGGCACATGAACGATGCTGCGCGCCGGAGCGAAGCCGCGAGGCCTTCCTGGCTGGTCAGATCAATGAGTTCCGCATCCAGCCCCAGGGCGCGAACCGACAGCGCGGAAGCTTCTTCGATAGACAGGCTCGACAGTTTCACTAGAAGCCTCGTTCTTCGGTTTCGACGTCATTGAGCGCTCTGGTGCCGAGCACGGCGAAGCGAGCCGCGCGCAGGAGAACCGGGGAGGCGACGATGCGCTCCAGCAGGTAGTCCCGATCGCGCGGGGCCCAGTCGGCAATGTAGCCGGGACGCGCCGAGAGGGTGAGCAGGAACCGCGCCGCCGACGGCTGGTTCTTGATACTGCTATCACTCAGCGTCGGAGCGATAACCTCGGCAAAGCCAGGTATGAGCGTCTCCGGGGTTAGCCACCGATACAGATTCCGCCCTATCTGGGTGGCGAGCGCCTTGTGCGCATCGGAAATGCCGACGGCGTCCCGCATCTCCTGGAGGTAGTCGGCCGGGTCATCCGCGCCCTGCAGCGTGCGTTCCAACTGGGCCCAGTGATATCCACAGATCATCATCGTGATGGCCTGGGCGATGGCCTCGAGAACCACATGCTGCTGGTGCGTTGCGAACGGGTCTGCTGGGAGTTCAGCACTCGACCACAGCCAATGAGCGTTCGCCAGCCTCGTGACCTCACTTGGTGACTTCTCGCCGTAGGAAACGGTGGGACGGGCCTGACCTAGCGCGAAGACCGCGTTCGGGTTCGTGGGAGCAATCACTGCTGCCTCGGCATTCTCGGCTACTGCCTGCAGGAGACCGCCACGCGGCGGCAGGGCGATCGGCGCATCGGGCACATAGCTAGTGGCTGTCAGCGGCACCTCGACAGTGAAGAAGTCGACCCTCGTCTGGCCGCCGTCAGTCCGGTCGTGAAGATTAGCGGTGATGCTGTCGTGATCCTTCGTGAATCGCCACCGCAGCGGCTGGAATCCCCGCTCACAGGTGAGCGCTGCAAACCCGATGCTGCCGCGTGACACCGTGATAACGCATGACTCGGCCTCGTCGTACGATTCTTTGAACGAGCGATCCGTGCGTATGGACTTCGCGTACTTCGCCCATGCCTCTTCGTCGGCTGGAAGGTCGATTTTGCGGCGGATCTCGGAGAGTCGACGCCCATCGCTCGACCGCAGACTGACGATGAGCTGAGCATCCACCCCAATCGGTCCGTCGACCGTAACGCTGGCATGCTCGTCCCACAACTCGGCCATAGTCGGCCGCGCTGGCGATACCAGCATCCGGATACCCTCGCCCACGGTCGCGTTCTCGGGCCGCACCTGCGGGTCGCGAATCGTGACGATCAGCGATCCCTTGAACAGTTCCTGATCCCCGTGGCCAACGAGTGACGCTGTCACATCGTGAGTGCCAACGTCCAGGCCGTCGAGCGCCATGACGAGTTCCGTCTGTCGGGCAGGCCAGTCTATGAAGTAGGGCTCGTCGTCCACCGTGACTAGGCAACGCGTTGGCTGGAACTCAGAGCGGATCCCGATAATCGCGGGCTCGCCAGCTAGCCACTCCGCGGCACCATCTCCGTCCCAGGCGCTGGCAACGATTCCCACCGGGCGAATGGCAACGCTCGACAGAACGGAGATCCCGTGCGGTACCAGCAGCGCGACGTCGGCATCAGTGATGTGCTCTGGTACATCCAGCCGGTACGCAGTAACACCAGCCGCATGTATTGGCACCGGCTCGGACCAGGACACGCCGAGTGCTGGAAGTGTCTCCCTACCGACCAAGATGTAGTGCTGACCTGGGCGGAGGAACCGACCCTTGACCTCAATGGCGAGCCCAGGGCCGTGGCAGCGGTAGAGCCACCAGGGGCCGCTAGTCATTACGCACTGGTCAGCGAGGAGGGCATTCACCGGGTCGGTTCCACGCTCCAACTGCACGAACGGCTGCGAGGGGTCCGGCCAGGATTCGAAACGGACCTCTTGTCCGCCGCGAACCAGAGCGCTAGTTGGTACCGGTCGTCGGGCACTGGTCACGCGTGCACGCAAAGTCCGTAGTTCGTCATACACGTGGGGAAGCCGCCCGCTAAGCGGGGTCAGGTCTGGCAACTCGGCATAGGCGTTCCAGGCACCATCCAGGTATCTGAGGAAGAAGCGAGGGTCACTCGCGGACGGCAGTTGGTCGCGCTTCGCCTTGGCTTCAGCTTCGGTCGGCCTGCTGCCCTTAATTCCAGCGGACCGAACTCGGCTGGCCGACTGCCGAGCCGATGTCAGCCAGTGGCGAGACTGCCGCTCGCGCGAAAGACCTTCGACCAGGCGCTGAAGGGTGGACGTGATCAGGTACGGCGACTCCTCCTCGTCACCCGAGAGCAGCGCCGCCGCGACCTGGCCGAGGAGAGCGGTGTTCTGACAGAAAATGCGAAATCGTTCGGTATAGCCCTGAGCCCGCACGGCAAGCCGTACGCCGAGTTCGTCGGGGTCGCTGAGGAGTGACGTCGACAGGCCAGTTCGGAACTCGTATAGCAACTGCGCGAGCTGACGCTGCAGGTAAGTCGGCAACACCGCGTGCGTGATGGGCCAGGCGATGATCGTGAAGTTCTTGGCGAAGGCGCCAGTCGGAACAGCACCGCCGTAGTCCCTGGCGAACTTGAGGAACTGCTCCTTGAGCCAGGGACGCAGGTCTGTCTGCCAGCCCGGTGTAGCCCGCTCGAAACTCTGCCAATACTCCTCGCCGACGTAGTCGTAGCCTTCTTCGGCCGCGTAAACGACGAACGGCAGCCACAGCTGCCGGTGGCGTGCTGACAGGCCCTGTGCGATGACAGCGCGGACAGCACTCAGCAGCCAGAGCAGGTCCGCCTTGCCGAGGTCGTGCTCCAACGCGAAGACCGGTGCCGCAGGCTCGAGTTTGCTGCTGCGTGACTCATGGAGGTCTCGGAAGTGAGTGTCCAGCGTGGTGTGGAAGTGACGCAGCACGTCCAGCGGATCGCTGGACTGGATCTCGACCATCTGAGTACTCACCTCCCTCTCGGTGACCTGCGGTCTTTATTTTCAGCGACGGGAGACTAAAGGCGTGGGTCTCTACCGCAGCGCCTAGTTCATTTCCTTTTTTCCGTTGAATGCTCTGGCTTAGCTGAGTCCCGCGTCAAGAAGGTGACAGAGATTCGCCCAATTTGGGCTACAGGCAGCTGGTCAGCCCTGCGCATGGCTTCGCTCCCGCGACGCCCGTCCTGGTGACTGCTGCCAACGTCCGCGGCGTCCTGTCAACTCCGGCTGAATTGTGACCCGACTGTTCCGGGTGAATGCTGACCACCCGGTTGCCCTGCTGCTTGATTAGTCGCTCGTCTTGGCGGCCGCAGGGACGCTGCCGAGGTCTCGGTCTTGAGCCGGTAGCTGTCTTCCTACAGGCTGATGACTTCGGCGTGGCGGGACGAGGCGGTCGATCATGGCGGCGGCGACGTCGTCGCCAAAGACCTCGCCCCAGCGAACTGAAGAGCTTGGTGGAGGTGACGATCAGGCTGGCGCATTCGTAGGCGTCTCACCGGCTTTAACGGCTGCGGAGTTGGCCGCTGCACTTGTTGAGCGACAGGCAGTATCAGCCAGGGTTCGTCAGTCCGGGATCGTCGGCAGCGATCCACAGCGCCCGGTCTACCTGGCGCAGGCTGAGGTCGCAGCGCTCCGCCCTGCCTCGGCAAACCGCGAGGTACGGCAGCCATTCGTCCAGGTAGAAGTACTGCAGGCCATCTTGCAGCAGACCCAGCGATCGCAGGGAAGAGAGAGCCCTCGTGTCCGCGATGGTGAACGCCGCCCGCCGACCGGCAGGCGGCGAGCACGATGCTGCTCATGGTCGGCCCGAATCGGTATATCCCGCCAGCCTGCCCCGCCATGAGGGCCAGCGACTCATAGTCGTCCCCGGAGGCCAGGGCCTGCCGGATGAGGTCGCCCACCCCGGTCTGGTCCAGAGCGGACTCCCAACGCTCGGGCGTGATGCCCCTTCTCGCCAACGCTCTGCGATGGGGCATGGACTGGAGCTTCCAATCGATCAGCCTGCCCACCTGCTCGGAGTCAGGACATCGAGTCCCGCGAATTGGGCGAACCACGCGTTCTCACTGGCTTGGCCGTTGACAGGCATTCGACTCGGCGGTCGCTGACCGATCCGGGTACTGAGCCAGCTCCGGCGACCAGGCAATCGTGTTATCGGTGAAGATACGCCTGCCTGTCACCGATCTGGCCAAGCTGATAAGCCGCACGCGCCAGCGTGCATAACAGAGCACATGCCGCCCCGGGCGGCGGAACTGGCGCGTGAGTCATCCCAAGTTAGGGGCCACGTGCCGCCTACTGGCCTCTCGGCGAGTCCGGCGGACTGCCTGGTTTGACAGTGGCGGGGCCCCGGGTGCAGCATCGCTGGCGGTGCCGGGAGCCGGGCTTTGTGTGACTGACATGCCCGATCTGCGGTAGATGCCCACACTGGCAGGCGCGGCGATGGCATCGTTGGTCGGTCGGACCGTACTGACCGGCTGCACTGGCGCCTCAGCGTGTTAAAGAACTCGAACGCCGCCGCGTGACAGTCTGTCCACGCCCGCTGGTCCATCTTCACCACGGGCCGGACGAACAAGTGCCGGGAGCAGCACAGCACCATCGCGAACGCGTTCACCGTCTGCCGCCGCCCGGTTGGCGGGTCGGTCCACCGCCCCATCTGCCCCTAATCGACCTGGGCCTCCAGCCCGGGCTCAGTCGGCTCCAGGCGCAGCACCCGCACCTGCGCCCGGCGGGCCTCCTCGGGCAGGTTCGCCGCCACATACCGGCGCAGCGACGCCACCGACACCGCCAGCCCCCGCTCGTCCCGCAGCCGCTGATGAATCGTGGACACGGTAACCCCGGCCTTCATCTGCTCCGCGATGTAATCCCGGTGCGCCTCGATCGCCGGCCACGTCACCTGCCGCACCCGGGTATCCGCCGGCTCCGGGAACCACTCCCGCGCCAGCTCCGCCCACCGCTGCGCGCTCACCTCCGGCCCGCCCGGAACCATCCCCGCGGCCTCCGCCGCGGCCACGTACTTGCGGACCGTGTTCCGCGACAGGCCTAGGCTGCCCGCCAGCTCGTTCTTGTAATAACCGCCCCGCATACCAGTGCACGAAAGTCTCGCAGATATCGATCACGTCGAACGTCCTCCTCGCCATCGGCTCCCCCCCGCCCCTAGGACGAGGAGACATGATCCTGACTTCCCGATGACCAGGTCCACCCCGGCACGCACGCACTGACCATGGTCAATAACGTGATCGGGGTGGTCAATTACGTGATCGCTGCACGCCCCTCACTGCTCAATTTCATGATCGCTGACAGCACTTCCGGCCAGGCTTAGGCCGGACACGGCGCGGGCGCGTCGCCGTCGAAACCGACCAGCCGCGTATGCTCGTCACACTCGCCGCACCAGGAAGGCCGGACGGACGGAACGAGACCGAGGTGCGGGCAGCTCGGTCGGCGACAGCCGCGCAGCTAGCACCGCATTGGGGCTGTGGACGCCGCCGGCATTCAGGTCGGCAAACGCTGCCAACTCGGTCGGCGTCCACCCGCTGCTAAGCGCGGCCTCAACGGCCGGGGCGAACCTGGCGCGGATCTTCCCCCTCGACCGCTCGATCAGCTCCTCAAGTAACGGACCGATCACCCCCGCCCACCGCGCCGGACCACCCGGCAACCGCGCGGCCCGGCTCGCGCTCGGCGACATACCGTGCGACGGTGTGATGGGAGTAGCCCGCCAGCTCGGCGGCGTCCCGCAGAGACCCCGTCAGGTCATAGCCTCAAGATTCATGAAGATGACCTGGGCTGTCCGCGCTGCCTGCGGCCAACCTTTCCGGGATAGCGCCTGTAGTGCCGACCCCAACAGCGTGGCTTTCATAGCAGGAACTGGCAGGCAGCGGAAAGGCTTGCTTGTTCTCCGAGGCTGAGGGGCTGGAGGTGGGCGAGGGAGTTTCGGGCGTCCCGCAGTCGCCGGGTCGCGTCGCGGAGTTCGATGTCCCGCGAGCCGATGACCATACTTACCACCCGGTCAAGCGCCCCGATCTCGACGAGTGCGTCTGTCTTAATGGGCGGATCGAACCGATCGCGGAGCGCGGACTCAAGGCGGGGCTCCCCTATCATCTCGATGATCTTGCAGTGCACCTCTGACCTGCGCTCCTCGATCCAGGGGAGCAGGACCCTGGCCTGGGCTGCCCAGACGACCCTGCTGAGCCTGTCAGGCTCGGTCGCCAGCGATGAGCCGGCAGCGCACTGGGAGTGGTGCCAGCCCTCCACGGCGCGCTGATCCCAGAGCTCGAGCAGCAGGTCAGGCGGCCGCAGCGCGTATGCGCCAAGACGACGGCTGATGGCAGGTGCCGCTACCGGCCGCCATTCCTTCAAGAGCGCGGGCAGATCCCTGGATTCGCCTGACCACAAGGCCGTGAGGTGCTCGGCCAAGTCGAGATCCCATCTGGCGATCTCAATAACGGTCTCCGTGCGGACATCTTCAAGTATGCCGGCGAGGTCGCGCCGTTGTGGCAGGTCGGCGACATAAGCCGCGACGTCCCAGCGCGCGACGCGGGCCCACCACCAGATACTCGTCATAGCCATATCCGAGCTCGCGCCGCCGCCAAAGCTCGGCAGCTGCCCGCGCGCCAGGATGGCTATGACACAAAGCCGCCGTGTCGACTCCGCGCCGTGTGACTCTAGCTCGACGCGGTGCAGGAACTGCGGGAGTTCCTGCCTGTCTGATTCGCACAGGTCCGCGGCGACGACCACCGCCACCATGTCGCTGACCTCGGGATGATTGAGCAGGTCAGGGACTGTAGCGGGCTGGTTGTCAAAGATCAGCGCCTGGCTGAATGTCTCCAGCACTGACCGGGAGCCGTGCGCCTGGTGCACCCTGCGGGTGATCGCGGCCTGGCTGGCGAATTCCCCGAGCAAGGCCACGGCTAGGCTGTCGGTGAATACCGTCTCGGAGGCCAGCGCCTGTGGCAGGACCACGGCTACGTGGCGGCCGCGCCGGTGCTCGCCGACTACCTCCCGGACGAATCCCCGCGGGCCGGGCAGCCGCCAGACGCGCTCGTCCATCTCAGTGCTGTAGCGTCACGGCCGCAGCGAGGACCACTCGGTCGAGCACCCAGCCATCACGGGACGGCTCGACCAGGTCGAGGGCTTGGAGCCGTTCGATCACCTCGCCCGCGTCGGTTTCAAGCGCTTCTGTAAGGTCGGTGAGGCTGGCCGGGAGAGCCTCGGCCAGCCCGTCCCGGCCGATATGCGACTGCCAAGTTGCCCACCTGATGGCAAGATCCTCGTCGATGCCGCAGGAGACTAGGTGCTGGAGTGCGAACCCTGGGTCGGATAGCCGCCCGGCGATCCAATCGAGAGCGTCGTCGGGAGACTTCCCGTTAGCGATCTCGAGCATCGTTTCCTCGACGAGGCGCGGCCAGCCAGACGTCACGCGGTGCAGCCGTGCACGCAACTCGGGGGTGTGGAATGGGGACTCGTGCCACGATCTCAGTCCCTCAATCGACCAGCGGCGGATCGGGATGACGTCGTGCGAGTCGGCGATCTCCAACGACAACGGCAGCGCCGCGGGGCCGGTGACGACCGTGGCAGTCACGTGAGGACGGCTACCGAGCTTCCTGCATATCGCGGCCAGGTCTGCCGTGCCTGCACTGTTGGCGGAGACGTCGACCACGACGTGGCGGCTTCCGCGGCCGTGATCAATCGCGGCGTCGATGTCGCCGGTGCGCACCATGATGCACGTGATCTGCTGCTCCGTCGCAACGTCCTCGATCACCTGCGCAGCGCGGTCGACCGTGAGCGCGTGGGTGCCCGTGACGATCTGCACCGCGCTGCCTGACTCGCCGCCGCGGCCCAGCAGCGAGGCGATGTCGTGATCTGTCAGCGGTGAGCGCGGCGCCCATAGTTCTGTCGACTGCCCGATGATCCTGCGGTTCATGGTCGGGTTGTACTCGTACTGGAGCTCCAGGTGTCGCGATGCCTCATCCAGTTCCTGCTCCAGGGACTCGCGGGTGCCGAGCAAGCCAAGGACATTCGGGCTGCGCAGCCCGTACTGGTCGTTCTGGCGGTGCAGCACGCCAAGGCCCACCATCTCTTCCAAGTAGCGCCGGAACTCCTTGCTGGTCAGCACCCCTCGCGAAAATCCGACTGGCCAGAAGACCTCGCATTCGTCATGCAGTTCCTCGGCGGAAAACGCCTCACCCGGATCGGCGTCCAGGCTCCGGGAGGCGACGACAAGCGCGATGACGCGATACCGGTTATCCAGGTTGATCGTCCACCGGAATCGCTGGGCAATCAGATCCCTGACCTCGCGTTTTGCATAGACCGACTCGATGTCAGCGATGGTGATCGGTATGCGGCCGCCTCCGTCCGGCAGTTGCCGGTCCTGCATCTGGCGGACCAGAGCCTCGCAGACGATCTGGACGAGGCTTGCCTGGTAGTTGGTGAGCAGGAGCACGCGCCAAACCAGCTCAGGCGAGGAGAACCTGTAGCCCAGAGCGTTCATCGGGTCGACAACGAGACGGTAGGCGTCAATGCTGCGAAGCGGCCCGATGAGGATGTCGCCGCCGCCGTGAGCGACCGGGGTGTTGGATGTGTCGTGGAACCGCTGAACCTGGTGTAGGCCGGCGAACACGGGCTTGAACCGCCGCCCGGACGATTCGATCAGGCCCTTGAGGCGCTGAAGAGTCGGGAACTCTGTCCCGCCTCCAGTCCGTCCCGCCTGGAAGTCGGCGGCCAGGAAGTTGTCGGCCTCGTCGAGGAGCAGAAGCAGCCGGTTGGTGTCGTCTGCGCTCAGCCATCGCGAGATCTGGCGCGTCACCTCGTCCGGGCCGACCCCGCGGCCAGTCTTCGGCGACAGGACGTGCGCGTCCTCTAGTCGCTGCGCGAGGACTGCCCACAGCGCGGCGGGTTCCCTGGCTTCGCCTATCGATGCGGCCTTGAGATCGAGGTAAACCGCCACGCGGCCGGTGCGGACTGCTCGCGATCCGGCTTCGCGGTCCTGGACGGGATCAGTGAACAAGCGCTCGACACGGCGCAGGAGAGCTGATTTTCCGAGCTGCCTGCCGCCGTAGACGAACATGGAGCCCGTGGGGGACTCGATTGCCTGCCGTTCGGATTCCCGGCCCACGAATACTTCGTCAGGAACCTCGCCGCCCGCGAACGGAGTGTAAGGGTTGAAGGTCGTGAACGGCAGCGTCACCCGCTGGGTGAAGCGCCATCCTGGCTCGGGCCGTGTCGATAGCCACGCAGCGACCGCCTCATCGACCACCACTGGGGAGAATCCCTTGCCGCCCGCATGGCTCGTTAGCCGCCTGAGCATCAGCCGCTGGGCCGGGTCGAGCACGCCAAAGTAGATGATTATGTTGGCCTCGGTGCGACGCCGCTCCTCGATGAAGTCCATCAGCCGCGTCGGCGTGACTGAGTCCCACACGACTGTCAGGTCGTAGCTGCCATGAGCCTGGGTACCGAGACCGGGAATGTAGGACCTGTCCACGGGAGCAGCGCGGACTGTGAATGTCGCATAACCTGACCTGTGCGTCTTGGAGATCTCACGGAGCCAATCCTGCGCCCGCGGGACAAGGCCCAGCATCCTGAGGATGTCCGCGACGCACGGCCGGAACCGGTCGCTCGCAGTCCGCTTGTTATCGTGCAAATCCCGCCACGCGTCAAGACCGGCTGCCAGCTGCCTGTTGACCGGGCCGGACTGCGCGCCGACCGCGTTCCGGACGGCACTGATCACGTTGCTGCCGTTGCGGGACGCCTCGGCTGCAGCGTTCACCATGGCCGGGAAGAAGTCAGAGAAGTCGTCGCCGTACTGCTCCTCAGCGGCGGGCAGCGACTCGCCGGCTTCTGCCATGGTGAGAAACTCGACGGCGAGCATCTCGTCCTCGCCCTCGATGAGATCAAGTACTCGCTTCTTGTCCGCCGCTGCGCAGGACGAGGACTCGACTCTCCGCCGGAGATCGTCGCGGAAGGCTTGCAGCCGGGCTGCGCCCTCATCTGCAAGTTTCTGCAGCGGCCCGATGGTCAGATCAAAGCGACCATCCGGCGGCACCCGGAGCGGCTCGGCGCGCGCGGTCAGACTCCTGGCCGCCTCGTCGTCGTATGCGGCGCGAAGGCGCGCCGCCGTCCGGTCGACTGCGGCAAGCGCTGCAGCCTGCCGCTCCTCTGCCCGCCGCGTGCCCCGCAGGATCTCGTCGTCCAAGTCCGTGCTGTGCGGCCAGTCGGCCGCCGCGATGATGCTGCGCGCCTCCGCCACGTTTCCGGCGAGCAGGTACCCCCTCAGGACGGCAGCCGAGTCTCGGCCGAGCATCAGCTCGCGGACCTCGGCCAAGTCTGGCGGCCGGGCGGGGATCCCGTCCTGATCACGCGGGATCTCGTACAGGGGCTCAAGTTCAGTGCGCATCAGGTCGCTGATCGACGCGGCCCCCTCCGCGGGCGCTTCCGCGCGTAGCCAGCCAGCAAGGCGTTGCAGCGCCGCATCGCCGACGGACATGACTTCCGGGGCCTCGGCCTGGAACTCGACCGCGCGGGACAGCTCATCCGGTGTCCCTGCCGCGCGGGATGACAGGCGGATCGCCGACCGGACGGCAACAAACCGGGCCAGCAGCTCAGCGACCTCACGCACGGAGTCGTCCAACCTCGTCCGGGCACCGGCGATGATCGGCTTGCGCATCTGCGGCCCGGTACTGACCGCCCGGATAGCGTTCGCGATGATCTTGGCTCTCCTGGCGGGGTCGGACAGGTCAATGGCCATGCGCTCGACGCTGGCCCACCGCCGCTTGCCTTCCGCCGAGTCGGCGGCGGCAAGGTCGGCAGGCTGGCTCGCCAGATCGGCAACGGTGTCTAGAACCTGGCCCACTGGCTGGTCCTGCCGGACGATGTGATGGAGTGCCATCGATGCGCGCTGCAGGTTAATCGTCCGCAGCGCCAGTGATTCGCGCAGGCGGGACGCGTCGACGCTGAACGCGGCCCACTGCTGCGGGAGGTCGGCGTGCCGCTCGATGATCTCGCGGTTCTCGTGCCGGTATCCGCGACGTATAGCCGCGATCGCCGCATCAGCGATCGCTCGGTGGCCTGGGCCGAGCCCGGCGCGATCGATCAGCGGCGGCAGGCTTACCGGCGAGTAGCCAAGGGAAAGGCCGGACCTGAGGGCAGCCGCGATGAGAACGCGGCACTCATCTGCACCCATCTGAGCGATCTCGGCTTCGGGCGGGATGAGCTCCGGCAGTTGCAGCTCAAGGGCGGCGGGCATGCATGCGTACGCCGCGCAGAAGAACCTCAGCAAGTGCCGCCTGGGCAGACTCTCCTCGGCGGCTTCTGCGACGCAGACGGCCAGTGGCTCCCGGCCGGCCGCGATGAGGGAGGCCAAAAGCGGCGGCGAGCCGGCGTCCCAGGGAAAGTTGACCGACTCGTCCTCGGCTACCGGTGCCCCGCCCGGCTCCGGCCAGTTCCGGTCTGTCGCCCGCAGGTCCAGCTCAGCATCGATGATCATCGGCGCCGGTATGGTGAGCGGAGAATTTCCGGCCCGCTGCCCAGGTTTGCTCTCGCCTTGCATAGTGTCCGCAGGCATGATGTCAGCCGACGGGACCAGGCGCTCAGCGACCTGGCCAGCTTCTCCGCCTGCCTGCGGTGCACCGGGCGCGGGCTTAGTCTGACCTGCTGCCGGGGCACCGGGCGATGCAGCGGTCGGCTCAGCCGTGAGGATGTCATTCCTGATGATGCCGTCGTCAGGAGCGGGTCGGTCGTCCGGAGTCTGCGACTGCTCGTCTTCTGGGGTCGGCCTCGGTGGACTGCCGGCGATGATGGCTGTCTCGTCTTCCGGCATCGCAAGCCGCTGCATGGCGTTGACGGTCGGCGACGGCTTCTGGCCTGCCTCCAGCCCGTCTTCGCCAGTTGCCTCCCCTGTTTCCTGATCGCCCTCGTCAGGCGCGCTGCCCGACGCAAGGACGGCGGCCTGGAGTTCCTCGAGCGATGTGAATCCTTCAGATTTGAGCATGCCGCCAACCAGATGATCGAGACCCTGCGCGTGGAGTAGGCGTGCGGCGCGAAGAGCGTCGAGCTGTCTCTGATCTTTCTGGGCTGCCGCGATCATGTCAGTGAGCCGTTGCTCTAGGACGGCAAGATCGGCCGCCTCCGCGGTGCTGGCTGAACTCGACAGATGTTCCTCAACTTCGGCCGACCAGTCATTCAGGGCATTTCGGGCCGCCGCCACCGGCCTGCCTGAATCGACATCGGCGGCTGCGGTGCGCAGGAGAGCCGCCAGCTCCGCGCCGTGGCGGCGCAATTCGCTTGTTCGCTCCAGCAAGGCCGACAGGCCCAGGATGGAACCTGCGCCCGACCGGTGCGACGACCGCGCAGTCTCGTCGTCCGTCACCTCGTCCCCCTTGTCTCGCGCCGCTTCCTGAGCGCAGTCTCATCAGCTCGCCAGGCGCCACGGCAGGCTCTGCTCCAAGCCGGCTCTTCCTCCGGCGGCCTCAGGCAAGAGGAACCAGGGCGGTGCGGCACCCTGCGGGTCAGCCGTAGCCCAGAGCGAGCCTTCGCCGACGGTGAGCTGTTGCTTGGTAAGGAAGGTCATCACGATTATCCCTCCTCAATCGATCGATCTCATGCAGAAGATCGATTTCCCACACCATAGCTGACCCGCGCTCACGCCGGTAATTCCAGAACCGAGCGCTCCTAGAGACCTCCGGTGATTTCCCATAGGGGCAACGGGCCATTTCCTATCGCTGATCGTCTGCACCATCCGCGCGACCTGGTTGTGGATGTGATCCTGCGGGTCGCTGTCCCGGCTGGTGAACTGCAGTCAGGATGCGACAGCGATGCGCGCCTGCTCGAACCGGCCATTTCCTGACCGTCGATCCTGCGGGCGTGGTTGCCGGTCCGAGTCATCCCGCCCAGGTCTCGGCGTGCCGCATCGCCGCCCGGTTCGCTGCCTGCAGGCCTATCGCTTGGGCAGGCTGCACGGTCATAGCGTCGGCCATAGTGCATTTGGCCCACCCTCTCTCAGCGCATAGCCTTGCCGAGTGCATGTCCGGATCACATCTGGCCTGGGGCAACCACGCAGGTCAGCCGCCTGGCGCGACCGGTCTTGAAAAACGTCGGCTCTGGCCGCCCATGGTGGACGTGATCGGAGAACGGTGTCCTGCCGGCAAATTGCACGCCGTCGCGCGCTGTTACTGGCAGATTAGCGGTCCCGCGGCCTGGGCGGGGCTGCAGCCGTGGATGCTCGTGGTGGTGGGAGCGTGGCGAGTCTGGCTGCGGGCGCTCGCCATTGCCGACTGCGTGATGATTCGCTGGCCAGCGCCCAGGCGAACGGCTAGCCTGACCAGCGGATGACTTTCCGGAATGTCCGGGGTGCCGGGCCGAATTGCTTCGTGCTGAATTTCGGAGGTGCGGTGTCGGAAGACGACGGTGACATCGGCGGGGTCGAGTTGTCGGAGGCAATTGAGGCGTTGCGGACGGCCTTGGTAGCGGCCTGGTGGGATGGCCAGGGGCGTCGTGTCCGGTTCAGGCTGGAGCCCGTGGAGTTTACGGTGCAGGCGGGCGTCACGCGGATGGGAAGAGGAGCGGCCGGGGTCCGGTGGCATGTGATGACTGGCCTGAGTTCTCGGCCTGTCGAGAATGCGTTTGCGTCTCTGGTCGGCCGGAGCGAGCAAGCGGACCCACCAGCGGACAGCGCGAGCCGTTCCCGCTGGGTTCCCAGTAGGCCGCGTTGCCATGAGAAGGCGCAGGTCACGGCATGTCCGTGCGGGGTCTGATGTAAAACCCGAGTTCGCTCATTTAGTACGTACGTGTTCGGCCGTTGATCGCGTCGATGGCCCGGCGCAGGTCGTCGGGGAGGGGTCGGTGGCGGTGAGGGTGTGGTCGCGGGCCTGGACGGAAATGCGGTGGGCAGTCTGTCTCCATCTGTCTATGATCAGCCTTCGTGATCTATCAGGACCCGCTCGCCTATCTGCTCGGCCTCGAAGGCATCGCGCTGCTGGACGCATGGGCCGGAGACCACGACCGCGCATTCACCGACGCCCGGCTGGCCGAGATCCGGCGGCTGCTGGATGACGAGAAGATGAGGGACCGCGGCGTATTCGCCGAGCGGGTCAGCACCGTGCTCGCCTACGAGCAGCAGTCGGCCGGTTATGACGCGGAGCCGGGCGGCGGGCTGTTCGCGGCCGACGAGCCGGGCGTGGCGGAGTACCTGAGCGGCCGGGAGCCGGGCGTGGCGCTGGACGCCGCATGCGGTACCGGCCGTTACGCCGAGTTCCTCTCCAGGCGCGGGCATCGGGTCATCGGCGTCGACAGCTCACCGGACATGCTCGCCTACGCGCGGCGGCGTGTCCCAGACGGCGAGTTCCGCGTCGGTGAGCTTGACCGGCTGCCGCTCCCGGATGATTCGGTGGACGTCATCGTCTGCGCGCTGGCTCTCGTCCACGTTCCCCGCCTCGAGCCGGTACTGGCCGAGTTCGCTCGGGTGCTGCGCCCAGGCGGAGACCTGGTCATCTCGGACGTGCACCACGAACTCGTCACCCGGGGTTCGGTGATCACAGCGCGCGCCCTGGCGGGCGAACCGTGCATCGCGGCCACCTACCGGCATCAGCTCAGCGACTACCTGCGGCCGGCACTGAGCCTCGGCCTGCAGGTACGACGGTGCGAGGAGCCGCGTGCCGTCCCGTCGGTCAGTCGACCGCCCGAGCCCGCGACCGGGATCGGCGACTGGCAGGACTGGCCCTGGTCGCTGATGGACTACCTGCCGTCGGCGGCGCTGGCCGCTGGCGGCCGCCCGTCACTAATTATCTGGCACTTCGAGCTACCCGCCGGCTGAAGCCGGCTCCCGTCCGGAATTTAGTGCGCAACGTCACTCGTCACCACCTACAAAACCGCAGATAGGAGCAATGAGCCTGCCGTAAGTCCATGATCGTGAGCCAAGTCGGGCCGCTGGGTTCCCAGTAGGCCGCGTTGCCATGAGAAGGCGCAGGTCACGGCACGTTCGTGCGGGGTCTGATGTAAAACCGTCGGCTCAGGAGCTGGTGGCCCCATACGAGTCCTGCGTGTCACCCGGAGCAGATCTTCGCCCCGGATCTATCGCAATACAGGCGAGTCGCGGAGGTGTCTGAGCTGGTTGAGGTAGTCGGTGGCGTCGGCGTTCGCGGGGTAGCGGTCGCGGATGACGGTGCCCAGTTCGCGGGAGACCATGAGGAGGCTGGGCATGGAGAAGCGGTCTCCGGTGAGGGCGCGGCGGCCGTGGCTGAGGGCTTGTTCGAGGTCGCCCTGGCGGACGGAGATGACGCCGAGGGTGACGCGTGCTTCGGCGTTGCGCATGGGCGAAAGTTCGATGCCGCTGGCGTCGGTGCCGAGGCGGAGGACTTCGGTGGCGTAGGACTCGGCGAGCTTATTCTCGGTGCTGCCGGCGTCGTGGCTCGCGCCGAGGATCCGGTAGCAGTCCATCGAGTAGAAGTCCCATTTGGAGGGGTCGACGGCGAAGTGGTTGTCGAGGTTCTCGGGGTAAGGCATCTGCTCCAGCAGCGCTCTGCCCTGGTCGAGAGCGACTTCGACCTGGCGGCGGTCGCCGATCCTGGCCCAGGCTTTGGCTTTCTGGGCGTGCAGCTGGACGGCTGCCGGGCTGCTGGGGGCGACGTCGTGGCCGGTGGTAGCAGCAGCGAGGACGCCGCTGTAATCGCCGCGGGTGAGCGCGAACCAGGCGCGCATTTCCTGTGCCCAGGCCATGACCTGCGTGTTGCCGGATTCCTCGCCGAGGCTCCAGGCTGCCTGGCGGGTGGCCTCGGCGGCGGCGCGGTTGGCGGAGTCGTATTCGACGCAGCCCACTAAGGCGGCGAGCCAGCCGGCCATGGACAGCAGCTCGCGGTGCTGGTTGAGGGTGAGCTGGCGGTCCAGCATGGTGGTGATCCGGCGCAGCCAGCCCCGGCCTTCGACAAGCAGCTGCTGGGCGGGCAGGTGCGGGTACTCGCTGCACAGCCGGTCCACGGTGATCCGCAGGCTCTCGAGTGTTGCTGCGTCGATGGTGGATGCGCGGAGCCGGGTGAGGACTTCGAGGGTGTCCATGCCGGCGCCGGCGACGAGCTCGGCGTCGGCGTCCCTGCTGCCCGCGACCGGCCAGATCGCCCCGGTGACGGTGCCGAAGGTCCTGGCGATGATCGGCTTGTAGAAGTCGTCGGGGCAGCTGGCGCCGCTTTCCCAGGAATGGACTCTGCGGAGCAGGGATTCCTTGCCCGGCAGCTCGCCGGGCGCGTGGACGCGGAGCGCCTCGATGAACTGGGGCTTGTTCCAGCCGCGGGCCTCGCGCTCGGTCGTGATGCGCCTGGCCCAGGGTGGCCTGTCGTCCATGTCGGTTCCGCCTTTT
>Ga0310039_10000590_pt1 | contig 29775 bp, 30 predicted proteins | sample Sb_taG_4_FD_200460 | JGI IMG/M metagenome (GOLD analysis project Ga0310039, IMG submission 200460) | Peat soil microbial communities from Weissenstadt, Germany - Sb_50d_6_BS metaG (v2) (version 2) | ecosystem: Environmental > Terrestrial > Soil > Wetlands > Peat | place: Germany: Weissenstadt...
TCCCGCTTCGATTTCGACCAAGCTCAGGTCAAACCGTACTTTGAGCTGGATCGGGTGCTGAAGGATGGCGTGTTTTACGCCGCTCATGAACTCTACGGCGTGACATTTACCGAGCGCACGGATCTGCTGTCCGGCAGCACGCTGCGGAGATATCCGCCGTGTTCGCACGGGGCGTCAGCAAGCGGCAGATCGCCGCCCGCCTGAGCATCAGCCGCGCATGGGTCCGTCGAATGCTTCCGGCTCGACGAGGCACCACTAACGGGCAGCGCACGCGGTTGCGCGGATAAGTATCGGAGGTCCTTCGATGATCGTAATGCTTGTCACGTCATCGACGTTCGTGGCGTTCCTTATCGCCAGCCTAATTCTGGCCGTCACGCCGGGCCCAGGTGTGGTTTACATCGTCACGCGAACCCTAGGACAAGGCCGTAAGGCCGGACTCTCGTCGGTGGGCGGGATCGCCCTGGGGAACCTCGGGAATGCGGCAGCAGCTTCGGTAGGTCTCGCGGCCGTGCTCGCGGCATCGTCGACAGCCTTCGTAATCGTCAAGCTCGCCGGTGCGGCGTATCTCGTGTACCTCGGCCTCAAGGCATTGTGTGCGAGACCCGCCGCAGAGGCCGCGGAGCGCACAGCCGGCGCCTCGCCGAGCCAGCTGTTGCGCGATGGCTTCGTTGTCGCGTTGCTCAACCCGAAGACGGCGCTTTTCTTTGCCGCCTTGCTCCCGCAATTCATCAACCCCGGCGCGTCACCGCTCGCGCAGAGTCTGTTCTTGGGCTGTGTATTCGTCTTCATCGCCATGTGCACGGACTCGATCTACGTACTCATCGCCGCCGCGCTCGGCCCGCGCATCCGTCAGCCATCAGCGCGGCGGCCCTTCGGAAAGTACGTGACAGCCGCGACGTTCATTGGCCTCGGCGTGTACGCGGCGTTCGCCAGCCCCCGAACTGCGAAATAGGACTCCGGCAGAGAACTCCACCACGGTCTTAGCGTGCTAAAAAATCCCTTTCTTGAGGTGACCCCTACTACCAGCCGCACCTGGAACAGGACCTATGGGGCGCCTGGATCCTGACTCGCGTCAATGGACGGCGAAATTCGCGGCTGGGTCGAGCCCTGATGACCTGGCCGGGTTCTTTTGAATCTGGCCTGTCGGCGTTGGCGGAATCGGCGAATCGTCGCCGGTTACGGGGATATGCTCTGGTCGCCAATGGGCCCTCACGTTTAGAGTAAAAAGGAGATTGAGACAATGGAACCCTTGACCGAAGCCCTGCGATTGCTGCGCCGACAGGCGGAGCTGGAGATCGCCATGCGCAAGCCGGGCGGGATCCGCGTCACGGAGGAGCGGGAGCTGTATCAGCTCCAGGCGCACCTGGCCAGAATCCCCGCGGCGAGGCGCGCTGTATTAGAGGCCTCGCGGCGCCTGCACCGCCCGATCGATACGCTGTCGATCGAGGATGTCGAGAGGGTGGAGGAGGGGATTCATTGATCTGGGCGGTGACCGTGTGACGTGTAGTCCAGAGAGGGCCGCTAAAGCTACATCCAAGCGACCGTGACGCCGCATGTCATTGTTTGTAAGGATTTCAATATCGCATAACGCTGCTTTGCGCACAAATCAGACCGCTATCCTGAATCCGGCCGACCGCGTCGGCCCATCCCCGGCGACTTCTCAATCGCACCCTGCGCGGATATCTCGGTATCGAGTCTAACAAGTGACGCAACGCACATTCTTTCCCGGTATTTAAGGGGATGCTGCCAGCATGAGATGAATCATGACAATCTCTCGGCCGAGCCGATTTTTCTAGAGCAGAACTCGACCTTCAGCGTTGCCCTGGCACGGAGTGCCTGCGAATCATGAGAGCGATCATTGGAAGAGAATTGCATGCCCATTGAGGTTCTCTTGGTCGAAGACAGTCCTGGCGACGTTCGGTTGATACAAGAAGCGTTCCGCGAGGTCAACAAGGACATCCATTTGCATGTAGTTTGCGACGGCGTCGAGGCCATGGCCCTGTTGTGGCGCGAGGGGGAGCATGTGCGTACCCCTCGTCCGGATCTGATCCTGCTGGATCTGAACCTCCCTAAAATGGACGGCCGCGAAGTTCTGGCTCGCATCAAGGAGGATGCCAGCCTGAAGGCGATTCCTACAATCATCCTAACAAGCTCGGAGGCGGAAGCGGACATTGTAAAAAGCTATCAACTCCACGCGAACTGCTACCTCAGCAAGCCCGTACGGTTGGAGGAGTTCGAGAGCCTCGTGAAGTGCATCAATGATTTCTGGCTCACGAAAGTCAGATTCCCGCAGCAATCAAAACATCCATGAGCAAAAGATCGCTCAAGGTGTTGCTCCTGGTCGAAGATAACCTCGGCGACGCCCGCTTACTCCAGGAGATGATCCGCGAGGAGGGTTCGCTCAACGCTGAAGTCATACACGTCAGCTGCATGAGTGAGGCTGAGGCGCATCTCGCTGGGCACGCGGTCGACATCATCTTGCTCGATCTAGGCTTGCCCGATTCCCAAGGATTGGCAGCGCTACGTCGGGCTCATGCAGCGGCGCCGCGCGTTCCTTTGGTCGTCATTACGTGTATGGACGACGAGTTGCTGGCCGTAAAATCCTTGCAGGAAGGCGCGCAAGATTATCTCATCAAGGGCGACATCGAGACGCGCGGTCTGCTTCGAGCCTTGCGCTATGCCATTGAGCGCAAGATCATGGACGAGGTGCTATTTGAGGAAAAGGAGCGCGCTCAGATCACGCTCAACTGCATCGGCGATGCCGTAGTTTGCACGGACATCGCGGGGAAGATCACCTTCCTCAATCTCGTGGCGGAAAAACTTACCGGCTGGACGCTGCGCGAAGCAGCCGGCCGCCCGATGCCCGAAGTATTCCGAATCCTGGACATGTCGAGCGGCAAAGCCACCGAAAATACGGCGGCGGTGGCAATTCTGCAGATCCGAGCCTTGCACCTGCCATCGAACTGTATTCTCCTGCGGCGCGACGAAAGTCAAATCCCGATCGAACACTCGATTGCCCCTATTCACGACCGTGAAGGGCAGGCTACGGGAGCAGTGGTCGTCTTCCGCGACGTAAGCGCGGCCCAAGCGATGGCGCAGCAGATAACCCATTCTGCCGAGCACGACTTTCTCACCGGGCTGCCCAATCGAATGCTTTTGAACGATCGGATCGGTCAGGCGATCGCCATGGCGCAGCGTGACATGATGCCGGTCGCCGTGCTGTTCCTGGATCTGGATGGATTCAAGCACATCAACGATTCGCTGGGACATCCCATTGGCGACAAGCTCCTTCAATCCATCGCGAAGCGCCTCGTGGACTGCGTGCGCGCCTCGGACACCGTCAGCCGCCAGGGAGGCGATGAATTTGTGGTGCTACTTTCACAGGCCGAACACCCGGAAGATGCTGCCACTATCGCCAGTAGACTATTGCGGGCCGTAGCAGAGGCTCATTTCATCGATCAGCACGATCTTCATGTCACCACTAGCATCGGCGTTAGCGTCTATCCCGACGACGGCCTGGATGCGGAGACTCTCATAAAGAACGCAGACACCGCGATGTATCAGGCAAAGGAAAACGGGCGCCAGAGCTTCCAGTTCTTCAAGCCAGCCATGAACGCCAGAGCCGTCGAGCGGCAATTCATCGAGGAGAGTCTGCGGCGTGCCGTGGAACGGCAGGAATTCGCGCTGCATTACCAGCCCAAGATCAGTCTGACGACGGGAGCGATTACCGGCGCAGAAGCGTTGATACGGTGGACGCATCCCACGCGAGGACCCATATCACCGGCGCAGTTCATTCCAATCGCGGAAGACAGTGGCCTCATTCTATCAATCGGCAATTGGGTGCTTCGTCAGGCGTGCGCGCAGGCCCGTGCCTGGGTGGATGCAGGTCTGCCTTCGGTGAACATGGCCGTTAACGTCTCTGCGATCGAGTTCCGGGGTCCAGGCTTTCTGGAAGGCTTGTTCATGATCTTGAGTGAAACGGGTCTGGATCCGAAATCGCTCGAACTGGAGCTGACCGAATCTGTTCTCATGACACATCCCGAGTCTACGGCAGCGATTCTGCAAATCCTGCGACAAAGGGGGATTCGGGTAGCGGTTGATGACTTCGGCACGGGCTACTCGAGCCTGAGCTACCTCCGAAAGTTTCCGATAGATGCCCTCAAGATCGATCAGTCGTTCGTGAGGCAGATCACCACTGGCGGTGACGACGTGGCCATAGTCAGCGCGGTGATCAACATGGCTCGGAGTCTAAAGCTCCGCGTGATCGCGGAAGGGGTTGAAACGCAAGCGGAGATGGACTTTCTTCAGGTTCACAGGTGTGACGAGGCGCAAGGCTACTACTTCGCCAAGCCGATGCCTGCTGGGCAGTTCGCGAGTTTGCTTCGCCGCCGCATACCAAAACCGCAGATTGTGATCTCCTCGCCGTTGCCGGTGCCGATCCGGCGGGGTGTGCTTTGAATCCGAAGTCGATATCAGCTCGGACGGTGCAACTCGCGCTTGGGTCAGCCATCGCCATCTTGCTTGTCGTAGGTGCATTCTCCTATCGTGGCATGGGGGTGTCCAGGGAAAGCGACCGATGGGTTCGCCACACCCACGAGGTTCTAGCGAACCTCCAGCAAATGCTTCTCGCAATGTCGAGCATCGAATCGAGCAGCCGTGGATTTGTCTTGATTGGTGACGAATCCTATCTCGAATCCTACCGTGCGAGCATTGCGAGCCTTTGGCAGCATGAAGCGACCGTTCGCGACTTGACGGCGGACAATCCCAATCAACAGCGCGAGCTTCCTGTCCTCGAACAGCTGGCTGCTCAGACAATCCAGTTCGCGGAGGTAGTCAATGATCTGCGCCGGGCGAAAGGTTTGGAGACAGCCGCTGATGAAGTTCGAAGCGGACGAGGCGGGGAGACGATGAAGGGATTTGCTGCGGTGGTTCGCCAAATGCAGGACGAAGAGCTGCGATTGTTGGTGCAACGTGATGCGGACGTCACCTCGCGCTTGCGCTCGACTAGGGCGGTTCTGATCCTGGCAAGCGTGCTGGGAATGTTGACTTCCGCTGCTGCAGGTTGGACTCTCTGGAGCGGCAGTTCAAGAGGTCTGGTGGCCGAGGAGGCGCTCCGGCATAGCGAAGACAAGTATCGGACGCTCATTCAGGGGATCCGTGACCACGCGATCCTGATGCTGGGGCCGCGGGGCGAGATCTTCAGCTGGAATCCCGGTGCGGAGCGAATGACGGGTTGCGCGCACGACGACATCGCAGGTCACCATTTTTCCAGCTTCTTTCCTCGGGAGGACATCAAGCGGGGCAGGCTGGACGAGATACTGCGGTTGGCTGACGCAAACGGCCTGCACGAAGAACAGGGCACGCTGGTTCGCAAAGACGGCTCGCGTTTCATGGCGCGTTCTACCTTCACGGCCTTGCGCGACCGATCCGGTGCTCTGCACGGCTTCTCCGTAATCAGCCTCGATCTCAGCGAGAGCATTGAATCGGGGGCAAAGTACCGCGGGCTGCTGGAGGCAGCGCCGGACGCGATGGTGGTCGTGAACCAGGGCGGAGAAATCGCTCTCCTGAATCTTCAGGCGGAGAAACAGTTCGGATATCGCCGCGACGAGCTCCTCGGGCAGCCGGTGAAGAACATCATTCCGGAAGGTTTCGCGGAACGGCTGATCGCAGATCGGCTTCGATCCGCGGAAGACGCACTGGCGCAACAGATCGGCGCGGGGATCGAGCTCACCGCGCGACGCAAGGATGGCAGTGAGTTTCCGATCGAGATTATGCTGAGCCCGCTGGAGAGCGCCGACGGAATTCTGGTGACGGCCGCAATCCGCGATATAACGACGCGCAAAACGGCTGAAGCGCATTTGCTGCAGAAAGTTGAGGAATTGAACCGCTCAAATGAAGAATTGGGGCAGTTTGCCCACATTGCCTCGCACGACTTGCAGGAGCCGCTGCGGATGGTGGCCAGCTACACCGCGCTGCTGTCCAAACGGTACAAAGGAAAACTGGACTCCGATGCCGATGAATTCATTGCTTTCGCAGTGGACGGTGCGACCCGCATGCATAGGTTGATCCAGGATCTTCTCGCCTATTCGCGCGTTGGGTCAAAGGGCAAGGATCTGCTCGATACCTCCAGTGAAGACGCGTTGCGGCAAGCGCTTCTGAATTTACGGGGCGCCATCGGAGAAAGCGGTGCGCTGGTGACTCATGGCAGCATGCCCAATGTTCTGGCGGACGAGACGCAGCTGATCCAGTTGTTTCAGAACCTTGTTGGCAATGCCATCAAGTACCAACGCCCTGGAGTCCCGCAAGTGCACATCGCTGCCACGGTCAACGGCGGGAAGAAATGGACATTTTCGGTGCAAGACAACGGACTTGGAATCGAGACGCAGTACTTCGAAAGGATTTTTGGCATGTTTCAGCGACTGCACAAGCGGGAGGAGTTTGCCGGCACCGGCGTCGGGCTCGCCATCTGTAAGAAGATCGTCGAGCGGCACGGTGGCAGTATCTCGGTCGAGTCGCAACTCGGGCGGGGTTCCACATTTAGCTTCGACCTTGCAGGAAGCTCGTGAAAATGATGAGAGCCATTATTGAGCTGAGCTCCCCTGTATTTATGTTTATGAGGATCCTTGCATGACCACCCCATACCCAGAACCACACACCTCGCGCCAGTTTCAGGGATTGATTCGCCGCGCGCACCCGACGAGCGGCACCGAAGATGACGACGATGACCGAGACGATGAACATGCGCGTGAGAATGAGGCATCCGTGCGCGCGGACAACGAAGGCACCGAAACCCACGAGGAGTTTGAGGTCGACTATAAGGATAGGTTGCGTCATCATGAAGATGGCGACGCCGAATGAAGACGAGGACGAGGAAGAGATGGCAGCTCCTGAGCGTTAGCGCCCCCCGCCCAACACCCCCCCGGGCGACGAAAGAACTCGCGGCGATGACCGGCGCATCGAAATATCTGCGAGCATTGCGTCCCCGATTACGGGATGAATATCAAGAAAGAGTGGCAGGGTGCCACGGCGATTGTATGGAGCCCGCGGCATCGCTTCGACGAGTGCGTCTATGAGACGGGACCCCACTGGTGCATGGATTGGTACATGGTTGCCCCCGCCGAGTCACGCAATACGATCGCCCTTGCCAATGCAAACGCGCGAAATGTGCATTTATTCCACTTCTCACGATCGGGCTGACTTCCGTGCTTGTCACGTGAAACCTGACCAAGTGGAGATCTTCCGTAACGCTGGGCACGCTATGCTACGGCTTGTACGGCTGGGTTCGCACCGTGATCTCGGCTTCTTGTCCCAGTGTCCGCTGCAATGAAAATGGCGGTAACCTGATGATTATTGCCAGCGACCTGTGATCATGCGTTTTTCCGAAACGTTGCAAGCTCATGAGGCTAATCGCATTCGACGCGATTCTTCCTCGCGGCGCTTGCACGAGGCGAGGTCTCTCGCTGGCCGCAATAGTTACTTCACCGATCCCGGTCTAACGGTTTTCGTTGCCGGCTCAATGGGTCGGGCAGAGATGGGAGGACGGTCGGAGTTCGACCCCTTCATAGTATCGGTAAAAACATTCACTGAATCTGAACAGACTCAGCTGATAAGAGCACTCGATGATCTCGTCGCGGAACTCAAGTACCCGCCGCTTAGTAATCGGGATTACGCTAAAGTCTACGATCTGGGCAGTCTCCTAAGAAACACCGGGTCACCGAAAGATGACAATGAAAACTGCTTCGCAACGCGGATGTTACTGTTGCTGGAGTCGGTCGCGATCACCAACTCGACCACCTATGAGCAAGTTCGGGACCAAGTTCTGGGGCAATACTTTCGCGATGTACGTGGCAAGGCTTCTTACCGGCCGCTCTTTCTCCTCAATGATATCTTGCGGTACTGGCGTACGTTTTGTCTGAACTATGAGGCGCCAAGGCACGACAGGGAAAGGCCGTGGTGGAAGAAGAATGTAAATTTGCAATTTAGCCGTATGCTGACGGTCTTCGCCACGGTCGCTGTTTTAACGGTGGAGGAGGTTCGCTCGAAAGGCGATTTTCTGCCGGTTTGTGAGTTGACTCCCATTCAACGTTTAGCCAGGGCATTGGATTCCCTCGCCGATGAAGGGCTTGCGGCGGGTTTCGAATCTTTTCTGAACGACTACGAAGCTTTTCTCTGTTGGAAAGAGCGGGACGACATCGGTACGATGGCGGGGGACGATGGCTTCAAGAGTTCTGTCGGAACGATAGCGGATCGATCCAGTGATTTTTTGTACGATGTTTTGATGCACAGCAAAATTCCCCACGTAAGGCGAAAGTTTCTGGTGATCTGATGGCAAAGTCGTTTATTTTTCTCGAAATCACTGACCCAGAAATCATGGTGCTTGTGCATGACATACGGATTGCTGCGACGGGTCAGTCGTCCAAATCCTGGCCACACGTAACAATTCGTGGTCCCTATAGCAGGCCCTATTGGCGAAGACAGCTTCCTCGGTGGACGACAGGTTATTCAGCCGCGTGCGCATGAGCCTTGGGTCAAGCGCGACCAACGCAATGGGAAAAGCACCGAAACCCTGAATCTGGTAGTGCGCAGCGAAGACCCTTGCGCCGCGGTGACGGAAATTAGAAAGGGCCGTCCTGAACGGCCCTTGTGTGCGGTGTCTTGGGATACCACGTTGAGTAACCCGTGACTTCCACGACCCACATGCTGCGCCGACTGACTCGTTAAAGCAATGGACAGACGCTGTCTTGAGATGCGGGAAACATACCACTGCGCCCTGACTCAAAGAATCCCCGGCACTTGCTCACGATACCGGAGCGCTCCGCGGCTACCGATTGACGGCTGCGCAGGCGGGGATCGATGACGCACGCTGCGTGTCTGCTTCTTGTTACAGATTGTTACAGAAATGCGCAGCCGACTCGAGTTATCCACAGAATCGGTGCACAACGCTGTGCATGACCGGTGGTGAATAGCTCGACGATGCCAATCTTTCAGATACTTGAGCGCGCTGGTGGCAAAATGACCAGGAGGTAGGCGAGGGCATCGCGCGATGACGATCAGCTGGGCAGCTGTGCAAAGCATTCAGGCGGCCGATGCCGCCGAGCACTTCGGCCGCGCCCAGGCGCTCGGCCTGGAGTGCCCGCTGGACGTGTTTGAGCAGCTTTTTCACGACCCCACAGCCCGCGAAGACTTCGATAGCGCGGTGCGATCCATCGATTGGGCCAATGTGCTGTGGGAAAAGACGGAGCTGTCGGGCGTGGCCCTGCGACGCGTTGCCGTTCCGCGGCCATATCAGCATGCCGTGGATGAGGCGCGCTGGCGCACCCTGCAAGAGGGCGTCCAGGACGATCGGCCGGAGATCATCGAACACTGGCAGACGGCCGGCACCTGGCTGCGCTCACCGATTCTTGTTGCGGGTGACGTGATTGGCTCACCACTGGGCAATGAATGCCTGATCGAATTTACGCGACTGGGGAACCTGTTGGGATTGCTCGATCGACAGGAAGTCCCCGAGGCAGCGCTGCATCGGGTCTGGCTTGGGCGGCAGCACTTTACCCGTCACACCGCGCCCCAGTGGTAGGGCGCACCGATCGGCCAGGATGCGGCGACGATAGGCAGACGATAAGAACGTGTGTAAACCGGCGTCGAATATTGATCGGAATTTCGTCACCCGATGCTCGTCGAGCGCACGCGCTGGATCTTCGCATCGTCAGCTCTTCAGCCTGTCCCTAACTGACGGAAACACGGCCGAGGGCGGTCGACAGTACTTTGTCGCCGCCACGGCCGAACATCTCGAAGCTAGACCGGGTTGCCGGACTTCAATTCACCGTTACCGCAATGCGCTTGGCGTCGACTCGAGGCTGCTTGGGAATTTCGATTTCGAGCACCCCAGCGGCATCGCCACCTTCGCCAAGTGGGGCCCCATTTCGGCTACAGCCTGGCGTAGACGCGCTGCTCGATCTGCGAGCTGAAAGACTTGGTCAACCGCCGCGCGCGTCCGGCGCAATTGATCCGCTATGAGGATGTATTTGTTATCGGTGAGTGAGCGCTTTCTGGCTGGCCGATAGGCTGATCGTTAGACCGCGGTTCGATCGTGCCGGCTCGCTGGTCTGCCGGAACCAGCTAGCAAAAGACCGTGGACCGAGGAGCCAATTGCGCGAAACCAGGCTATAGCCGGACGGCGCCACGCTATTTTGTTATCGATCGCAATCGGCCTCCCCGTGCAATCGATGTCGAAAGTCCCGGATTGGCAATGCCTGACTGTGTACCCTATTGATTTTATTGGACGGACGTCTCGGACTGATCTGGGACAATTGACCGAAGAAAACTCTAATAAAATCATGCGTCTATCTTTGAAAACGGGACTATCTGCACGAAATGTCCGAGGAGGCCTATGGGTGCACGCGCAAAGACCGTGCGGTTGGGCGTGAATGCGCCGAAGAGCATCTCGGTGCAGCGCAAAGAGATTTTCCACCGCATCAAGCGCGAGAGGACGCCGACGACCTGACTGGCTCCAGCCTCTAGCTCCGCCTCGCCCGAGCCAAGGGCCGATTTCAGAGTGGTTCCAGAGCTATCGCGGCCAGTCTGCCAACCTAAATTTTCAGACTCAATGCAAGAATCTTCTGAGATTCGCGCGTGCTCAGCTCGCTCAGAACTTCCGCGAACGCACGCGGCTTTTCCACCCCGTACCCTTGTGCGTACTGGACTCCAAGTTCGCGCAGTCGTTGGATGATCCGGGCGTTCTCCGCGTACTCCGCGACCGTGCCGACGCCCAGATCCTTCGTGAGACTGACGATCGCACGAACCGTGGCAACCGACTGCTTGTTGGTGAGAATGTCGGCGACAAAACTGCCGTCTATCTTGACCCGGTCAACGGGCAGACTCGTCAGGTTCTTGAGCGAATTCGTGCCCGTACCGAAGTCATCGAGTGCGAAGCGGCAGCCCATGGCCCGCAGCTCTCGTATGAACGTAACTGCCTTGGCGAGGCTCAGCACGGCGACCGTCTCCGTGATCTCGAACGTAATCAGCGAGGGGTTGATTCGGGAGTGGTGAATCAGCCCTCGGACGCGCTCGAGAAACGTCTCGTCCGTCAGGGAGGGACCGGTAATGTTGATGGACAATGACACGTTCGCAGCCAGCAGGGCCGACCGGTACGGCCCCGCCTGGGCAAGTGCGTGTTCCGCTACCCACATGTCCACCGCTGGCGCCAACTGGTGGCGATGGGCCGCGGACAGGAGGTCCGCGGGAGCGTGGTTCTCCTGGGGTACCTGCCGTGACCGCAACAGCAGTTCGTAGCCCTCCGGATCGTCCGGGCTTTGCAGCGGCATGATTCTTTGCGCGAACAGCATCAGATCGTCATTGCGGAGCGCGTCCCTGAGCCGAATGAGCGTTGACGGGTCGGTGTGGCGGCGGATCATGGAGGCGTCGTTGTCTTGATAGATCTCAACCCGGCCTCGCCCGTGGTCCTTGGCACTCTGGCACGCGAGTTGGGCAAGCGTGAGAGCGCTCTGGAATTCATTCGGCTCACGGAAGCGGGTGACGCCGCAACTCAAGGACACCGGCTCCTCGCTGCCTGCGTGTCCGTGCGAGAGCTGCGCCGTTGCTTGCTGCAGGGCCCGGGCGGTGAGGGCCGCCGCTTCGGCGTCCACATGAGGCAGCACGACGGCAAACTCGTCGCCTGAGATGCGCGCCGCCACGGCACGGGGGGCAGGTGCGGTTCCCGCAGGAGCCGTGCCACGCGAACGATCAGCGCATCTCCGGCATCGAAGCCGCTCGTCTTGTTGACGACGTGCAGCCGGTCGATGTTGATGCAGATCACGCTGTGAATACCGATCGAGTGCGCCGTCGCGTGCTCCCGCGAATCCACTTGGCTTTGCGCGCTCGCGCGTGTGTGCAAGCCCGTCAGCACGTCGAAGTCGGTCTCGAGCAAGGTGGAAATGTGGCGGCTCAAGTGCTTGACCAAGGACAGCTGTAGTCGGCTGAATGCGGGCGCATCCGTGGAGCGCAGCAGCACCAAGACACCCTCGGGCGCGCTGGTGTGACCTGCGACGGGCACGGCGAGGAGTCTCCAGGGCGATTGTGAGCTCCCGGCAGCGGCGCCTTTCTTCACCACCATCGGTTTGTTGACGACCAGGGGTTGGTTCTTGCGCCGAACCCATTTTAGCATCGGCGCCTCGAGCTGCTGCAGCGCCTCTTCGGCAACATGCCGTGGACCGCCCTCTGCCGTGCGCACGACGCGCAGTTGTCTCGCCGGAACCAGAAGGGCGCCCAGAGCGCATTGAAGATGCGCGACCGAGGCGGCCATCATCAGGGATTACCGCTCGCCGTGCTCGTGCGTTGCCTGAGATGCCTTCCCCTGAGCCGCAGGCGCGCCGATCTCAAACAGCCACTCCAGTTCATTCGCGCCCTCATCCAGGAGCTGTCCTGGCGCAACTCTTTCAGCGGTTTGCGCGAGCTGGTATCCAACGCAAGCCAACGCCGGGTCCAGCTGCGCGTGCAGGGCATCGAGGGACGGAGGCTGCGCTCCATTGGGCACTTGGAAAATCAGCAAGCAGATGCCCGCCACCGGGCGGGGTCTGCGAGTTCGGCCGTTGTCGTCTCCGGTGTCCGCGTAAAGAACAAGCGCTGCCGCGTGCGCGGAGGAGCCAACCGGAAGAATCGATCCCAGTGTGCGACCTGCGCCAGCCGAGGCCGACTTCAGCGCGTTGCGAATCTGAGGGCGAGTCTCAACGAGAGGTACGGGGCCGCGGCCTCTGAGTGCCTTGCCGCGAGCATCGAAGAACGCCACGGCGCGCACGGCCGGCAGCAGTTTCTCGATGACCTGCGCATGGCTGTCGAGGAATGCATGTGTGGTCTTCGCGCCGGCCCTGCTCGGCATAAGCTCTCCGTATTCAACAACTCACCGCAACGAGATCATCACCCCTTCGCAACACAACACAATGTCCAATCCCCGTGCCGCCCAGCACAATCGCCTAAACGCGAAGGCTCCCGAATATCAGCTGGAGGGGTACGCGTGCTCCAAAGGCCGTCCGTTGCCCGTGGCGGCAGCGGCTCCGGGATTCGAGCTTTAGGGTTTGCGTACGGACGCCAGATACTCCGGATCTGCGCAGAGTCGGAGATCGCTTCCCGCCGGGTGTTCGCTCGCTCTGGGAGGACGCGCTTGAGCTGCGGGCTCCACGCGCGGGGCAGAGCGTGTTTCTGAGCCATCGCGACCAAGTCTGCCCAGACCTCGCGGTCAAATGCTTCGTCAGAACTTGTCCACAGGAGGATGAACCGGGCCCTCGCGTCCAGGTGTCGACCCAAGCACGAGATGTACGATTCGCCCCTCTGTTGAGTCTGAACGACCGGTTCGCTCGCATTGCGCACGAAATCCTTCAAGCACCCCTCAGACAGAGGGACTTTCACTCCGTGCGCGCTCAGTTGCCCCTTCAGATAGCGCGTGCCGACCGTCAGCTTGGCGACCAACGAGTCCCTTGCGAGATGCAATAGCGTCACGACACGTTTCCCCGGTGGCTTTGGCCGGAATCTAGATGAAATGGTTACATTTCTGCCGAGAACGCGGTCGCATGTTGGAGACAAAAGCGACGTTTGGCAGGCCATCTGTCAGTTCTGCTTAAAGGTATCGTTTTTCCGCTTAACGACGGGAGCGTCACGTATGTGGGGGTATTGGCTTAGAGTTAGGTGACACCGGCTTCTTGGAGTTCGCCGTGCTCTGGACCATTAAACTCGAATTCACGCCCGGCGGCGGAGAGCCGCAGGTGCGCCAGATCGGGACGATCAGCCGATCAATGAATGACCTGCGGCCCGAGGAGGCCGGACTCACGCTGCAGGAGGGTCGCGAATTGCTACGTGGCATTGAATGCCAGATCATCGCGAACCAGGTTCACTTTTACACGCTCTGCTTCGGTTCTTGTCCGGATTGCGGCCAGCGGCGCCAATTCAAGGACGTGCGAACGAAGTGCGTTCAGACCGTGTTTGGCGCCTATCGCTTCCGAGGGCGCGGAATTCGCACTTGTGCCTGCGAGGGAATGAGGGCGAGTCGCACGACGATCTGGCGACACACGGTGGCCCTCGGCAAGGCGATCGAGGAGGACCAACTTGACGCGAGCAGGACCGGTACATCCAGCTCGATCGTCGCGCCAAGAACGGTGTCGGTTGGCATCGACGACACCGATATTCGCCACTGTCAACGCGATGCATCGCGGCAGATCCAGGTCACGGGCGGTCGTATTGAACGCAACGGCAAGCTCGCTGAGCGCTTTGCGTTCGTCGCCGCTGCGCCGGGCTGGAGCCGCGACCAGTTTGCCGGGATCCTGCATCAGCTGGGCATCGGGGGCTGCAAGTCCGTCCGCGTGGTGAGCGACGGTGATGACGGCCTGCGCAACTTTGTGCGGGCCTCGTTGGGAAAGCAGGTGCAGTCGCTGCTCGATTGGTTTCACATCGGTATGCGACTCGAGCGTCTGCGTAACGCCGTCCGACTGCCGATGACCTACGCCGAATTCTTGCGAAACCCTGAGCAGTTGAAGCCATTGGAGCGGAGGGTTTCCGGGATCCGAGACGTACTCTGGCGCGGTCGGCCTTGGCGGGCACTTCTGCAGCTCGCGCGTTTGCGTCGCGACATCGAACGCTGGGCAGCGAAACATCCCGGCGTAGGAGCCGACTCCCTCGCCCGCGTCACCCGCGCAATCGACGAATTCCAGGGCTCTGTGGGCGGTAACCGCCGCAGCGTGCCGAGCTTTGCGAAGGCACGGGCCGCCGGGCGCCGGACCTCCACGGCGCACGTTGAATCCGTCATGAACCATCTGATCAATCACCGGATGAGCAAAAAGCAGCAGATGCGCTGGAGTCCGGCGGGCGCGCACTACCTGCTGCAAGTCCGTGTTGAACTCCTGAACGACACGCTGCTCGATCCCTTTCGGGTGTGGCATGAACGATTCAGGACAGGCTCTCGTTGTACCCCGTGCCTCGCGTGACCGGGCAATACGCCCGCCACATACGTGTCGCTCCCGATCTGAAGGGACATTATGATGACCTCATTCACCTCCGGCCTAGTGAGCCGCTTCGCTTTTTGCGTTTTCGCGCTAGCGCTATCTGCTGCGATTGCGAGGGGCCACGCACCGCCCAGTCCAATCCCCACTCTGGAGCAGGAGCTCGGAGCGGAGGTCGACCGGTTTGTGGAAGCCGATCGGGCTGCGCCACCGGCACCCTGTCAACTGCTTTTCGTCGGCTCCTCGAGCATCGTCAAGTGGAGGGAAACTCTCGCAGCCGACATGGCGCCGATGCCGGTGATCAACCGCGGATTCGGCGGCTCGCACATCGAGTATGTGAACCGCTGGTTCGACCAAGTTGTCGCGCCCTATCGGCCCCGCGCCATCGTGTTCTATGCGGGTGAGAACGACATCGACGCCAGGAAATCAGTGGACAGAGTCGTTGCCGACTTCGACGAGTTCATGGTGTGCAAGACAAAGGCCCTCGGGAAGACACCGGTCTATTTCATATCGCTTAAGCCTTCAAAGCTACGGTTTGCGCAATTTCCTCTGCAGAGCCAGGTCAACGATGCGATACGGGCTCGCGCTGGCCAACGTTCCGATCTGCACTACATCGACGTGGTCTCACCGATGCTCAAAAATGGTAAGCTGATGCATATCGTCGGTCCCGACGGACTCCACATGACCGCGCAGGGTTATGTGATCTGGACGCGAGCTGTTAGAGCGGCGCTGCTGCCGAACACGGTGGCTGAGCGGCGCAGCTGCCGTCACATAAACCATGCCTGACGCCTCTCAGCGCAAGCGCTTCCGCGCGGTACCCGTTGCTCAGCCTATGGTCAGCAGGGGTTATTTGATGTCCGCATCGGCGATTGTGATATTCCAAGGTAGGAGCGCCTCGAAGTGATCGGCGCTGGTCGCCAAGGGAAGCTTTGTGAAGAGGCGCGAGAGATAAGCGTGCGGCTCGATGCCATTGGCGCGGGCGGTTTCGACCAGCGAGTCGCGCTCTCGTGATCAAACATCGTTTTGACCTTCCGAATGTTCGTCATTAAGTCACGCGGCCAAGCGATAACAAACGACGATCAGCACGATGCGCTCTTCAACCCGCCTTCACCTATGGGATCTCGGTCATCAGGGCGCGCTGTGGATGGGACGACGCTGGTCTTGCGATTTGGGCCTCGAAATGGTCGTCGACGGCCTGCGGGCTCATGTCCACCGGCTCCTCAGGTGTCGCGGGGATGGCCTTGACGGGTTCCAGTGTTCCCGTGCCCCAGAGGGCCCACCACGCCTGCCAGAGGCCGCGCTGGCCTGCCAGGTGGATATCGCTTAATGCTAGAGTGGCTTGAAGGCATTGTTGGTTGTACAGTTGTACGCCACTGCTCAGCGTTCGCAGGCTCGTGAGCAGCGGCCACGTAGTGAACCCGAGTGTCTCGCGGGCCACTTCCACCGACCGGGATGTCGTGAGCAGGCTCGTGTCGATGAGCGGGACGAAGTGAGGCCACATGCTGCGCTGCCAGTCCGCCCCGACGGATAGTATCGTTTCAAATCCACTTTTTGGTTCCATAATCCCAACTCCAAGTGGCCTCTGAGAGTCACCGCGTGGCACCGCCGGGTGGGTTGTTGACACGGCCTCGTAGGCTACGATTTTTTGAGTATGCGCATCTCAGACTTGACTGCGCAACATTATCCACCGGTTCACTCCGTGCGTACCAGCGACCATGGACGTATGTTACTTAATTCCTGCAGGACCTCGGGTCCGAAGTTCACCAGACTGGTCACCTGGACCGGTGCGAATGCGGTGTCGAGGGTAAAGCGGCGCGCTGCCGTAGTGACACCGAAGGGCGCTGTGGCCTGCACCGCAACGTGCCACACGTAACGCCGCTATTGAGCCCGTTGATCAACCACGCGCCGCAACGACGTTGCCGCTTCCCTTCGAGAAGGACGACACTTCATGCTGAAACGCTTCCGAGGTTATTTTTCGAATGATCTCTCGATCGATCTTGGGACCGCCAATACCTTGATTTACGTCAAGTCACGCGGAATCGTGCTCAACGAACCGTCGGTCGTCTCTGTTCAAAATGATCCGACGCGCGGCGGCAAAATCGTGGTCGCCGTCGGTATCGAGGCAAAAAAGATGCTCGGCCGAACCCCCGGGCACATCACCGCCGTGCGACCCATGAAGGATGGAGTCATCGCTGATTTCACCTATACCGAAAAAATGCTCCAGTACTTCATTGGCAAAGTTCACAGCAATCGCTTTCTACGTCCAAGTCCGCGGGTACTCGTGTGCGTGCCATTCGGCTCGACCGACGTCGAGCGCCGTGCCATCAAAGAATCCGCCGAGGGCGCCGGTGCACGCAGCGTCGATATCGTGCCCGAGCCCATGGCCGCCGCGGTCGGCGCGGGCTTGCCAGTGCACGAAGCGCGCGGCTCGATGGTTGTCGATATCGGGGGCGGCACGTCCGAAGTCGGCGTGGTTTCTCTGAATGGTATCGTCTACGCGGCGAGCGTGCGTATGGGCGGGGATAAGTTCGATGAAGCTATCACTCAATACGTGCGCCGCAACTATGGCATTTTGATCGGGGAGGCCACCGCAGAGCGCATCAAGATTGAAATCGGAACGGCTTATCCCGGCGCGCAAGTGCGCGAAATTTTGGTCACAGGGCGAAACCTGTCGGAAGGCGTTCCGCGCGGCTTCACGCTGAACTCGAATGAAATACTTGAGGCTCTTCAGGAGCCGTTGCAGGGTATCGTGGGTATGGTAAAGCAGGCACTCGAGCAGACGCCCCCGGACCTCGGCGGTGATGTGGCGGAACGCGGTATCGTGCTCACGGGTGGGGGTGCGTTGCTTCGCGACATGGACAAATTGATTATGGAAGAGACCGGGCTGCCGGTGCTGATCGCCGATGATCCACTGACTTGTGTTGCACGCGGCGGCGGGCGGATCCTCGAACTCACCGAAGAGCATGGACGAGGAGTCTTTGGCCTGCAGTAACTTTATCGGCTGCCGCCGGAAGCCTCCGATCCCACCGCCATGGCCTCCTGCGCGACCGAACGCGGCTGGCCGAGGGGCGCCGGTGGGCTTTGTGATGAGGTTGACCGAAATACTCTCCGGAAAGCCTAGGCGCTCGATGAGGCGATCCATAAGTACGGCATCGTGGAACTAGGCAAGGACGGTCGGCCTATCGTCTCACCGATCCACCGCCCTCAGCGATCGAACTCGAACGCTCGATACTCGAGCGTATTCGGCCGCATTGGGGTGCGCCACTTCCAACGCCTGCGCACGCACACGATCAGCGATGATTTCTTCTCCATCGCTCAAAGTTGAAAAATGCCGCGCTGGTAGGGGTGCGTTGTCCTACGCAAACTCTCGTGTGGGATGTCCGATCGCTCGGACTCACGAATGTCGTCGGTGTGACCTGGCACCATGCTTTAATACGGCAAACTCCGCGCCATGGCAAAATCGGGCTTCTGCTGCGCGGCCCCTCAAGCCTACCACCGCCCGCCGTTTCTTAGGGGCGTCCGGCCGCACTCCCGCGGCCCGTTAGGCTTTAATAGTGTCATTACCCGTCGATTCTCCCTGCGCCTGCTCGCCGATGTATCGCCACAGTCCACGGACCATGCGGGATCGCTTGGTGACGTCAATTGCGGATCGGCTCATCCGCACGAGCAGCTATCCGAGTTGGGCCCGCAGGACCCGCATCCGACGGTATTGCAACTGCAACGCGTGTTCCAGCTCTTTGAGGCGCGATTGCAGGATCGAGCGCTCCCAGCGCTCAGTCATCGCGCGTCCGGTCTCCTGTAGCCACTGCTCGCGCAGCCGAGGCCAAGCGGCCACTGCAGTGCGGAATGCTTCATATTCCTCACTGACCCGCCTTCTCAGTTGCTCGATCTGCGCGCCGCCGGGCTGGCGCGCGAGTTGCCGTTCGGACAGCCGGAACTGGGTATCGAGCATGGCGCGCTGGATCTTGAACCACGGTACGCGTTTTAGGTTTTTGGCCAGCCCAATCCAGTGCATGGCGTTGATGAACCACTTCGATGGGTCCCACTGCCACCAGCGCACGCCGTTGCGGTAGTCATGCGCAAACATGTGATGGAAGTTATGGTAGCCCTCGCCAAAGGTCAGCAACGCCACCACCGCGTTGTCTCGCGCAGTGTTCTGATCCGTGTAGGGTTGAATGCCCAAGATATGCGCTAGAGAATTGATAAAGAACGTGAGGTGATGGCTGATGACGAGCCGCAACACCCCTGCGAGGAGGAAAGTGCCGACGACATTGCCGCTCGCCCAGCCAACCAGAAGCGGGAGGCCGAAATTCATCGACAGCGCCAGCGGCAGGTAATAACGATGCTGCCACATCACTAGCGGGTCGCGCTGCAATTCGCTCACGCTGCTTAGATCCGGTTTGCCGCTCGGGTAATTGCGGAGCATCCAGCCGATATGCGAGAACCAGAAACCTCTGCGCGCGCAATACGGATCGCGCTCTGGATCGTCAATATACCGGTGATGGGCCCGGTGGCCGGCGCTCCAAAGCAGTGCACTGTTCTGAAGGGCCATCGCGCCGCAAAGAAGATAAACAAGCTTGAGCGCCGGACTAGCCTCGTAGGTGGCGTGGGCGAACAGCCTGTGGTAGCCACAGGTGATTGCCAGCTCGTTGGCACTTAGGAAAACCGCGAACCAGACCCAGGCGGCGCCCTGATAGCCGTATCTAAAGCCGTACCAAGGCACGACAGTGATCGCCACGGCGGCGGTCAGCGCAAACATCAGAGTCGCAGGCCAATTGCGCTGCGCCGATTCCCATTCAACTGTTGTCATAGCGCTCATCTCCGCTCCGACCCGCCCAGGCACTGAGTCCTTCCAAGGTGTTACAGTGCCATATCTGGCTGCGGCGTTTACTAACTTCATGCGCTTACTCGCCTGCGGAAACTACGCATAGCGCAACGGCGACCAACGTGCTCTACGGGCCTTTACGAGCGTTGGCTACGGCGAGTCTGATACGGAAACATCGGTGCTCCGTGACACGGCATCTGATGGGCTTACAGGGTTGCGGCCACGGCTAGCAGCTTCGGCTCGTAGTGAGGGCGAGCGTCGATTAATGGCATGTCCGTGTGGTTTCAAGGAAGAGAACATTAGGAGCCACGTGAGGCGGCATTAGGTATGTGTTCAATCGGGCACATCGCGCGCGTTCAGCATCCTCGCCATGCCGGATTCCCGTTGTCGATTCTTCTTAATTCTGGCCACATTTCCGCAAGATAATGGTCAGACACCTATCGACACCAAAGAGCTGAAACAGCTGTATTCCCAGTATCTGGACGAGGTGTGAGACAAGGGTCAAGGATCTCTTCTGTTCCAGCGGAACCGTCGTAGCACTGTCACAATTCCGGCTTATCGTGTCCGAAATCGATTTGCGGAGGGTGCCGATGCAGCGCAAATCAGACAACCCGTGACTCGTAAGCTTCACTCGCCTGCCGAACCGCATCCGGCAGACCGGCATTGCTCGGATCGAGTTCCAGCAGAAGCATGGCATCGTCACCGATCTGGTGCAGATACCTGAGGGAGCGTGGTCGACGGCGCGCTGGCGCTTCAATGGACTGCCCGGGAGCCGAAGCCCTTTGGGTAACCTATCCTGTAGCGTCACATTTGCCCGCCCGACGCGGCCTTTGGCCGGCGGTGCATGGGCACAGGTTTGCCTGGCACTCGTATAATAAAGATTATGTCTTCTCGTTCGATATTCGGACGATTTGTTAGACGAACTAACCTGTAGACCGTTAATGATACTGGAAATACCTGACCGACAATTTGGCGCCTATATCTTCGATTGCGATGGAACGCTGGCCGATACGATGCCGCTGCACTACCGCGCCTGGAAGCGACTAGTCGAGGAGCATGGCGGGTTCTTTTCGGAAGAATTGTTCTACCAGTTGGGCGGCAAACCGACGGCACAAATCCTTGAACTGCTGCGGGATGAGCATGGGTTGAACGTCGGCGACACGCATAGCGCCGGCGAGCGGAAGGAAGAATATTTCGCGCAGACGATCCACGAGGTCGGACCGATTGAACCGGTGGTTCAGATCGCGCGGCGGTGGCACACGATCAAGCCGCTGGCGGTGGTCTCGGGTGGGTTTCGCAGGAACGTCGAGATGACACTGGACGCCATTGGGATTCGACCGCTTTTCGATACAGTGGTCTGCGTGGAGGATTACGCGCGCGGCAAACCGTTCCCGGACGCTTTCTTGGAAGCGGCGCGTCGGATGAATGTGCCTGCGGATGAGTGTCTGGTTTTCGATAGTCCGCTGGGCTTGCAGGCTGCCAAGGCGGCGGGTATGCAGTGCGTGTGCGTGCCGCGTAGCGGAAGCTGAGTAATTCGGTCAACGCACATGAACCGGTTTCTCCTCGCTCTCGGTATTGCATGCATCATAGCCAGCCTGCTCTGGCCGTGGCTCAAGAGGATCCCTTTGGTTCGTCTCCCCGGCGATATCCTCATCGACCGCCCGGGATTCAAGTTCTTCTTCCCCTTCACGACCATGCTGATCGTGAGCGTGGTCCTATCGCTCTTGATTTGGCTGCTGCGGGGCTAATATGCAAGTAATCGATCGCACCAGAGCCTAGTCGACGGCAGGAATGTGCGGCATCGGGGGATTAGAGGGCATTAGGATGCGGGGTCATCAGAAAGACAAGGATGTGGGGCTTATATTGAAGGCCATGGCCTTCGCGGCCTGGAAACATCGGGAGCAGCGGCGGAAAGATGTCGACGCCTCCCCGTATATTAATCACCCGATCGCTCTGGCCGAAGTTCTTTGGCACGAAGGCGGCGTCCGGGATCCGCTAATCATTGCCGCGGCGCTGCTGCACGACATCATCGAGGACACGGAAACCACGCCAGAGGAGCTCGGTGGTGCCTTCGGTGCATCTGTTGCGGCGGTTGTAGAGGAAGTCACTGATGTGAAGTGGCTATCCAAGCGCGCGCGCAAGGAGCTGCAGGTTGCTCGGGCCGGACGGGCCTCGGCTCGGGCCAAGCAGGTCAAGCTGGCCGACAAGATCTGCAACCTGCGGGATATCCTGGCGTCGCCGCCTAAGGGTTGGTCCATCGAGCGAAAACGCGAATACTTTGACTGGGCGAGGAAGGTGATCGACCAGGTGCGCGGGACGAATCCGAAGCTAGAGAGGCGGTTTGATCACCTGTATCGGAAGAGGCCATAGGGTCGCCAAAACCATGATCACAGCGATGTGATTATGTTGCGATGCGTGGTAACTGAGTGGGAGGACGGGCGTGAGGGCTGTAGGTTTTGTCTGCTGGTCGGCTCCCGCAAATTCGGGCCAAAATCTCCCTAGCGCACATCTGTGATTGTCGTGTCCGCGGGCCGTACCGAGAGACCTTCAGGCGCGAGATAGCGCGCGTCAGAGGCGGCGAGCATGACTAGAACCTATCTCAAAATCGCTTCAGCATGATGCAGATTGCCGCGAGCTGTACAAAACCGAGGAAGTCGGCTGGGTAGTATTCCCAGTGAACCAGTAATCGACGATGCCATTGAATCCACGCAAAGAAGCGCTCGACGATCCGGCGGCGTTGGTAACGGCGCAGGCGCCGCCCGTCCTGGCTGACTCGCTTGACGCGGTTCGAACGATGCGGTGCGATCATTTCCGCGCCTTGCTCGCGCAGTTGCGCATCCAGAGTATCGCTGTCGTAGGCTCGATCGCCGATCAGGTTCTCGGGCTTTGCCTCGATCATATAAAACTCAAAGCTCAGCTGCACCAAGGTGACTTCATGATGGTTCGCCGCGTGTGTACTCACGGCCAGCGGCAAACCATGATGGTCAACTATGGCCATGATTTTCACGCCTTTTCCGCGCCGCGTCGGCCCAATCTCATCCCCACCGCCTTTGGCCGAGGCAAAGGTGGCGTCAATGAAGCATTCCGACTCGTCCAACGCCCCCTTATCGCGCAGCGCGTTCGCCAGCTCAGTGAGAACATTGCGCAGCACTTCGTTCCAGCACCACTGCTCAAAGCGACGGTGCACCGTTTTGTAGTTCGGGTAGTACTGCGGCAGCATGTGCCACTGCGCACCGGTGTCGAGGATTCACAGCACCGCGTCGAGTACTTGGCGTGCAGGCACCGGCTCGCGTCCGGGTTGGTCCTCGGCAATGCTCTCCTCCGGAAAGTGCTCCCGGATTCGATTCCATTGCTCGTCGCTAACACGGATCACATGTCCAATTTTACCCTTCTCAATTCGTTATGCGCGATTTTGATATAGCTTCTAGTTTGTTGTTGCAAAAATTGATGCCACAGCACTGCGAGCATTTCAGTCAAGAAAGCATTCCCCTCCACTCGGCGAATTTAAACCTGTGCCGGATGGATTCGAGCTGGTCGAGGGGCGTCAAGCTGTTCCCCGGCAAGTCATCGCGTCGAGCAGGAAGGCACGTTCTCGATGTCCGGAAGCGTCTCGACATTGAGACGACCGCGACAGCGCAAATCAAGCGTGTCGGCCGCTCGTAGCAAAAGAAGCGCGGGGATTGTTCTGTACCGGAAACGGCTTGGGATCCTCGAGATATTTCTGGTTCACCCCGGCGGCCCATATTGGGCGCGCAAGGACAATGGTGCCTGGTCAATTCCCAAGGGTGAGTACGAGCAGGGTGAAGAGGCATTACAAGCCGCGCAGCGTGAGTTTCTGGAGGAGACTGGCGTTGCAGTGAACGGCCCCTTCCTGGCCCTGGCGCCAGTCCGACAGCCAAGCGGCAAGATGATTACCGCTTGGGCTGCCGAGGGTGACCTGGACCCGACTCGGTTGCGCAGCAATACATTCTCGCTCGAGTGGCCACCAAAGTCTGGTGTGATGCAAAGCTTTCCGGAGGTGGATCGAGGCGCCTGGTTTTCGTTGGCGGATGCTCGAAGCAAGCTCTCGCCGGGACAGCGCCCGCTACTGCGGGATATCGCCGAGCTCTGACAAACTATGCTGGTTTTCGTGGCGTGGGCTACGACATTAACTAAAGGCATCGACGACACAATTAAGGGACATCCACATCGGCTATGCGCGCCCCACGGCTGTCAGAGAGACCGGATCCGACCGGACTCTGGTCGCCTCAGCGGCCTCCAGGATCTTACAGGTCGTGGTCCAGATCCGCTCGATTGGTCTGGACCGGCAGCTGCTGGCGCTACTCAAAGAGCTGCTGGCCGTCGCCCAGTTTAAGGGACATTGGATACTTATATGCGATATCTGTCGTTGATGATCGGAACCATGACGAGCGTCTCTTGCCTGACGCCGGCGGTAGGAGGCGTCGCGGCCTTGCCAACCAGACCATTGCCCGAGGCACGGGTCGAGAGTGGCGTTCTATCCGGCCTTAGTGAAGGTTCGGTCCATGCGTTTCTCGGCATTCCCTACGCCGCGCCGCGTCCTCGGCCAATCCATGCACCGAAGACGGGATGTTGTACAGGATCCAATGAATCCACGTGGTCTTGGGTGCTTTGGCGTCCGGCGCAGCCGGATCCTCTACGATCAGCGCCAAGCTCTGGGCGTTCGATGGCAGTCCGGACCATGCAAGAGGCGGCGGACATCTGCGCCGTCGCAGGTGTAGCGCTTGGGAATGGAGCCGCCATGGGCAAACGCCGCTGAACTGATCGACAGACTCACCGCGTCCTCCTCGATGCAGTGCGCCGATGCAGTGCGCCGATGCAGTGCGCCGATGCAGTGCGCCGATGCAGCGCATCGCTATATTCACCACGCTCGGCAATCCGGTCCAGAACCGTAGGGGCTGCACCAGGGGGTTTCCGCGCATGCGTAGCGCGTTATCGCGCGCCGACGCCGATGCACAGGAGCTGGCCGCCGAGGCTTATGGCCTCTATGAGCAGTTCCAGCCGGTCATTCCCGCCGGTGCGTCGGGTTGGGGAGCGGCGGGGACGCTCAGTTTGGTGAACATCCGGAAGTTGGCGAAAAGAGAAATGAGGCGGCAGCCGCGGGTGCGGTAGGAAAGGGCCGAGATGAAGGACATGAAGAGAATTACTACGACTTTGCAAGGCGAATGGTTTTCCAAGATCGTCGATGGGTCTAAGCGATTTGAATATCGGGAGATCAAGCCGTATTGGATCACACGGGTGCAGGTAGCGACGGTTCCGTTTCGGTTGGTGCTTAGAAATGGCATGTTGCCTCCGGTTCCGGTTGTTACGGTCCGGATCGATCGAGTGGTGCCTAGTCCATAGAGCAAGAAGCGCAGCGGAACGTACGCTCTACACATTGGCGGAATATTGAAGATCGAACACTGGGATAAACTGACGAAGCGACCGCGGTAGGCTGTCAGTATATAGATGGTGTGCGTCCGTGCCCGCGTTGACCGGTCAAGCCGGGGCGAGGCGAGGCTTGGAATTGGCACGACGACAGCGGCTTCTGGGTCCACTCGCTGCTACGAGCAGTGGTTTGGCGTCGGGTTTCGCGCTCGTCTGGCTTGCCCGCATGAATGGCTTCGGACCCTTGCCGCGACCGGCGGCGATTTGCGCCATGCTGCGCCCGGAAGCCACCGAGCGATCCTCTGCCAGCAAGCCTTCCGGGCGCGCCGGATCCGCGGCATCGTCGCGTTGCTTGATCAGCAGCCAATTCCTGCGCTTGCCCGAGCCGCGATCGTTCCGCATGCGCACCAATACCCAGCCGCCGTGCAAGCGCTGGCCTTCGAGCTCGAATTTGAGTTGCCCGGCCTTCAGTGCGGCCTGGGGCGAGGTTCCCGGCAGCGGCCGCCAATAGCCACGGTCCCACAGTTGCACCGTTCCGCCGCCATACTGTCCCTGCGCGATCGTGCCCTCGAAGTCGCCATACTCGAGCGGATGGTCCTCGACTTCGACCGCGAGCCGCTTATCGGCAGGATCCAGCGACGGGCCGCGCGTGACAGCCCAGGATCTGAACACTCCGTCCAGTTCCAGACGCAAGTCATAATGCAGCCTTCGGGCCGCGTGCTTCTGAATGACGAATCGCAATCGCTTTGACTTCGCGGCGGCCAGCGTGCCCCGGGGCTCGGCTGTCTGGCGGAAGTCGCGCTTGGCCCGATAGGTCGCTAATTTATTGCCGGGCACTGCCGATCCTCTGTCATGCGTACGAAGGCCGCAGCGTCGGCGCCGCGGCAGGCCTGCGTCTGTAGGCCGGGATCCGGCTATGCTGCTCGTTCACACTGCGGTTCAAACCGAGCCCGATATCGCTATGAGCTGGAGCCCGAACCAATATCTGAAATTCTCGCAGCCGCGCCTGCGACCGGCAATGGACTTGCTCTCGCGAGTACCGACCGCCGCGCCGCGCCGCGTCTACGACCTGGGCTGCGGGGCGGGTAACGTCACGGCTGCCCTCGTGGCTCGCTGGCCGCGCGCGAAGATCATTGGCGTGGACACTTCCGCGGCCATGCTGGTGCAGGCGGCCAAGGTATTGCCTCAGGTGCAGTGGGTGCATCACAGCCTGGCCGACTGGCAGGCCGATGCCCCGGCCGATGTCATCTACTCGAACGCAGCATTGCATTGGTTACCCAATCACCAGCAATTGTTTCCTGCGCTGGTCGGAGCGGTGTCGCCCGGCGGTGTGCTCGCGGTACAAATGCCGCGCAACTTCGCAGCTGCGTCCCACACCTTGATCGAGGCCACGGCGCGGGCCGGTCCCTGGCTCGACAAGCTGGAGCCGCTGCTGGGTGCCGCGCCGGTGGCGGAGCCGCAATACTACTATTCGCTGCTCGCCCCGCTGGCCTCCAGCCTCGACATCTGGGAGAGCGAGTATCTGCAGGTGCTCTCGGGCGACGACCCGGTCAAGGAATGGACCAAAGGCACCTGGCTGTCGCAGTTTCTCGACTGCCTGGATTCAGCGGAGCGTGCGGCCTTTGAAGCCGATTATGCGCAGCGTCTGCGTGCTGCCTATCCGCGGCTGGCCGACGGCACGACGCTGTTCCCGTTCCGGCGCTTATTCATCGTGCTGCAAAAGCCATAGCTTTCAGTGGGCGGTGGACTTGGACACCAACAGCCCGGTGTTCTGGCGCACATAGACCTCGTTCCACATCTCTTCGGCGCGCCGGTCGCGAAACAGCAGCGAGCCGACCAGCACGCCGAGAAAGCCGAGCGGAATGGAGATAAGGCCGGGGTTCTTGAGCTGGATCAGCGGTTGTTCCAGGCCCATGAACGAAGTCTGTGCATCGCCCCACTTGGCGATATCGGCATTGGCCTTGCCCACGGCCTTATCCAGCGCTCCCAGATCCTTCTTCGCCTTTGCCACGCGGCTCTCGTCGCCTGATTCCAGTGCCTCGGTCGCCGCCGCGCGCTTAGCGGCTGCCCCATCGAGCAGCTTGTGCGCGGCAGCCTTCACGGCCTTGGGGTAGGTGAGGTTCGGAGACACCAGCGTCAGTCCGACCGCGGCGATCGTGCCCACCAGCATGCCGGTGACAATGCCGCCGGTATTACAGCGCTTCCAGTGCAGCGTGAGCAATACGCACGGGAAATTCGCGCTCGCCGCCACCGCGAATGCAAGGCCGACGAGCACGGCGACATTCTGGCCTTTAGCGGCGATACCGATGCCGATCGACATCGCCCCGACGATGATCGTGGCGACGCGCGCGGCCTTGACCTGTCCGCTCGGGGATACTTCCTTGCCGTGACGCACGACGCCCACGTACAGATCGTGGGCCATCGCCGAAGCCGAGGCCAGCACCAGGCCTGCGACCACGGCCACGATGGTGGCGAATGCAACCGCCGAGACGAACGCCAGCATGAAATCGCCGAACAGCGAATCCGGGCCGCCGCCGATGAACTGCGCCAGCAGCGGCGCAGCCATGTTTCCCCCGGCGTCCACGGCGGCGATGTTGGCCGAGCCCACGTTCTTGGCCGCGCCGAAGCCGAGGAACAGCGTCAGTACGTAGAATCCACCGATGATCGCCATCGCCCAGACCACCGAGCGGCGCGCCTGCTGCGCGGTGCGTACGGTGAAGAATCGCATCAGGATGTGGGGCAAGCCGGCGGTGCCGAATACCAGCGCCATGCCGAGGCTGATCTGGTCGATCGGCGCCTTGAAGTACAGGCCCGGCTCCAGAAAGCGCTGGCCGAGGTCGGCGGCGGTCATGGCCTTGGCCGGATCGCCCAGCAGCGTCGCCACGCGCGCCTGGACTTTTGGATCGGCCACGACGTCCTTCAGGAACGCCGGCAGCGAGAATCCGTATGGCACCCACACCAGGGCGACGATCACCAATGAGGCGCATACCAGCAGCACTGCCTTGATGATCTGTACCCAGGTGGTCGCGACCATGCCGCCGAATAGTACATAGGCCAGCATCAGCACGCCGACGCAGAGCACCGAGGTCTCGTAATTGATGCCAATGAGCGTCTTGACCAGCACTCCACCGCCGACCATCTGTGCGGTCAGATAGAAGGTCGATACGGTAATGACGGATAACGCCCCGACCACGCGGGTTTTCTTCGGGTCATTGCGGTAAGCCAGGATATCGGACAGAGTGTAACGCCCGATATTGCGGCAGGGCTCGGCGATCAGCAGCAGCACGGTGATGTAGGCGACTAGCCAGCCGACCGAGTACATGAAGCCGTCATAGCCGTAGAGCGAGATCAGGCCGGCAATACCCAGGAACGATGCCGCCGACAGATAATCACCGGCGATCGCCCAGCCGTTCTGCCACCCTGCCACCCCGCCGCCGGCGGTATAGAAATCGGAAGCCGAACGCACCCGCTTGGCGGCGACATAAGTCACGTACATCGTGATGCCAATGATCACGGCAAATACCGTGAACGTGAGCCAGCGATTGCCGTCGCCGGCACCGGCCTGCGCATACGCCGGCGTCGCGGTGAGTGAGGCCAGTGCCAGCAGCGCGGCCGCAGAACCTTTTCTGGAAATGGATTTCACGGCTTGGCTACCGCTCGCGCCGGCGAACCGGTGCTGGCGAAGTCTGCCGATATCTGTGCGGCCAGCAGATCGAAGTCCTGGCTCGCTTTGCGCGAATAGATCAGCGCGATCACCCAGGCCACGACAAACTCGCTGAGCGCAAACAGCAGCCCGACATTGACGACGCCCCAGACGCGGATCTTGAACACCTCCTGAAAATACGCCGCGCCGATCGGCAACATGAAGTAGTAAGCGACGGACAGCGCCATCAGCCCCCAGAGAAACTGGCTCTTGCGCCGGTGCAAGCTTTGGAAGCGCGGATCACGGATGATCGCGTCCCAGTCCACTGCCTCGGATGTCGCCATGCTTGATGCCGCTCCCTTTATTCTTAGTCAATGCCCTGGGCCAACGAAGCGTATAGCGCCCGGCCAGAACCGGCAAATCGCCTGCATGACGAACGGCGCGTTGGTCATCGGCAGAGACCGTGGATTGGTATCGATATCGGGAAGGATCAGCACACCGTAGCAGCGTCGCCAGGTGAGCGCGCCGCACCGGCTGCGGATTTGCCCACATCGGCTGCGGGGGAGGTCTGGCAAATGCAGGCTCAGCCAAGCCGCGCGAACAAGACTCATTCTCATAGTCTATCTCATTGTCTATGAGACAGGCGGTGCAGGTCGCGGTCAAGCGGTCGCCTCAAGCTTGCGGGTGGCGATGCCGCTATCGATTCCTACGGGTGGCGGGGCAATGGTGCGCTCGGTGGCGCGCACGCTGGAATTGGATCGCTCTTGCTGCGCGCTCGAGCAAGCTCAAGGGGCAGTACGGCACGCAGCGCAGCGCTGATGCAGCCGACTTGCATTATCGCGCAGCAGCGGCCGGAATCGTCGGTGCGCATGTAGTCGCGGCAGGCCGCGCCAGTTGCCGCTTCATCGGGGAGCGCATCCGTCGACGCCACCTTCAGGCTC
>Ga0310039_10000593_pt1 | contig 29741 bp, 25 predicted proteins | sample Sb_taG_4_FD_200460 | JGI IMG/M metagenome (GOLD analysis project Ga0310039, IMG submission 200460) | Peat soil microbial communities from Weissenstadt, Germany - Sb_50d_6_BS metaG (v2) (version 2) | ecosystem: Environmental > Terrestrial > Soil > Wetlands > Peat | place: Germany: Weissenstadt...
GCTGGGACGAACTCATCCAGGTGACGTACCTGTACCTGGAATGGCATCGAGCGCGTCAGTTACAACGCCGCGATCTTTCCGAGCAAAAGAAAAAATGGTGGCGCTGGCAACGAACGCACGGCTTGTGTATGGCTGTGAGGGAGGCCGCTGAACAGGCCGACCTCGAGGAAATCGCCAACCGCTTGGAAACGCCAACCGGACTCAACCGTCTGCGCCGGCTCCTTAAGCGCGCTCTTCCCAAGGAGGTCGCAGCGTGAAGAAAAGCGCAACTTCAAAACTCACGCTTCGGGCTAGTAGATCAATATAAACGGGCAGCATGATTCAGAGTGGCAGCCGAGGATGGCCGCTAAATCGGGTGTCGCACTTTCGGCAGTGGAAATGCATCCAGCGAATGCCAATAGGCACCCCTGCGTAGCCGAAAGTCCACCGGTGACATTGCGGGCATCTCTCCGGTCCAAAACGGAACCAGAAATAGGCAGCCAAAAGCATCGTCGGAATGGCGAGGATCAATAGCGGCCCTACGACGTCCACCGTAACACCTCGGCTACCACAAAAATGCTGAAACTTCACCTTCCCTGGGTTACTCCAGTATACCCGTTCCGAAAATGGTTACCGAGAGATCGGTTTTGCCTTCAATAGAAAAGGACGCGGCGAGATACCGGGCCTGGCTTTTGACCGCTCGCCTGCCGCCTCGATGTGCTTGAATTGGGCTCGAAGGTGAAGGCAGGAAGTCACATTAGGTCTATTGACATTCATTTTATAGCTGATTGTCTGGCTCGTTTCTGTACGTCAGTACATCAAAAATGCCAAAACCGGCACCCCCCTGTTTGAGTCCCAAAATAGTCTCAAAATTCAAAACCACGTAATTTACGCGGTTTCCGCGATGGGCTTGTTTGCGCGGGCAGCTTTCTTTTCCGTTTAATATGCTCAAAATGCCCGAAGGGCCGAGCTGGCCTTGACGGTGCGGGTCGGGAACTTATCATGACAGTTTCGCTGATTCTGAGCTTGGACAGGTGGAAACGGCAATGGCAACGTTTATGGCCAAGAAGGATCAGGTGCCGCAACGCTGGCACTTGATCGACGCGACCGACCAGGTGGTGGGCCGGCTGGCGGTGCAGATCGCGACGATTCTGCGGGGCAAACATCGCCCCGAATATACGCCGCACGTGGATACCGGCGAGTTCGTCATCGTCATCAATGCGGACAAGGTTCGCTTCACCGGCAACAAGTGGGACTCGAAGACCTACGCCTCGTACAGCCATTATCCCGGCGGCCTGCACGTGATCAGCGCTCGCGATCTTTTCGCGAAGCGACCCGAGCGTATCCTCATTGAAGCGGTGAAGCGCATGGTGCCGCGGAATCGCCTGGGCCGCCAGCAGATGACCAAGTTGAAGATTTATGCCGGGCCAAGCCATCCGCACCAGGCCCAGCAACCGCTGGAACTCAAACCGAAAACGTGACCCGGAGATCGACCGTGGCAGAAGCGAAAGCGAAGAAGAAATTCTACCTTGGCACCGGCCGGCGCAAGACGGCCGTGGCCCGGGTGCGCATGACGGAAGGCAGTGGCAAGCTGCTTATCAATGGCCGCGACGTGAACGAATACTTCACCGAGGACAAGGACCGCGCCGCTGCGACGGGGCCGCTGGAATTGACCGAGATGCGCACGCGCCTGGACGTCTTCATCACCGTTGAAGGCGGCGGCTTCACCGGCCAGGGCGGTGCCATCAACCAGGGTGTAGCCCGTGCCCTCAAGTCGATGTTCGGCCTGCCCACCGAGGGCGCTAGCGATGCCGAGGGCGTCAACAGCATGGCCAAGAAGCTGCGCGACTCCGGCTTCCTTACCCGCGACGGCCGCATGAAAGAACGCAAGAAGTACGGCCGCAAGGGTGCCCGCAAGAGCTTCCAGTTCTCCAAGCGCTAGATTTTCCAGTCCGCAGTCCTGCTCCAGGACTGCGGACTTTTCATTTCCTCCAGCCCTCGACCCGCTCCACCAGTTTGGCCAGGCGATCTGCAGCTGCCTGGCGATTCTCAAAAGCCCGGCCCTCGCAGTAGAGCCATTTCAACCAAGTTACCATGCCCAGCACCGTTCCCGTCTGGTCCAGCATTCTGATGAATCCACGCTCTTCCGTAGCCAGCGGTTGAACGCGGCTATAAGCATCCAGCCCGATTTCCCAGAGATGCTCATCATCCTCGATCAGGCTGCCGAGCATGCGCGCGAGATCGACGGCCGGATGATCGATCTTGAGGCCGCCGTAGTCGATCAGACCGGAAACCGTGTCCCCTTCGAACAAAACGTGATCGTGCCAGATGTCGCAAAGGCAAGGATGCAGTGTGAAATGCCGGTCCGTCCAGGGAGCCAACGCCCGCGTCACCCAGTCGACCCGGCCAAGCAGCAACGAGCGCGCGCGCTGGGCCCATGGCCATGCGGGATCGGCGGACTGCTGCAGCAGGCCTGATGTCGCCTGCGCGACTGTCGACCAGACATGCACAAGCTCTTGTCTCCGGGCCAGCGCGGGGCAGCGACCAGTCTGGGAAGCCTCCTTCGCCCAGGCAACGTGCAGAAGTGCAAGAGCTGTGGATGCCGCCTGCAGCCGCTCTGGCGTAGGCCGCTCGTGAAAGTCGGCTCGACCCGGCATCCACGCCGTCAGGTCCCAGAGCCGACCGGCGTGTTCGACAACGGTAGCGTGCCGGACCGTGGCGAAGGCCGCGGGGACAAACTGTAATCCCGAAGCGCGGGCGCGCTGCATCCAGTGATGGATCCAGGCGAGATGCTCGGCGGAGTTCTCGCGTGGCGGCCACGCCCGCAGACACAATGGGCCCGTGCCACCTTCGACACGCCAAAGCGCGGCACCGCTGAAACCGCCTAGATTGCCAAGCGGCCTGACGCTATCTGCCGGAGAAACGAAACGGAATTGATCGAGGACCTGACGGGCGGCTAATTCCAGCTCATGGCCTAACATAATTGAGCATTCAGGCGGCCGACGGAAGGAAAGCTCCCCGTAGCCGCATTCGCCAGAATGCGGGTGATAGGTTCCCGCATTCTGGCGAATGCGGCTACAGGTTATTTCCAGTCCCCTGCCTCACAGCACCGCGTTAAACGCGCTTCCCTGGTACTTTACCAGCATCGGCACCTGGAGTAGTTAGGCTGGCCGGTGCCTTCGCAGACGTGGCCTTGAGCGTGAACTGCGCGAGCGGGTTGGGGACCACGCCGAACGCGAGCGTCACCAGCGCACAAAACCACACGCAGGCCAGCCCTGGCCACGAGCGCGGCCTTGCCAGCGGTCGGATGGGATCGCGCAGATACATGACCGCGATGATCCGCAGGTAATACCACGCCGCCACCGCAGCGTTGAGCACGCCGACGGTCGCCAGGATGCGAAAGAGCCAGGGATGCTCGAGAGGCGGCGTCGCAGCCAGGGCGCCGTAGAAGAGGAGCAGTTTGCCTGCAAAGCCAGCCGTCAGCGGGATGCCGATGAGGCTGAATAGGAACCAGGCCATCAAGGCCGCCAGGCCGGGCTGGTTGCGGCTCAGTCCCGCGAGATCGTCGACCGTCTCCACCGTCTGACCCGGATTTTGCAAGTACGCCAGCACCGCGAATGCGCCAGTGGTCATCGCCCCGTAAGCGACAAGATAAAACAGGACGGCATCGACACCACCCGGCATGCCGTCGCCGCGCAGGTCGGGCGCGACCGCCAGCCCGATCAGCATGTAGCCCGCATTGGCCACGCCGGAGTACGCCAAAATTCGTTTCACGTTGTCCTGAAGCAGCGCGAGGATGTTTCCCAGGGTCATGCTTACCGCGGCCAGGATGTAAAGAAGCATGGGCCCCTGGATGCCGAAGGCCAGGCCGCTGCCAGCATGCCCGGCCCAGACATAGCCAAGCACGCGGATCAGCGCGACAAAGCCTGCCACTTTCGGGACAAAGGCAAGCAGTGCCGCCGCCGCCGTCGAGGTCCCCTGGTAAACGTCCGGAGCATAGAAATGGAACGGGACGGCAGTGATCTTGAAGGCGAGCCCGGCAACGATCATCACCAGGGCCACCTGCGTGATGCCGGGTAAGCCGTCCCGGCCGGCCTGGCTCAGCGTTTCCATGAGCGCCGGCAGGTTGGTCGTCCCACCCAAACCGTAGAGATAACTGAAGCCGAAGAGCAGCAGAGCGGAGGAGAAGATGCTGAGCAAGAAATACTTGAGCGCCGCTTCCTGCGAAGCATTGTCTTGCCGCGGCAAGTACAAGAGCACGTAGGTCGGGATGCTGATCAGCTCCAGCGACAGGAACAGCGTAACCAGCTCGTTCGCCGCCCCCACCAGGCCCAGGCCGGCAATGATGATCAGCAGGCAGGCGTAGTACTCGGCCGCCGTCCTTTCGGGGACATCCTTCCAGCTCAATAAAACCAGGAGAGCTCCGCCCAACAGGGCAAGGACTTTGATAAAAATGGCCAGCGAATCATTGACAAGGGCACCCGCATAAATTGCTGCTCGGCTGGGCGCTTCCTGGGGACTCAACCACAATGCGAGGCCGGCTCCGGCCAGGGCGACGAGCGCTACCGATGCCCAGAGCTGGCGGTCCGCGCGAAATGTTGCGCCAAGGAAGAGGATGCACGCAGCCCCGCCAAGCACGATCTCGGGGATCATGAGAGAGAAGACATTTACCAGCGCGCTCACAATCTCCGGCGAATTCACGGCGTTTCCTTCCTCTGCGCTTGCTGGGCAGCGGGCTGCTGAGCATGTTCCTTGGTGCTTGCCCCGGCACGCAGGCGTGCCCGATGGGCGATCTCCGCAATCACGTCAAGGTCCGGCCGCGACGTATCCAGAACCGGCTGCGGATAGACGCCGAGCACGACGCAAAGCACGACGATCGGCGCCAGGGCAACCAGTTCGCGACCGTTCAAATCGGTGACCGGCACATGCCCTTCGACGTGCGGCTCCTTGAGCGGCCCAAAGAACGTCCGGCGCAAGAGGGTGAGAAGGTACCAGGCTCCCAGGATGATGGTCGACGCGGTGATCGCCGCCAGGATCGGGAACACGCCTCGCGACCACTCCGCTTCCAGGACGCCCATCAGTACCAGCACTTCGCTGACAAAGCCGTTCAGCCCCGGCAAGCCGACGCTCGCCAGGATGATGAACATCATGAAGCACGCCAGGATCGGCAGTCTGCTGGCCATGCCGCCGTAATCGCTGACCTTGCGCGTGTGATAGCGCTCGTAAAGCATGCCGACGAGCAAGAAGAGCGCCCCGGTGTTCAGCCCGTGATTGATCATCTGCAGCAAACTGCCGCTCAGCCCGACCTGATTGAGAGCAAACATGCCGAGCATGACCAGGCCAAGATGGCTGACGCTGCTGTAGGCAACGAGCCGTTTGATGTCATCTTGCGTGAGCGCGCAGAATGCCCCGTAGATGATGCCGATCGCGGCCGGGATGCTGATAAGTGTCATGCCCATCGACAGGCTCGCATCCGGAGCGAGCGGCAGGCAGAGGCGCAGGAATCCGTACGCCCCTACTTTCAAGAGGATGCCGGCCAGATCGACGCTGCCCGCCGTCGGCGCTTCCACGTGGGCCAGCGGCAGCCAGGTGTGCAAGGGCACCAGCGGCACCTTCACCGCAAAGCCTGCCACCAGGGCAAGGAAGACCCAGAACTGCACGTTTCCCCAGTAGGCGTGCACATTGGCATCCTGCAAGGCCAGGCGCGTGTGCACGATCTCGACAAGTCGGGGTATCGAGAAGGTCAGCTCGGAGCTGTTGTCGGCGTAGCACGCGAGCACGATGCCAAGGATGCCCAGGAACGTGATCAGGCTCCCCGCCAACGTATAGATGAGGAACTTGCGGGCGGCATAGCGGCGCTCCGGCCCGCCCCAGACGCCGATCAGGAAAAAGAGCGGCACCAGCGTCAGCTCGAAGAAGACATAGAAGAGCAGAATGTCGAACGACAGAAACACGCCGAACATGGCGCTCTGCAAGATCAGGAGCCAGGCGTAAAACTCATTGACCCTGGTATCCACATGCGTCCACGAAATCAGGACTGAGGGCATGAACAGCACCGACGTCAGGAGGATCAGCCAGACATTGATGCCGTCGAGTCCAATGTAAAACTGCACCGCGCCGGGTCCAAGCTGCAGTATTTTCCAGGTAGTCGTATGGCTCTTGGGGTCTGTCGGGTCGTCAGTCGGCGCTCCAGGCACGAACTCGGGTCGAAATGTCGGCACGGCGTTCGCGGTCTGGGCAAGTGCAGCGGCCCCGGCAGGGGAAGCCTGCTGGTTCCGCACCCATTCCACGTGCATGAGCCGCCCGGCCGACGTGCATGCAAGCACCAGGCTTACCAGTGCCGTCCCGAGGCTGAGCCAGCGGATCAGGTCGCCCCGGCGCGGCCCCAGCAGCGCCACCACGATCCCCATGAAGAAGGGCAGCGCGAGCTGGCAAAGAAGTTCGATGCGTGGTTGGTCGATTACCATTTATGCACTTACCAAATAACCGTCTGCAACTCGGCTCATACTAGCCCGACGCGTTAGCGAGGTCCTCGCTCCCGAGGCGTTAGCGAGGTCCTCGCTCCCGACGCGTTAGCGAAGTCCTCGCTGACGCTTCGGGCTAGTATCAGCGGAATCGTCCACGGTGATGTAGTTCCTATCTTCCTTGCTACCAGGCCAAGCGCCACACCAAAGCAATGAGAAACACCGCCAACCCCAGGGCCATGGCCAGCGCATAAAACTGCGTGAGGCCATTCTGGATCGGGCGGAACAGGATTCCCAGGAACCGCGGGATTTGACCCACGAGGTCTACCAGTCCGTCCACCACGTTCAAGTCAAAGATGCGCGCGAAGATGGCCAGCCCGACCAGCGGTTGGACAATGAAGAAATCGTACAGCTCATCGATGTAGAACTTGTTGAGCGACAATTGATACAACCGGGGCACCGCTGCCGCGATCCGAGCCGAGTAGCCCGGTCGCAAGACATACAGGAACCAGGCCAGCCCGACGCCTCCCAGGGCAAGCGCGATGCTCGTGCTCATGACGAGGGCTCGTGAAGCCGCAGTCAGCACCTCGCCATGCTCGGCCAACGGCTGCAAGGAGGGCGCGCGCTCGAGGTACTCCGCAAGCCAGCCCGGCAGCAGCGGCTCGGCGTTCACATAACCCGCGAAGAGCGCCCCGACCGACAAAATCATGAGCGGCACGAGCATCACCCAGGGTGAATCGTGAACATGCTCGCCTGCTTCGTGAGGCGTGCGCAGCTCGCCCCAAAACGTCATGAAGTAGGCCCGAAACGTATAGAACGCGGTCAACCCCGCAGTGAGCAAGCCAACGATCAAGAGGATCAGGTAGATGCCTGAGTGAGGATGTCCTGCGCGACTGGCGCCGAACGTCGCACTGAGAATGTCGTCCTTGCTCCAGAAGCCTGCCAGAAGCGGCACGCCGGCCAGGGCCCCGGCTCCGCAGAGGAATGTCCAGTGCGTGGTCCTGAGCGCGTAGCGTAGTCCGCCAAAGCGGCGCATGTCGATCACGTTGCCCATCGAGTGCATAACGCTGCCGGCGGCCAGGAAAAGCAGGGCTTTGAAGAAGGCATGGGTAAACAGGTGAAACATCGCAGCCACGACCGCGACCGTTACCAGCGCGTCCGGCAGATCAATGTTGGTTCTGGTAGCGCTGCCGAGAGCCAGGAACATGTAACCGAGTTGGCTGATCGTGGAGTAAGCGAGCACGCGCTTGAGGTCGTTCTGGGTCAGGGCGATGAGTGCCGCCAGCAAGGCGGTGAAGCCGCCGATGCAAGCCACGACAAGCTGAGCCTCGGGTGCAAGCACGAACAGGGGCGTGCACCGGGCCACCAGGTAGACGCCGGCAGTGACCATCGTGGCGGCGTGGATAAGCGCGCTGACGGGCGTCGGGCCTTCCATCGCATCGGGCAGCCAGACGTGCAGCGGAAACTGGGCCGACTTGCCCACCGCGCCGCAGAAGAGGAACATGCACACAACGAAAAGCAAGCCGGGATTGTTCTGGAGCCTGGCTTGTTCGAAGACGGTTTGATAGTCGAGTGCGAACAACGACTTGGTCACATCGCCGTCGGCGTGGAATCCCACCCAGATCAGGAGGATGCCAATCAGTAGGCCGATGTCGCCCAGGCGTGTCACGAGAAACGCCTTGCGCGCAGCCGCGGCTGCGGCAGGCTTCTGGAACCAGAAACCGATGAGCAGGTAGCTGCACAGGCCGACGCCTTCCCAGAACGTGTACAGCAGCAGGAAATTGTCGGCCATCACCAGCCCGGTCATGAAGAAGATGAACAGCGACACCTCGGCGAAGAAACGGGCATAGCCGGGATCGCCGTGCATGTAGCCGGAGGCGTAGATAGCAATCAGGCTGCTGATGAACGTGACGGTCACCAGCATGAACGCCGTCAGGGCGTCGGCGCGCAGCGTGAAGCCGACGTCCACGGTCGCGACCTTGAACCAGGTGTAGTAGGTATGGATCACCGGATTGTCATGGGCAATGTCGACGAGCACCACCACGGAGAGTGCGCAAGAAGCGAGTGCCGCCAGAATGCAGAGCCAGTGACTGCGTTCGCGCAGCCAGGGCCCGAGGAAGGTGATCAAAATGGCGGCAGCCAGCGGCAGAGCCGGGATCAGCCACAGGATAGACGACAGATCAGACATGGCTGGTCTCCCGAGGTTGCTGCGGCTCCAGGCCCGACGGGGTCAACGTCGGCAGCGGCGACTCGAGAGGCGGCAGCTCCAGCGGCTCCTCGTCCAGCGTCGGTTCCTGTCCCGCCTCGCGCAGGTCTTGCCAGAGGCTGACATCCAGCGATTTGCGCTTGCGATACAGCATCAGGATCAGCGCCAGGGCAATGCCCGCCTCGCACGCCGCCACCGTGATGATGAACAGCGTGAACGCCTGCCCTTGCAAGTTGCCGCGGTAGCGTGCAAAAGCGACCAGGTTGATGGCCACGCCTTGCAGCATCATCTCCGCCGAGAGGAACATGATGATCAGGTTGCGGCGCGCCAGAAAGCCGATCGTGCCGAGCACGAAAAGAATGGCTCCTACCGCAAGATAGTTCTCCAGCGTCAGCACCGGATCGTTCATGACACTCCCTCCGGCCGCCGGGCGGTGATGGCGATGGTGCCGATCGTGGCCACCAGCAGAAGGGTGCCGCCGAGCTCGACGGCCAGCAGGTAGTCGGTGAAAAGTGCTCGGCCAAGATACGCGACATTTTCCGCGGGCAGGGCCGGTTTGCCTTGCTGCTCCGAGCCAGGCCGGCTGAAGCTCGAAATCGGCAAGCCCGCCGGCACCTGCAAGCTGCCGTAGCCTTTGCGGACTTGCAGGCCATGCTCGTGGAGTTTGCTCAGCGTATCCTTCAGCTTCTCGACATCGCCGGTCGGCTCCCAGCCCGACACGAGTTCATTCAGGGCGTCGCGCATCTGGACAGCTTCACGCGAGGCGAGTTCTTGAGCGCTTTTATCATCGGCAAGGACGGTCCGGATTTTCTTGTAGGAAGATTGCTTGGCGGCCAACGCCGTCAGGTCGAGGACCGCGTCCAGCTCGCGGGTGTTGTAGGTGGAGCGCAGCACGGCGAGCAGGGCCCCGAGGAGGACAAACCCGGCCACGCATGCCAGGAACGGCTCGCGCGAACGATGGTCGGCGTCCGATTGGCCGCCTTGCTGGGCGACCATGATCACAAAGATGAACGTGACGATAATGGCCCCGGCGTAAATGATGATGGTCGCCGCCATGAGGAACGGCGCCGCCTGGAGCAGGAACAGCCCGCAGGTGCTCAGCACGACGAGGGCGAAACAAAGGGCGGCTCGCACCGGGTCCCGCAAGGTGATCATGAGCCCACCCGCCACAATGGCGATGCCCGAGAACGCACAGAACAGGACAGTCTCCGCGGATGCAACCTGGCGTGCGATCAAAAACCCGCCAGCCAGCAGCAAGGCCAGGGCCGCGGCCGCGGCTCCCCAGAGACGAGGCAAGCTCCTCGGCCTGGGCAACAGCAAGTAGATCGCCAGCATGGCCAGGATGACAGGGAACACGATCGACCATGAGTCCTGCATCGGCGTGACCGCGGCAAAGGTGAGCAAGGGTGGCTGCACTCTCATCATGTCTCTTGGTATACAACCTTCTCGCGCCAAGGCTCTGCCTGGCGGCAACTCAGGCGCTGGGCAGGTAATTATCTCCCCTCTCCCCCGCTTCGGGGGAGAGGGGTCGGGGGTGAGGGGGACGAGCGATCCCCGGCTAAGGCCCCTCACCCCCGGCCCCTCTCCCCGGAGTACCGGGGCGAGGGGAGAACATTTGCTGCCGCTTGCCTCATGTTGTCGCCGGATCGGAAGCCACGCTCAGCCGGCCCGGTTTGGTCCGGATCGGGTCGGTGCCGTCCTTGACGGTCTGATCGAAGACGCTCAGCAGCTTCTCCTTGTCGAACATCATCTCCTCCCGGCTCAGGCCGGTGAGATCGAACAAGGTGGTCAGCTCGATGGCGTCCACCGGGCACGCTTCCTCGCACATGCCGCAGTAAATGCAGCGCAGCTCGTCGATGACAAAAGTCTCGGGATACTTCTCCCGGTCGGGCCAGGGCGACGGTGCCGCAACAATGTCAATGCAGTGGGCGGGACAGGCCGTGGAGCACATGTAGCAGGCGACGCACTTCACGCGACCATCGGGGTCCCGATTCAACCGGTGCACGCCACGGTAATGCGCGGGCAGCACCGGCTGCTCTTCGGGAAACTGCACGGTGACCTTGGGCATGAGCATGTGCCGCACGGTCGTCTGCAATCCCTCGAACATGGCGGGCAGATAAAGCCGTTCCAGGATGCCAATCTTGGGATCCTCGATCCACCGGACATCTTTCTCGGCAATGGGCATCTTGCGAAGCCTTTCTACATTCAAGATCTCTCGTTTAACCGCGAGCCAACGGCGAGCGCGTGAACAGACAGGACGCTCTTTCCCTTCTGTAGACGCGCTCGCCGCTGGCTCGCGGTTAAACGAGACTTCCCAAGACACCGGCGAGCGCGTGAACAGACGGGACGCTCTTTCCCTTCTGTAGACGCGCTCGCCGCTGGCTCGCGGTTAAACGAGACTTCCCAAGACACCGGCGAGCGCGTGAACAGACGGGACGCTCTTTCCCTTCTGTAGACGCGCTCCCCGTTGGCTCGCGGTTAAACGAGACTTCCCAAGACACCGGCGAGCGCGTGAACAGACAGGACGCTCTTTCCCTTCTGTAAACGCGCTCCCCGTTGGGTCGCGGTTAAACGAAATCTTCAAGCCAGTGGCGAGCGCGCCATCAGACAAGACGCTTTTTCCCTTCTGTAGACGCGCTCGCCGCTGGCTCGCGGTTAAACGAGATTCGCGAAGCACTAGTGCACCGCCGTTTCGAATTGCTCGTGGCCGCGCGTGACGACCACCTTGCGCTTGGGTCCCTCGGGCCAACGGTCCGCCAGCGCGGCCGCACCAATTAGCAATCCCAGGGAAACGGGCAGCAGGATCCAGGGCGTCCAGTTCAATTGCTTGATAAGCATCACGCAAAAGAGGTTGACCAGGGCAAGGGGGATCATGACCCGCCAGGCCAGCCCCATGAGCTGATCGAAGCGAAAGCGCGGCAGCGTCCAGCGCACCAGCATGTAGAAGATGATGAACGCGCCCATCTTAAGGATGAAGACCAGCAGCTTCAAGATGATCGAGCCAATGCCTGCCTGGTTCGGCTCCGCGATCCAGGGGAACTGCCAGCCGCCGAAGAACAGAATCACCATCAGGAAACTGGTCGTGACAATGTGCGTGTACTCGCCCACGAAGAACAGGCCGAACTTGAGGGCGCTGTACTCCGTGTGGTAGCCGCCCACCAGCTCTTGCTCTGCTTCCGGGAGATCGAACGGCAGCCGATTGCACTCGGCAAACACGCTGATCAGAAACAGCAGGAACGCCAGCGGCTGATACCAGATGTTCCAGCCGAAGAAACCCAGCTCCGCCTGATGGCCGATGATTTTTTCCAGGTTCAGGGAGCCGGTCAGCAGCACGACGCCCAGAATCGACATCCCCATCGGAATTTCATAGCTGACGAGCTGGGCGCTGGAGCGAAGCCCGCCGATGAAGCTGTACTTATTGTTGGAAGCCCAGCCGCCCAGGATGATCGCGTAGACGGTCAAGCTGGTGACCGCGAAAACGAAAACGATGCCAATGTCGACGCCGGGAGCGATGACAAACTGGTAAGAATGCTGCGCATGCTCCACGTCGGCATTGGGAGCGCTCGTCGGCCCGAACGGCACGACGGCAAAGGCGAGCAAGGCCGTCGACACTGCGATGGCAGGCGCGAGCAGGTAGAGGAACTTGTCGGCCCGCTCGGGGATGATGTCTTCCTTGAAGAGGAACTTGAGGCCGTCGGCAATTGGCTGCAACAGACCAAAGGGGCCGACGCGGTTGGGCCCGATCCGGTCTTGCATCCAGGCGGCGACCTTGCGCTCCACGTAAATCAGGTAGGCGCACGCGCCCATGATGACGCCCATGACGACGACAATCGTGAGCAGCGTGATCCAGAAATTGAAATTGGGCATGATAGTCGATCCTGCCCCCTCAAGGGGAGTGGAATAGGTCGCATAGGACCTATGGGACCTATTTGACTAGGCCCCGCGCGCTTTACTTGTTCTCCAACAAAATCCCAAACTCACCGAGATCGCCTGCCGCCAGGGCAGCGAAGTAAGGAACTTCCTTGGCCAATTCCGCCCGCAGCGTGGGCGCGTGCATGAGGCCGCGGCGTTCCGCGAGATCAAGGAACGCTTGGCCGTCGGTGCGCAGGTTCTGGGGCGGCCGCGTCGCCCAGTGAAGCGCCTGCGCCAGCCCCGCATGGTTCACGAAAGTGCCGTCCTTCTCCGAGAAGGCCGCCGCCGGCAGAACAAACGTTGCCAAGGCGCTGGCCGGAGAAGGATAGAGATCCTGCACGATTACCAGTCGGATGCGTCGCAGCGGGTCGGCCTGCGTCTCCGTGATCCAGCCACCCGCGCGCGGCGGATAGCCGGCCGCGAAGTAGATGGCCTGAAGACGATCCTCCTGGGCTGCCTGGAGGATGCTCTCGAACGGAATGACCTCGCCTTGAAAATGCCGAAGGATCGCTTCAACGCCGCGACGGTTGGGGCATTTCTCGGCCCGGATGGTGAACTTCACGGGCTGGACCGCCTGTCCCCGGCAATCCTTGGGATAGGTATCGTCCGCGCCGGCCGCCGGCACCGGGCCGAGCGCCAGGCGGACCTGGGTCGAGAGTCCTTTCAGATACTTGGCCAGCAGATACGCCTCTTCGCAAGTCATGAACGGAGAGAGCACTGCCGCAACGGCCTCGGGATTGCGCGCAACCGCTTCCGTCAACTCCTTGCGGAGTTGGGGCAATACCTCGGTATAGTCAGCCGGCGTTGCAGAGCCATTGCTCGTTGCTGCCGTGCGAACGAGCGGCCGGGTGATGCGCAGGTCGGAGTTCACATAGTGGAAGCCATGCCGGCCTTCATCGCACATGAAATCGCCCTGGGCCTGTGGATTGGTCCGCGGCCGTAGGCGATAGACAATGTCCTTGTTCTGATCGACGAAAATGCTGCAGCCGGTGCTGCAATCCGCACAAACGCTCTTTTGCGTCTTGAGGAACCAGACGCGCTGCTTGTAGAGGAAATCCTTGCTTCCCAGGGCGCCGACGGGGCACAGATCGACCACGTTGCCGGCCAGTTTGTTGTTTAGTGGCTGCCCGGGGAAGATGTCGATCTGCGAATGGTCGCCGCGATTGATGACCTGCAGCTCGGCCGTGCCGCTGATCTCGCGCGTGAAGCGGACGCAGCGCGAGCACATGATGCAGCGGTCGGTGAAGAGCGTGATCGAATCGCTGATATAGGGTTTGTTTGGAGGAGTGTGCTTGGTATCGATCATCCGGCTCTGGGAATGGCCGTAGCGGTAGCTGTAGTCTTGCAGCAAGCATTCGCCGGCCTTGTCGCAAACGGGACAATCGAGCGGGTGATTGAGGAGTATTCCTTCGAGGGTTTGCGCCTCAGCATTGCGGGCGCGGTCGCTGTTGGTGACGATGACGGTGCCGTCCTTGGCGGGCGTCTGACAGGCAGGGACGACTCTGGGCTGCATGACGATGGTGCCGTCCGGCTTGCGCTCGCCGACCTCGACCAGGCACATCCGGCAACTAGCGACCACCGTGAGGGCCGGGTGCCAGCAGTAGTGCGGGATGAACACGCCGCCCTTGAGAGCCGCCTGAATCAGGTTCAGCTTCTCGTTGCCGATATCGACCGGGTTGTTATTGACGTAAACGACCGCCATAGTTTGTCCGCATTGCCAATGCCTGATCAGTTCCCATAATCGAATCGTTTAGCCGCGACCCTGCGGGGAGCGCGTCAAACACAAGGCCACGGGTCGCCGTCAGTTCCGCGCTCCCCGCAGGGTCGCGGCTAAACGATATCGTCTACCCAAAAACGCACTATTTCGCCTTCAGCGCCTTCTCAAAGTCTTCCGGGTTCAGTCTTTTCACGGAGCCGTCTCCGTTCGCGACCCAGCGCAGGCCGTTCTCATCAGGCTCCTTTTCGTATGCGAGCACTACCTCCGAAGACAGATGCGGCAGACTCCAGATAACCACGTAATTCCCTTCCTCGATGGCCTTGTAGAGCTTGGGCATGTCGCGCTCGATATCGGCCTTCAGGTCGTCTAGCTTGCCGGGAGACCGATTTTGCAGAGCGCTGTAATTAGCATAGTAAAGGGCCAACTGGCGGAAGTCATTTTGCACTCTTGAGCGGTCGATGACTCGGCGCAGGGACATCTGCGCAGGTGCTCCGGCGCCTCCCTTGGACGGGGTCGTGGCCGGAGACGAAGCGCTCTTCCCGCAACCCGTCAACAAAAGAGCCACGCTCAACGCCGCCAGACCGGGTCGCAAGCGTTGGTGAGAGTCTAGCCGAAAAGCCCCTCGCCCCTGCTCCGGGGGAGAGGGGTTGGGGTGAGGGGGCACGGCTTGCCCAGGCAAAACCCCCTCACCCCCAACCCCTCTCCCCCGAGTACAGGGGAGAGGGGAGCGCTTGTCGGACAGACTCTGAAATCTCATGGGATCCTCGGGATAAAGGAGCAATGTTGTCAGTGAGCCGGCACGAGTGCTCGCTCTTCGCTCCTCCTGCCGCTGCGGATGTACTCTTCGAGTTCGGACCGAAACTTGGTCACAATCTGCTTCACGGGCCAGCCGGCGCCGTCGGCTAGGCCGCAGATAGTCGTTCCCGGCATGATGCCGATCGAGTTGCCGACCTCCTGGAGGATGGCCAGGTCCTCGAGGCGGCCGCGCCCCTGGCGGAAGCGCTCGCTGATCTTCAGCATCCAGCCGGTCCCTTCGCGGCAGGGCGTGCATTGGCCGCAGGATTCATGAGCGAAGAAGCGGCAGATGTTGTAGAGCACATCGACGATGCTGGTCGCTTCATCGAAGATGGTGACGGCCGCCGTGCCGAGGCCGAGGCAGCCGACTTTGCCCGGGCCGTTGAAATCGAGCGGCGTATCGAATTCCTTTTCCGTCATGACGCCCATGCTGATGCCGCCGGGGATGCAGCCCTTGGCCTTGCGGCCTTTCCACACACCACCGCCATACTTGTCGGTCAGCTCGCGGACGGTGACGCCTAGCGGCAGCTCGACGCAGCAAGGCTTGTTGACGTGGCCGCTGATGCAGTAAAGCTTGGGCCCGTAGCTGCCGGCGTCGCGCGGATTCTTGGGATCGGGAGGGACGCCCACCGATTTGAACCAGTCCACGCCGCGATCGACGATATGCGTGACGCATGCCAGCGTCTCGATGTTGTTGACGACGGTCGGCTTGCGAAACGCTCCCTCTACGGCCGGGAAGGGGGGCTTGATGCGCGGCCAGGCGCGCTTGCCTTCCAAGCTTTCGATCAAGCCGGTTTCTTCGCCGCAAATGTAAGCGCCGGCGCCGCGATGCAGGAACACATCGAGATGGAAGTCCCTGCCGAGGATGTTGCGGCCCAGGAGGTTGTTCGCGTAGGCCTCGTCGATGGCCTTTTGCATCACCCGGAAGCAGCGGCCATATTCATAGCGCAAGTAAAGGTAGGCGGTGCTCGCGCGCGTGGCGTAGCAAGCGAGGATGATCCCTTCCAGGAGCTGGTGCGGATCCTCCTCCATCAAGATGCGATTGTTGAACGTGCACGGCTCGCTTTCGTCGCCGTTGACGCAGAGGTAGATAGGGCCGGGATGGTCCTTGGGCAGGAAGGTCCACTTGAGTCCGCAGGGGAACCCGGCGCCGCCTCGGCCGCGCAGTCCGGACGCTTTCACGGCGTCTACCACCTGCGCGGGCGCCATCTCGTGGACCGCCTTGGCCAGAGCGCGGTAGCCGCCGTCGGCGCGGTAGGTGTCGATGGACTGGCTGTCCGGCTTACCGACGCGACGAAGGAGAACGGGTTCGAATTCAGCCATGGCACCCCACCTGGCATTAGAAGCTGCTGAAAAAGGGGTCAGACCCCCTACGAAGCTTCACTCATTTCTCGCTTTAAGGGGTCTGACCCCTTTTTCAGCAGCCTCCATTACAGCAGCTATTGCTTGAGTTCTTGCAGCAGACCCTGCACCTTGTCCGGCGTCACATTCATGCGTTGTTCATCGTTGATGAGGAGACAGGGCGCGCCCTCGCAGCCGCCCAGGCACTCGGCGAACTCGACGGTGATTTTGCCGTCCGCGGTCGTGCCGCCCGGCTTGACGTGCAGCTCGTCGCAGACGCGCGCGAGCACTTCTTCGCCGCCGCGGAGCATGCACGTAAGGCTGCGGCACACCCAGAGGCGCGTCCGGCCCAGAGGATCTTCCTTGCCGCGAAAGAAGCCATAGAAGCTCAGCGTGTCGTTGACCTCTGCCGGGTTCAGGTCGAGGAGATCGGCGATCTCGCGAATTGCCTCGAGCGGCACGCAGCGCAATTCATCCTGGACCAGGTGCAGGGCCGGCAACGTGGCCGCCTGCTTCCTCGGGTAGCGCAGCAAATAGGCCAGGATCTTCTGTCGTAATTCTTCGCTCAGCACACTCATCGATCCAGCTCGGCTGCAATAATGTTCAAGCTGCCCAGCACCGCCACCACGTCGCTGATCTGGTGCCCAACAATAAGGTATGGAAAGACGGCAAAGTGAATGAACGAAGGCGGCCGGGTGCGAGCCCGGTACGCGCGCTCGGTGCCGTCGGAGACCACGTAGAAACCCAGCTCGCCGTTGGGCGATTCGACCGCGCCATAGACCTCGTCGACAGGCGCCGCGAAGCCGCGGTTGGGCATGATCACTTCGAAATGCTGGATCAGGCTTTCGATGCTGCGATAAGTGGAAAGCTGATCGGGCAGGACGACCTTGCTGCCAGCTTCGACGTTGACAGGGCCGCCCGGCAAGTTCTCGATCGCCTGATGGACGATCTTCAGGCTTTCCAGCATCTCTTCCATGCGCACCAGGTAGCGGGCGTAGCAATCGCCCGCGCTGGCGCAGACAACCTTGAAATCAAAGTCGCCGTAGGCCAGGTAGGGTTCGTCCTTGCGCAGATCGCGAACCACGCCGCTGGCGCGGGCGACCGGTCCGGTGCAGCTCAGGTTGATCGCCTCTTCTTTGGAAAGGACGCCGATGCCCTTGAGCCGGTCCATGAAAATGCGGTTGCGGTTCAGCAGCCGGCAGACGTCGGCGTGGGTCTTGGGAAAGTCCTTGACGAAGGCGCGGACTTTTTGCACGAAGTCGTCGTTCACGTCGTACAACAAGCCGCCGACGCGTGTGTAGCTCGGGTGGAAACGCTGCCCGGAGGCAGTTTCGCAGATGTCGTAGATCAGCTCGCGCTGGTAGAAGGCATAGAGAAAAGCGGTGAAGGCGCCGAGGTCGAGCGCGGCGGCACCGACGCAGAGCAAATGGTCGTGGATGCGCATCAGCTCGCCGAGGATGGTGCGCAGGTATTTGCAGCGCGGCGTCAGCTCGATGCCGAGCAGTTTCTCCACGACATGGTGCCAGGCGACCTCGTTGGCGGCGGGCGAAATGTAATTCATGCGGTCGACGATCGTCACGTACTGGTTGTAGTTCAGATCTTCGCCGAGCTTCTCGAAGCCGCTGTGCAGATAGCCGATGTCCGGGACGGCCTTGACCACGGTCTCGCCATCGAGCGTCAGGATCAGGCGCAGTGTCGTATGCGTGGCCGGGTGTTGCGGCCCGAAGTTGAGCGTCCAGAGGTATTCCTTGTCGGAAGCCTCCGGCTCCATCGGTTCAACCAGTTCCAACGGCATGCCGGGCGTTCCTTCCTTTCGCGTTTATCGTTGTGCTACCCATCAGCCCGCGTGAGGACGGGGAAGTTATGGCGTTCGCCTTTGCCGCGCAGGGGGTAATCCTTGCGCAGCGGGAAGGCAGCAAACTCTTCCGGCATCAGGATACGGCGCAGATTGGGATGGCCTTCAAAGATGATGCCGTACATGTCATAGACCTCGCGCTCCATCCAGTCGGCTCCCTTCCAGAGGGGGAATGCCGAAGGAACCTGGAGATCCGGCTCGTTCAGATACGTTTTGACGTAGACGCGTTCGCCCGTGGCCGTATTCAGGAGGGCGTAGACGACGCCGAAGCGGTCTTTGGCATCTGGATAGTAGAGGTAATCGACGGCGGTCAGGTCGGCGAGCATGTCGAAGCCGGCGTCGAGTTTCAAGCACTCCAGGATAGCGAAGAGGCGGGCGGGCGCAGCGATGACGCGCTGGTTGTCGCGGAACAGCGAGGTGGTGAAGCTCTCCGCACCGCAACGTTCTTGAAGTAAAGCCAGCAGCTTGTCGTGTGCCATAGCGCGGATCCCTGGATTCAGGTGGTTACGGGTCCTGCGGATCGCGCAGCCGGGTCGCGTTCGCAAAATCTCCCGGAGCGACGATCGCTTCGTTGGGCGCCAGCTCCAGGGCAAGCGGCCGGGGGGCTTCGGACTGGCTGCGCTGCGCGAATTCCTTGCCGTTGAGCGTGCCGCCCCGCTGGATTTTGTTCTGGAGGTCCATGACCGATTGAATGATTTGCTCCGGCCGCGGCGGGCAGCCGGGGATGTAGACATCGACCGGCATGAAGCGATCTATCCCCTGAACGACGGCATAGGTGTCGAAGACGCCGCCGCTGCACGCGCATGCGCCCATGGAGATGCACCACTTGGGCTCCGGCATCTGCAGCCAGACCCGTTGCAGCACGGGCATCATCTTCATGACCACGCGGCCGGCGACGATCATGAGGTCGCACTGGCGCGGGCTGAAACGCATGACTTCGGCGCCAAAGCGGGCGATGTCGTGCCGCGAGGCGCCGGCCGCCATCAGCTCGATGCCGCAGCAGGCCGTGGCGAAAGGCATGGGCCAAAGACTGTTGGCGCGCACCCAGTTCGCCAGCTGGTCGAGCCGGGTCATCATCACGTTTTCCGGAAGGTTCAGCGCCATCGAAACACCCCCTTGCGCCAGGCGTACACATACGCCAAGGCCAGGGTAACCAGGAAGATGACCACTTCCCAGAAGATAGGCCAACTCAGGCCGGCCGGCAGCAACGGCGGGTCGCGGTAGGCCACGACGGCCCAGGGATAAAGAAAGAGCAGCTCCACGTCGAACACCAGGAAGAGGATCGCGATCAAGTAGAACTTGACGTCAAAGTGCTGGCGGGCGTCGCCGATCGGGTCCATGCCCGATTCATAAGGCATCAACTTGATGGCAGTGCGCCGGTGCGGGCCCACGAGGTGGGCCATCAGCAAGGTGCCGCCCGCGAACGCGAGTATCACCAGTAGGTAGATGAAAATGGGATAGTAGGTCGCGAGTTCGAATGCCTCGGTACCTGGCAGCGCCATGTCGGGAGGAGATGGCACGTGTCGACTCCGTTTCCCCGCGGCCTTGGCCGGCCGACTTCGTGACTTTTTTCACGAAGCAAATCAAAAAGAAGCCTCGACTGCTGGTCGAGGTGTTTTGCCGCTTCAATGCTCGGTATTTTCCAATATAGATCGCGTCAAGGATTTGGCCAGACCGGCAATTCGTGCGTTGCTTGAGGAGAGAGGTGGTGGCACGGGGCTGAGCCGAGACTCGCAATCGGCCATACCCCGTGCCCTTTGAGCGGGAGGGTAGAAGGGAGGAGGATCAGGCTTTCGCCTTGCGGGTGTTTGGGACTCGCTACCAAACCCCACGCCTTTTTTAGTTTGCAAGCGATGTGCCAATCGCCGGCAATGTTCCACTTCCGCAAAGCCATCCGTCCAATAAGTCCTATAGGCCATATGACTTAGGACTTTGTAGATTCTTGGAGCGCCCTTTCTGGCGAGAGCTGCTAACCAGCCGACCGGCTAAAAGTGCATGAATATGCAACGAGAAGTGTGGAATTATGGGTTTGCTGGTGAATTCTGCTGCATGCCCAGGAGAAGGGCAAGGGAAGAGGGCATGTTGTTTCTGGGAAATAAAGATTGTAAACAGGCGCTAATTTTGCTGAACACTCAAAGACTGATGATGGCATTTTTCGTGAAGATTGCCAGCCTGATCAATTGATATTAACTCGTTTATGCATAATATCTTACGTCGTTTCAGCGCTGTATGAGAAAATGCGGATCTAAGTTTTGGTCTGGAAATTGCCGAAGCATAAAGATGACCGATGTGGCATTTCGGCGCCATGTTTACCTCGGTCAAGCCAAATGGCCTGGGTGGCTCCCTTCGGTGCGAGCTGCTCTCCGACAAATGCCTTGCTGAACCACGTAGTTCGGCAAGGCAATTGTCTTTTCCCGCCACGCGTGGCTCACGCTATCAGCTTGAGCTACAAAGGCTGCGAATTCTCCCACCAGGAGCGTGGTATCCACTCGGGCTTCGCTGTAGCTCACGCTGGCAGCTTGAGCCACACTTTTATCCCTTTTGCCAATTTCGTTCGATGAAGGTGGTATCGACCTGGGCTTCGATGAAGCTCGAGTGGTTGAAAATCTCACGATGGAGCGGAATCGTGGTTTTCACTCCTTCGACGACGAACTCCGCGAGTGCCCGCCGCATGCAAGCCAGGGCCAGGGCACGCGTCGGCTGGTAGACGAGGAGTTTGGCGAGCAGCGAATCATAGTTGGGCGGCACACGGTAGCCCGGCACGACATGCGTATCGAGCCGGACTCCCGGCCCGCCCGGCACCTGCCACCGGCTGATCACGCCGGGCGACGGCCGAAAATCCGCCGCGGGATCCTCGGCGTTGATGCGGCACTCGATGGCCACGCCACGGTGGTGAATATCCTCCTGTTTGAAGCCAAGCGGTTCTCCCCCGGCAATGCGGATCTGTTCGCGCACCAGGTCGATGCCCGTCACCAGTTCCGTAACCGGGTGCTCCACCTGAATGCGGGCATTGACCTCGATGAAGTAGAACCGATGCTGCTTATCGACCAAAAACTCGCAGGTCCCGGCATTTTGGTATCCCGCCGCCTTGACGAGCCGGACGGCACAGCGGCAGATTTCCTGACGAACGGCCGAGGATAAATTGGGCGCTGGCGATTCCTCAACCAGCTTTTGATGGCGGCGCTGCAGAGAACAATCGCGTTCCCAGAGGTGCACGGCGTTGCCGTGCGCATCCGCGAGGATCTGCACCTCGACGTGGCGAGGCTGCTCGATGTACTTTTCGAGATAGACGCTGCCGTCCTTGAAAGCCTTTTCCGCCTCCTGCTGGGCCGCCTTGAGGCCCGCGTGCAGGCTGATGTCGTTGCGCGCCACGCGCATGCCCCGGCCGCCGCCGCCGGCTGCTGCCTTGATCAAGACCGGAAAACCGATGGCGTGTGCCAGCTGCAGCGCCTGCGCATCGCTCTCGATCAGGCCTTCGCTCCCAGGGACCACGGGCACGCCCGCCTCCTGGGCCATTTTGCGGGCCTCGTTCTTGTTGCCGAGCCGCCGCATCGCCTCTTGCGGCGGGCCGATAAACTCGATCTTGCACGACCGGCACACCTCGGCAAAGTGCGGATTTTCCGAGAGGAACCCATAACCCGGATGGATCGCATCGACGTCGGCGATCTCGGCCGCGCTGATGATGCGCGGAATGTTCAGATAACTTTCGGCGGCGACGGCAGGCCCAATACAGATGGCTTCGTCGGCCAGAGAAAGGTACGGAGCATCTCGGTCAGCGTCGCTAAAGACCGCAACGACCTCGATCCCCAGGTCCCGGCATGCCCGGATGACCCGAAGAGCAATTTCACCGCGATTCGCTACCAGGATGCGTTGAAACATGGTCTTAAGGAAAAAGGAAGAAGGAAGATCTCCGGGTTACGCTTGATTTCCTTTTACCTGGGTCCTTTATCCTTAAGCTGTCGGGTCCACTTTGAAAAGCACCTGCCCGTATTCGACCGGTTGCTGGTTTTCCACCAGGATCTCGGTGATGACGCCGGTGCAGTCGGCCGTGATCTCGTTGAAAATCTTCATGGCCTCGATCGTGCACACGACGGTCGTGGGCGTGACCCGCGCGCCGACGTGCACAAAGGGCTCGGCATCCGGGCTGGGGGCTACATAGAAAGTGCCCGGCGTGGGACTCCTGATCAAGGACACGGGCTTGGCGGCTTTCTCTGGTTCCTGGCCGGAAGAAGGTGCGGGCGCTGGCACAGGCGCTGGAGCCGGGGCGGACGCGGAGACGGCCGGTGCCGTGGCCACGACCACATCGTGGCCGCCGCGCCGCAGCCGGATGCGCAGGTCACCATTGCGGAGATCGATCTCGCTCAGGTCGTGCTGGCCCATGAGTCCGACCAGGTACTTGATCGTCTTGACATCAAAAGGATTGGGAGTCTTCGAGAAATCGTCCGCCACTATCCCACCTGTGCTTGATGCAACGAAAGCGTTTTGAAAAGCGAGACGAACGCGCCCTGGGCCGCCATATCACCTTGGCGATTATGCTATACCAACCCGAAGCGTTAGCGAGGACCTCGCTAACGCTTCGGGTTGGTATGCTGCCGATTCGTGCACAGTGATTTAGCGCTCGGTCATTCAGTCCGCGCCAACGGGTCGGAGTTCCCGCACGGTCCGCCAGCGCTCTTGCAACACAACCGCTTGGGATTCTTCAAGTTTGGCTTCCAAACATCCCGGCCTGGATACCCTGGAGAAAGCTGAAGTTTTACGGGTAAGGAGAACGCCTGTCAAGTCGCATTTGTCATTCACCCGGCGCCTGACGGGGCACGGCTCGCCGGCGAGCCGTGCCCCGTAAGTTGGCCGGGTGAAGCATTCGCGCAGCTCTCCGGCGCTGCTACACTTGGTTCATTCATCTCGCGACCGCGCAGTTGGGACCGGCATGGACACCGACTCGATTTCCGATCGCTTGCTTCCTTCCCCGAACGAAGGCAAGGAGAGTGCCGGCAGCGTGTCGGACGAGGTCGACCTTTGGTGGGGAGCCTATGCCGGCCGCACCATGCTGCCAAGCTTTATCCTGTGCTTCCTTCTAACGGTATTCATTGCCGCAGACTCCTGGTTCATGGGCATTTGGCAGGGCTTCCATCCGGCGCGGTACACCGTTCAAGCCCTGGTTGGCATCCTTTGGCTGATCCAGGGTGCGCGTTGTGTGTATCGGGCCGTTTGGACCGACTACCGCTTGACCACTCGAAGAATCTACCGAGGCGACGGGATTTATCGCCGCGTTAGCCGCGCGGTCGATCTGGCGAGCGTCAGCCGGGTGGTAGTCGAAAGCAGTCCGCTGGAACGGCTCGTCGGCGTAGGCAGGATACACATCTTCCTTCCCGGGATTGCACAACCCTCCCTCAGCCTCGAGGGCGTGCGCAATCCCAAGCAGATCGCAGACCAAATCAGGAAACAGATGAACTAAGTTGGTGAACTGCAAAAGTGGAATTTGGGAACGCCAACCACGACACTCCGTTTGCTTCCCTATCAGATTCACGAGGGCGGCAGCCATATGTTCTCGCCGCTTCCTCGCAAATGATGTCACCGGCGGTTATACTCAGGCAAACGGCACGTCATCCCAAGCCCCGGAGCACCGCTGAGCGAAGTTACCCACATCTTGTCTGCAATCCAGCAAGGTGACCCGCACGCCGCCGAGCAGCTGTTGCCGCTCGTTTACGGGGAACTGCGTAAACTGGCCAGCCGGAGGCTGGCGCAGGAGAAACCAGGGCAGACGTTGCAGGCCACGGCCCTGGTTCATGAGGCGTACCTTCGGCTTGTCGATGTTGACCGCCTACAGGGCTGGGATTCGCGAGGACACTTCTTCGCGGCAGCTGCCGAGGCCATGCGGCGAATTCTCATCGAGAATGCTCGGCGAAAGCAGGGACCCAAGCACGGGGGACGCCTGCGACGGATCGATGCCGACCTCAACCTGGTGGCGGCTCATGCTCCCTCGGTAGACCTCCTCGCACTGGACGAGGCCCTAACCAGATTGGCTGAAGAATCTCCTGCCCGAGCTCAGTTAGTGAAACTGCGCTTCTTCGCGGGCCTGAGTGTGTGCGAAGCCGCCGAGGCCCTCGGCATCTCGTTGGCCACGGCCGAGCGGTACTGGACCTACGCCCGCACCTGGCTATACGCCGAGTTGAGCGACGCGAAGGAGTCCTTACCCTAGCCTCGCCCGGAGAAAAGCCACGGCAGGGAAAAAACTCGAAACCAGTGAGGGGTTTCGATGCCAATCCTCGCATTGTGGGTTGACACCCTATATAACCGTGCATGATTCTGCAGCAGCTCGATTGTGGGGGCACGTTTCCAACGTGCCCGAGTCGCCGGCACGTTAAAAACGTGCCGCCACAACTACTGCCGATTCGCCCACGCTGATTTAGTTCCGAGGAGCAACATCGTGAGCGATCCTTCTGCAGTCGAAGACATCTTTCTGGCCGCCCTGGAGAAGGGCACGCCCGAGGAGCGCGCCGCTTTTCTGAACGCAGCCTGCAAGGACGACTCAGACTTGCGCCGCCGGGTCGAGCGGTTGCTGGAGGCCCACCCCAAGGCAGGCAGCTTCCTGGAGGCCCCTGCCCGCCCGGACGGGGAAGAGACCGCCGCCTACGTCCCGACCGGAGAACACGTCGGGGCCGTCATCGCCGGCCGCTACAAGCTCCTCGAACAGATTGGCGAAGGAGGCATGGGAACAGTCTGGGTCGCCGAACAGACGCAGCCGGTCCGCCGCAAGGTGGCACTCAAGCTTATCAAAGCAGGTATGGACTCAAGGACTGTCGTGTCGCGCTTCGAGGCGGAGCGCCAGGCCCTGGCGCTCATGGACCACCCGAATATTGCCAAGGTGCTGGACGGCGGCACGACCGAGAGTGGCCACCCGTTTTTCGTCATGGAGTACGTCAAGGGCGTCCCGTTCACCCGGTATTGCGACGACGCTCGCCTGACCATCGCGCAGCGGCTAACGCTGTTCGTGCCGGCCTGCCAGGCCGTGCAGCACGCCCACCAAAAGGGCATCATCCACCGCGACCTCAAACCATCGAACATTCTGGTCTGCCTGTACGACGGCAAGCCGGTGCCGAAGGTCATCGACTTCGGTCTGGCCAAAGCGATGCACCAGCCGCTGACCGAGCACACGCTGTACACCGCCCACGGCGTGATGATGGGCACGCCGGTGTATATGAGTCCGGAACAGGCCGAGTTGAACAACCTCGACGTGGACACGCGGACCGACATCTATGCTCTGGGCGTGATCCTGTACGAACTGCTGACCGGGACAACGCCGCTGGAGAGGCATCGCTTCCAGGAGGCGGCGTGGCAGGAGATGTTGCGGCTCATTAAGGAGGAAGAACCGCCGCGTCCGAGCGCCCGCTTGAGCGGCAGCGGGTCCTTGCCGAGCGTGGCGGCGCAGCGCCAACTGGAGCCGGTAAAGCTGACCCGGCTGGTGCGGGGCGAGCTAGATTGGATCGCGATGAAGTGTCTGGAGAAGGATCGGTCGCGGCGTTACGAGACCGCCAACGGTCTGGCCCGCGATGTGGAGCACTACCTGGCCGATGAGCCCGTGGAAGCTTGTCCGCCGAGTGCGCGTTATCGCCTGAGCAAATTTGCCCGCAAGTACAAGAAGGCACTCGCAACCGGAGCGGTATTCGCGGTCATCTTGATCGCAGCCGCGGTTATAAGCACTACGCTGGCGGTGTGGGCTACTTCGGCCGAGAAGGCGGCTAACCTAGCCGAACGAGAAGCGAACCGCCAGCGAATCGCCTCGGATACGGCGAGGCAACATGAATTGGAAGCAAGGCTGGAGGCAGACAAACAGCGCGATGAGGCTCGTCTCACGGCGTATGCGGCCGGGATGAATCTGGCCCAACGCGCCTGGGAAGAGAACAATGTCGCCCGCGCCCGCGAATTGCTCGAAGAAGTACCCAAGGAGGCGGCCGGCAGAAAACTGCGTGGGTTCGAGTGGTACTACCTGTTCCGCTTGTGCCATTCCGAAACATTGACCCTCGAAGGTCATACTGGTCATGTCTCCAGCGTGGCGTTCAGCCCGGACGGCCAGCGCCTGGCATCGGGTGGCTTGGACAAGACCGTGAAGATCTGGGACAGCGCGACCGGCAAGGAACTGCTCACCCTCAAGGGTCCGGTCCTGACCGTGGCGTTCAGCCCGGACGGCCGGCGCCTGGCTTCGGGAAGCAAGACGGTGAAGATCTGGGACAGCGCGACCGGCAAGGAGCTGCTCGCCCTGAAGGGCCATGTCGATCCGGTCCTGAGCGTGGCCTTTAGCCCGGACGGCCGGCGCCTGGCCTCTGGCGGCTTTGACAAGACGGTGAAGATCTGGGACGGCACGACCGGCAAGGAGCTCTTCTCCCTTAAGGGCCATCCCGGTTGGGTCCAGGGCGTGGCGTTCAGCCACGATGGCCAGCGCCTGGCTTCCGGGAGCAACGACTCCACGGTGAAGATCTGGGACAGCACGACCGGCAAGGAGTTGTTCTCGCTCAAGGGGCATGCCGGTGCTGTCTCGAGCGTGGCATTCAGCCCAGATGGCCAGCGCCTGGCTTCGGGAAGCTGGGACAAGACGGTGAAGATCTGGGACAGCGCGACTGGCAAGGAGCTGTTCGCTCTCACGGGCCATAACGGTGAAGTCACGAGCGTGGCATTCAGCCCGGACGGGCTGCGCCTGGCTTCAGGGAGCTATGACAAGACGGTGAAGATCTGGGACAGTGCGACCGGTGAAGCACTCTTCTCCCTTAAAGGCCATGCCGATTCGGTCTCAAGCGTGGCGTTCTGCCCGGACGGCCCGCACCTGGCTTCAGGGAGCTATGACAAGACGGTGAAGATCTGGGACATCACGACCGGCAAAGAGCTGTTCGCCCTGGAGATCCAGAGGGGCCGTTCCAGCACAATCCATAATGGCAGCGTCTCTAACGTCGTGTTCAGCCCGGACGGCCAGCGCGTGGCGATGGCGGGCGATGACAAGACGGTGAAAATCTGGGATAGCTCGACCAGCATGCTGACATTTTCACTTGCAGGCCATGCCCGTGAGGTCCAGGGCGTGGCGTTCAGCCCGGACGGCCAGCGCCTGGCTTCGGGGAGCTTTGACAATGCAGTGAAGATCTGGGACAGCGCGACCGGCAAGGAGCTATTCTCTCTCAAAGGGCATGCCGATGCAGTGACAAGCGTGGCGTTCAGTCCGGACGGCCTACGCTTGGCCTCAGGGAGTTGGGACAAAACGGTGAAGATCTGGGACAGCGCGACCGGCAAGGAGCTGTTCTCACTCAAAGGCCATACGGACGCGGTAAGTAGCGTGGCATTCAGCCCAGATGGCCAGCGACTGGCTTCGGGAAGCTGGGACAAGACGGTGAGGATCTGGGACAACGCGACCGGTAAGGAACTGTTTTCCCTCGGAGGCCACGCCGATCAGGTATGGGTGGTGGCGTACAGCTCGGATGGCCAGCGCCTAGCTTCGGGAAGCTCTGACATGACGATTAAGATCTGGGAGATCGCGACCGGCAAGGAGTTGCTGACCCTCAAGGGCCATGCCAGGCCCGTCTATAGCGTGGCGTTCAGCCCAGACGGCCAGCGACTAGCTTCGGGGAGCGGGGACCAGACGGTGAGGATCTGGGACAGCACGACCGGCAAGGAGCTGTTTTCCCTCAAGAGCCCCGTCCCTGAGGTAAGATACGTAGCATTTAGCCCAGACGGCCAGCGACTGGCTTCCGCTAACATTTTCGGTTACATCTTTCTAAGGGAGGCATGCGTCTCTCGCGAACTCCAGGAGAGTCGGACTGCGCATCAACTGGTGGCCAGCCTCTTCCGACAGATGGGCCTGCGCGCCGACGTTCTGGAACGCTTGCGAACATTACCCGGGATGAGTCCGTCCCGCAGGCAGGAAGCTATCACTGTCGCCCAGACATATCGCGAGGATACGTTGGCTATTAACGGGATGTGCTGGAAACTGCTGAGATTGCCCGGCCGCCCCCTAGCTGACTACCAGAAGGCCCTGCACTACAGCGAGGAAGCCTGCCAACTCGAACAGAAAAATGCGATTTACCTGAATACGCTGGGCGTGGCCTACTACCGCGTCGGCAACTATGAAAAGGCGCTGGGGATACTCCAGCGCTCGGATCAGATTAACAAGACCCAGTTCCATGGGTCTGTGCCCGGAAACCTCGCCTTCCTCGCCATGACGCAGCAGCAACTCGGCCATGCCAAGGAAGCCCAAGCCGAGTTCCAGCGCCTGCGGGACCAGTTGAAGGATCCTCGCTGGGCGCGACATGCCGAAGCGCAGGACTTCCTGCGCGAAGCCGAAGCGCTGCTGGCAAACCCAAAAACACCCGGTAGCAAGTAAACTGGTGCGGGCGGCCCGAGAAAGGGTGCGAGGGCTTTCGAGTGGGATCAGCCCGTGCACGAGCGATGCATCGCAAGATCATGACAACGCATCGGCGTCGGAGGTGTCCGTTTCGGAACAGACTGCTCCCGGCCGCTCGGCCGTGATGGATGGACGACAATCCTGCGGCCTAATGGCCTTCTGTCCGTTCTCGTACTTCTCCTGGCCAAAGCCAGGCTTAATTCGGGATAATTGGTGTCGGTCGCCATGCCGCGGTTGCGGCACCCATAGAGCATGAAATAAGGTCCATCGTAGTGCGCTGCGCATCATTTCAAGACAGTTATTTCAGAGCAGAGCAGTTCTCTTTTCGCTTGCCATCCACCGCCGATGCAGCTCGGCTGCCCCTCATGGGACGACAACCCCGCTACGTCGCTGACGACCTGGTCTACCACGCATTCAATCGCGGCAATAACCGCGGCACCGTTTTCTTCCAGGGCGGGGATTTCTAGGGCTTTCTCCAGGCGCCGGGTGCCATGTCTTCGCGGCCATTCAGGTTTGATCAATGGCAAAGCCAGCCTTGAAGCCGCGAAAACATGCCGAGCAGCCGGGGACATGACCTCCGAGGTTGGGGCACGCTGATTTAGCCCGGATTATTCATTGCCCCAGAGAAATGGCGCAGGGTGCGCCACACCAGCCCGACGCGTGAGCGAGGTTAGCTCCTGACCCCACCCTCGCTTACGCGTCGGGCTAATATGGGATCATGAATAATCCGGGCCAGGTTCAGTGACACGATTGCGGCTGTCGGGCTCGATCTGCTTGGGCAGATTTCGCCAAGACAACTATGCAGCTGTCTGGCTGCCTTGCAAGGTCAAAATTGGCACCTTCGCGGACGCACCCCAGACGACATGTCTTGGATAGACTATCGGTCCCCTTGTGATCGATGAGATCCCCAGCCGAGCATTTTTGCTGATTTTTCCAGGGAATCGGGCTCGTCAAGAGAAGCGGCCCGTCCCAATAGGAAGTGTAACAGAATCCCTAATGTCGCGTGAAATTTGCCTCCCAAACGCATTTTGCGCCAAGGGCCTTTTTAGTCCCAAAATGATCATCACGCAAAAAGCCCGTGTTTTTGA
>Ga0310039_10000594_pt1 | contig 29727 bp, 33 predicted proteins | sample Sb_taG_4_FD_200460 | JGI IMG/M metagenome (GOLD analysis project Ga0310039, IMG submission 200460) | Peat soil microbial communities from Weissenstadt, Germany - Sb_50d_6_BS metaG (v2) (version 2) | ecosystem: Environmental > Terrestrial > Soil > Wetlands > Peat | place: Germany: Weissenstadt...
GGCCGCACGATGGTGATGGGCACCGTGGAATGCGCGCCGACGAGGGCGCGCTCGCCCAGCGCCTTGGTGAAGGCATAGGCGTCGGGCCAGCCGAGCGCCTGGGCACGCGCCCGTCCACACTCGACGAGCTGGGTCCTGACCCATTCGTCACGCAACTTCTCGGCTCGTTCCGCCAGCAGGTGTGTCCCCGCCGCACCGAGTTCGGCGCGCGCCGCCTTGGTGAGCTGTGCGAGGCGTTGTGGTGACCGCGACGCGGACTCGAGGTCGTCGCGCAGACGCCGTGACGCGCGCACCTCGGCGTCGACGTCGACCTCGGTGGTGACGGTGGTGTGGGTGCGGGCCCGCGCCCCCGATGCCAGGGCCTCGGTGGCGAGGGTCTCGGTGGCGTCACCCTGGTGGGTGCCGGCCACGTACGCCGTGGACACGGTGACGAGGTGGGTGGGCCGCGTCCCGGGGTGCTGGCGCTGGCGCGTCGGCGCCACCGACTCGACCGCCGCGGCTACGCGCGACGGCCCCAGCAGGTTGACCTCCACCGCCGTGTCCAGCGGGGCGTCGAAGGCCACCGTGGCGGCCGAGTGCACGACGACGTCGCACGAGGCCAGCACGAGCCGGCCCTCCTCGTCGAGGCCGAGCCCGTCGCGGCCCACGTCCCCGGCGACGGCGCTGAGGCGGGCGGCCACGGTGGCGTCGAAGCGGTCGCCGAGCTCGTGGCGCAGCCGGTCGAAGCAGTCGTTGCGCACCACCTCACGCGCCAACCGAGCCGCGGCGTCCGACCGCCGCGTCGGTCGCACCAGCACCACTACTTCACATTCGGGGACGGTTCGGAGGAGTCGTTCGACCAGGGCGGTGCCGAGGAACCCGGTGGCGCCCGTCACGAGGATGCGCCGGCCGGACAGGGCCTCGCTGATGGCCAGGGGGCCCGAAGGCCCGACGGTCGTGGGGGTCGTCACCTCGGCCACGATCTCTGTCTACCATATGGTAGGTGGGTGGGGGAAGAAGGCCGAGCGGTGTGCCCCGGCGCTCCGAGAGCGGAACCGCCGACCGTATTCTCGACGCCGCCCTGGCCTCCTTCGGGTCACGCGGCTACGAGGCGACCTCCCTGGACGCGCTGGCCGAGGGTCTCGGGGTGCGCAAGCAGTCGATCCTCTACTGGTTCCCTTCCAAAGAGGCACTGCTCGAAGCGTTGATCGACCGCTCGGCCGCCGAGCTCGCCATGGCACTCGAAGAATCGCTGGCCGGCGCCGGATCGGGCTGGCCGCGTGTGGAGGCGGTGGTGCGATCGGTGTTCCGGCTGGCATCGCGACGCCCCGAGCTTCTCGGTCTGTTGCGCGAGGTCGGTCGGCTCGGGCCCCCGTCCGCGACCCGGCTCATGCTCGTGCTCGAACCACTCGTCTCGCGCGCGTCGAGCTTTCTCGAGGAGGAGATGGACGCCGGGCACATGCGGCGCCACGAGCCTCGGCTCCTGCTGCTGGCGATCTACTCCACGGTGGTGGGCATGATCACCGAGGTCGAGGTCCTACGCGCCCTCGGGGAGGATCCCACACCACGCTCCTTGGTGCGGCGCCGGCAGGAGATCTTGCGGCTGCTGCGCTCCGCGCTCCTCGTCGAGGGGGGAGCCGAGGCCGCAGTCCCTCAAGACGGGGGGGCCGGAGGCCGGGGTCGCGTCGGTCGCGGCGGGGTGTAGCGCTTCGACGGGGTCGGCCCGGCGGGTGCCGGCTCCTTGCGGCCGCGCCGGCGGGGGTTCTGAGCGCGCTGACGGGCGGCGGCCGCGCCGGCGCGCCCGGCGGCACGGGGGTTGGCCGGTATCCGGCCGCCACCAGTCGCCGCCTTTGCCGAAGTCGAGTTCCGCGCGCCCAGTGCCTTCTGGAACTTGAACACCCGCCAGATCAGGTACCCGCCAAGTGCCCAGAAGGGCAGGGCGAACAGGGGGGCGCCCATCGAGGTGCCGAGGAACAGGAGCGCGAATCCGACGAGCGAACGCCGACGGGTCAGGGCAGCGGCGACCACGACGCCCGACAACAGGATGCGGGCACCACCCTCGAGGTAGATGGTCGAAGGGGCCACGTGTTTGGCGTGGCCCGCCGCCGGGTTGAGGTGGATGGTGATCAGGGTGAGCCCGACGCCGACGGCGACACCGAGGGGGCCCGAGGACAGGGCCAGGAAGCGCTCCCGGTCGTCGAGCTTCTTGATGCGATGGGCGATCTCCTCACGGCTCATGGTGTCGAGCACTTCGCCCGAGCGCGTCCTCGCCCTGCTGGGCCCGGGCCTCGACGTCGAGCCCCGAAGGAGCCCGCCCAGTCCCGGTGCGCTGCCGTTGGCGGCGCCCCGGGCCGGTCCGGCGCCGTCGGACGCTTCGTCGGCACCGGCCACGTCGGCGTCGGCCCCGGGCGTGGTGTCGGTCGAACCGGTGCCGGCGCGTGCGGATCGAGACGGTCGCGCCGCGGCGCTGGGTGCGGGCTCACGTTGGAGATTGGGCAGCGCCGTCAGGATGCGCTGTCCGATCGTCAGCTTGGGCGCGGCACCACCGGGGGCGCCGGAGTCGTCGTCGGTCACCGGATCTCGCTCAATGTGCGCACCAGGCTAATGGTGGTGGTGATGTGCATCTCGCCAACGGCCTCGGGCCGGCTCACGTGCCCGTCGTCTCTTCGGGGCGGACCAGGGCCAGTCTCGTGCCGAGGTTGTCCTGCGGCTCGACGACCAGCGTGGCTCCGTCCGTAGGGAAGAGGCCCGGGACGTCGGCCCGAGGTCGAAAACCGGCCGGGTCGAAGGGCCCGGGGTCCCCGGCGCCGTGCTGGTCGCCGGGGACGGCGAAGGCGAGGTGGTGCAGCCGCCCCGGCAGCGCGCCCAACCAGGTCCGGAGCGGATCGGCACCGGGGGTCCCGGGGACTTCCGGGTGGGGCGCCACCAGGCGGAGGGTAGGAGGCCCGGGCCACTCGAGGTCGGCGAACTCCCAGGTGCGGTCGGGGGCATCCCCGTGTGCCGTGCGCCGCCCGCCCAGCAGCCCCTCGAACAACGCCAGGCCCGTGCCCAGATCGGCGAGGGCGTGGGTCACCCGGAGCAGGGATGCCGCCGGATCTCGGCGCAAAGTGGGGAACCCCTCGGGGGCGGGCGACTCCCAGGCGTAGGCGGCCTGGGCCAGCTGCACCACGATGCCGGTGGCCTGGCGCGGGTGGAGGAACGCTTCCTTCCAGTCGGGACTGCCGAGGTCCACGCCGACGGGGGTGAAGCCGGCGTCGCGGGCGAGGTCCAGGGCCGCGGCGAGGTCGGGCACCTTGAAGGTGAGATGGTGGGGCCCGGGCCCGTGGCGGTCGAGGAAGCGGCGGAGGAACGGGTTGTCCTGGGGGCGCCACGGTTGCAGGATCTCGACACGCCCGCCGTTGGCGTACCGGAGCTGGGAGGGGCCGAAGCCGACGTTCAGGCCCCCTGAGCTCCACGTCCCGCCGAGCTCGACGGCGTAGCGCGGCCACGCGTCGGACCACCGCTCGACGGCCACCGCCACGTGGTCGAGAGCGGCTCCGTCGATCCGGGAGGGCATCGGTCCAGGTTGCCGTGCGCCACACCGGCGTGTCCATCTCCTCCGACAGCGTCCCCGGCCACCCCGTGGTCGGGCGCCGACTGTCGGGGCGTGCTACGCGTGGGAGATGGACTTCCGACGCGAGGCGGTGGCAGACCTGGCCGAGCAGGTGCGGTCGGGCACACGCACCGCCCGTGATCTCGTCGCCCACGCCCTCGAACGCATCGAGTCGCTGAACCCCCGAGTCAACGCCTTCGTCGCCGTCGACGCCGACGGGGCCCTCGAAGCGGCGGACCGGATCGACGCCGCCGTGGCCGCCGGCGAGGACCCGGGCCCGCTGGCCGGAATCCCCATCGGCGTCAAGGACCTCGACGATGCAGAGGGCTTCGTCACGTCGCACGGTTCCGCCGTCTTCGCCGGCGGTCCCGCCGAAGTCGCGGACTCTCCTTTCGTGGCGCGCCTGCGGGCGGCCGGTTGTGTCGTAGTGGGGAAGACCAACACACCCGAGCTCGGATGGAAGGCCGACACCGACAACGCCGTCTTCGGACCGACCTGCAATCCCTGGAACCTGGCCTACAGCCCGGGCGGCTCTTCGGGCGGCGCGGCGGCCGCCATCGCCTCGGGAATGGTCCCGCTCGCCACGGGGTCCGACGGGGGAGGCTCGATCCGCATCCCCTCGTCGTGTTGCGGGCTGAGCGGCATCAAGCCGTCGCTGGGGCGGATCCCCTCGGGCGGGGTGCAGGGAGCGGGTTGGCTCGACTTGTCGACCAAGGGACCGATGGCCCGGCGCATCGGCGACGTAGTCCTCGCCCTCGACGTCGCCGTCGGTCCCGACCCCACCGACATCCGATCGCTCCCGCGTCCGGAGGCGTCCTGGCTCGCCGCCCTCGACCACCCACGACTCCCGGCCAAGGTGGCATGGTCGCCCACGCTCGGCTATGCGCCGCTCGACGACGAGGTCCGGGCGCGGTGCGAGGAGGCCGTAGGGAGGCTCGAATCACTCGGGACCGAGGTGGTCGAGATCGAAACCGTCTTCGACGAGGACCCCGTGCGCGACTGGCTGACGATGGCCGTGGCCTACAACTGGCGGACCCTCGCTCCCTACCGTGGTACCGAGCTCTGGGACAAGGTCGACCCGCTCCTGGCCGCGCAGGTGGACTGGGCCGCCGAGCACGTGACGGCGCTCGACCTCGTCCGGGCGCTCGATGCCTGTCACGACCTGAACCTGCGTCTGGTCGAGCTCTTTCGGGACGTGCGACTGTTGCTGACCCCCACGTGCGCGGGGCCGCCTCCGCCGCGCGCCCTGCAAGGCCAGGGGTTGGTCAACGGCGAGGTCGAGGCCAATTGGGCTCGCTTCACCTATCCCTTCAACATGACGCGCTCCCCGGCTGCATCGGTGTGCGCCGGGCTCACCTCCGAGGGCCTGCCCGTGGGGATCCAGCTCGTGGGCCCCCAGCACGCGGACCTGGTGGTGATCCGTTCGGCGGCCGCGCTCGAGGCGGCCATCGGCTTCGACGAGGTCGCGCCGGCGTGACGTTGCTCCTCGGACACCGCTACGTGACGGTGGCGCCGCTCCCGGCACAGGGGTAACGTCAGAGCGCTTCGGTTGCCAGCCGGAGTGGTGGAGGCCCAGCGAAGGCCGGTGAGATCCCGGCGCTGTCCCGCAACGGTGATGCCCTCTCGAGGGACGAGCCCGGACGCCTGACCTGCACCGGCGAAACCTGTCCTCGGAGGAAGGGCGGTTCGTTGGACACCACCATCGGGTGTCGCAGCGGGCGCACTTCGTCCTCCGCTACCCGATGGAGGATGACCACATGGTGAAGCGCTCGCACCGAACGCTCCTGGTGCTGTGCGCCGGGCTCGGTTTGCTGGCCGCCGCCTGTAGCAGTTCCTCGGCCAGTCCGACCGGCGCCGGCTCTTCGGTGAGCGGCTCGTTTCCGACGTCGATCTCGGCGGCCAACGGCACCGTGAAGATCAAGGCGCGCCCCCATGCCATCGTGTCGCTGTCCCCGACCGCCACGGAGATGCTCTACGCCATCGGCGCCGGCAGCCAGGTGAAGGCCGTCGACAAGTACTCCGACTACCCCAAGAATGCGCCTCGCACCAATCTCGACGAGCTGGCGCCGAACATCGAGGCCATCGTGTCGTACCGGCCCGACCTCGTAGTCGTGGCGGGCGACAGCACCGCACTCACGGGGCGGCTAGCCGCGTTCGGCATCCCGGTGCTGTCCCTTCCGCCCGCCGTGACGCTCGCCGATTCCTACGTGCAGTACCACCAGCTGGGGCGGGCCACCGGGCACGTGCAGGCGGCGGATGCAGAGGCCGCCCACGTGAAGTCCCAGATCGCCACGATCGTGCAGGAGGCGCCGAAGTCCGAAGTTGGCCGGACCTATTACTACGAGCTCGAGCCGTCGTACTACTCGGTGACCTCCTCCACGTTCATCGGCAAGGTGCTCGGCATTCTGGGATTGCGCAACATCGCCGACGACGCCCCCTCGGTGGCTTCGAGCGGCGGGTACCCGCAGCTGTCGGCGGAGTTCATCGTGCAGTCGAACCCGGACTGGGTGTTCCTGGCCGACACCATCTGCTGTGGGCAGACGGCGCAGTCCGTGGCCGCCCGCCCCGGCTGGTCGGCGATGAAGGCTGTCCGCCAGGGGCAGGTGGTCGGGCTCGACGACGACATCGCGTCGCGTTGGGGGCCGCGCATCGTGGAGTTGTTGCAGACGGTGGAAACCGCAATGTCGAAGCACCCGGCCGGGACATGAGCACGACCCTGCCCCGAAACCCCCCCGCCCCGGTGCGACCGCGCGCCGTGTCCGAGGTGCCAGGCACCTCGCTGCATCCGGTCTCGGCGCGCCGTGCGGTGGTCGTGGCGTTGGGCGCCCTGGTCGGCGCGGTCGTGCTCGGCGTGTCGATAGGGCCCGCCGACGTGTCGTTCTCGGCGGCACTGCGCGTGGTGGCGTCGCATGTTCCCTTCGTGCATTTCCACTCGGGGGTGAGTCGTATCGACGCCGACATCCTGTGGCAGATCCGGCTGCCGAGGGTGGTCCTGGGCGGCATGGTCGGCGCCATGCTGGCCGGAGGCGGAGCCGCGTTCCAGGGGGTGTTCCGCAATCCGCTGGCGGACCCGTATCTCCTGGGCGTGGCCGCCGGCGCGGGCCTCGGAGCCACCGTGGTCATCGTGGCGGGGTCGCGCCTCTCCGAGATCCTGCCGCTGGCGGCTTTCGCCGGAGCGGTGGGAGCGGTCACGCTCACCTACCTGATCGGTGCGACCGTGGGGCGACAGGCCACGGTGTCGATCGTGCTCGCCGGCGTGGCGGTCGCCGCCCTGCTCACGGCCATCCAGACATTCCTCCAGCAACAGCACGCGCCCGACCTCCAAGCGGTCTACGGGTGGATCCTCGGCAGCCTGACGGTGGCGACGTGGTCCGACGTGCTGCTCATCCTCCCCTACGTGGCGGTCAGTGCCCTGGTGCTGATGGCGCACCGACGACTCCTCGACGTGCTCCGGGTGGGCGAAACCGAAGCCGACAGCCTGGGAGTGCGGTCGTCCCGGGTCCGCCTCACCGTCGTTGCCGCCGCCACGCTCGGCACCGCGGCGGCGGTGGCGGTGAGCGGCCTCATCGGCTTCGTCGGCATCATCGTGCCCCACACCGTGCGCCTGACCACCAACGCCAGCTACCGAGTGGTGATGCCGGTGTCGATGATCGGCGGAGCGGCCTTCCTGATCCTCGCCGACGTCGCCGCCAGGACGGTGCTGGCGCCCAGCGAGATCCCGATCGGGGTGGTCACCGCCTTCGTGGGTGCCCCTTTCTTCCTGTTCGTCCTGCGGTCCCGGCGTGTGGGTCGAAGCACGTGAAGGACCTGCCGTGATCTCTCTCGAAACGGTCACCGTCCGGTACGGCTCGACGCCTGCGGTCTCCTCGTTGACCGAGGAGATCGGGTCGGGGGAGTGGGTCGGGCTCATCGGGCCCAACGGGGCCGGCAAGACCACCTTGCTGAGTGCGGTCGCCGGTCTCGTCACCCACGACGGAGCGATCAGGGTCGACGGCGAGACCGTGTCCGACTTGTCACCCCGGCACCTGGCGCGCCTCGTGGCGTACGTTCCCCAACAGCCCGTGCTTCCCCCCGACATGACCGTCGGGCAATACGTGCTGCTGGGACGCACCCCCCACATCGGGTACTTCGGCTTCGAGACCACCGAGGACCGACGCGTGTGCGGGGTGCTCCTCGAATCCCTCGACCTCGGCGCCATGGCGGAGCGCCGGCTCGCCACCTTGTCGGGCGGGGAGTTGCAACGTCTGGTGCTGGCCCGGGCCCTGGCCCAGGAAGCACCAGTCCTGCTCCTCGACGAGCCCACCAGTGCGCTCGACCTCGGCCGGCGCGTGGAGGCCCTGGAGTTGGTCGACGCGCTGCGGCGGGAGCGCAACCTCACCGTGCTCAGCGCCCTGCACGACCTCACCCTGGCCGGCCAGTTCGCCGACCGCCTCGTCCTTCTCGCCGACGGTCGGGCCGTGGCTATCGGCAAGCCCGACGAGGTGCTCACCGAAGACGTCTTGACAGGGCATTTCGGTGCCCATGTCCGGGTCCTGCGTTCCGAGGGCGACCTCGTCGTCGTTCCCCAACGCGTGCGATGACGAAGGAGAACGACATGACATCTCCCGACGATGCTGCCGTCGAACCGCCCGCCGGGACAGCGCGGCCTGCCAGAGTGTCCTCGTTGGTCATCATCAACACCGGTCACGGCAAGGGCAAGTCGTCGTCGGCCTTCGGTGTCATGGGGAGGGGATGGGCACGGGGCTGGTCGGTCGGAGTCGTGCAATTCGTCAAGAGCGGCAAGTGGAACGTGGGCGAGCGGAAGCTGGCCGACCACCTCGGCGTGGAGTGGTCGACGATGGGCGACGGGTTCACGTGGGAGTCCACCGACCTCGACGAAACGGCCGCCAAGGGTCGTCACGCCTGGGAGTTGTCGCGTTCCAAGCTGGCATCGGGCCGCTACGACCTGCTCATCCTGGACGAGCTGACCTATGCCATCACCTACGGCTGGGTCGACGTCGCCGACGTGGTGGCGGGTATCACCGGCCGCGCCCCGCGGACCAACGTCGTGATCACCGGGCGCGACGCGGCCCCCGAGCTCGTCGAGATCGCAGACACGGTGACCGAGATGCGCAAGGTGAAACACGCCTACGACCGCGGCATCAAAGCGCGCAAGGGGATCGAGTACTGACCATGGTGCGCTTCTCGCCTCGCCCTCGGGGGACGGACGTCGATCCCCGGCTGTCCGAGTACGGCGGACCCGACGAGGGGCTCAGCCTCCTCGTGTGGCGTTTCCCCGAACCCATGTCGATGGTGTCTTCTGCACCGCTCGGGGGTGGGCTCGGACGGCGTGAGTGGGTGATCAACGCCCAGGTGCCGCATTCCTATGCACGGCTCGATCCCGAGGTGCACCTTGCCCAGTTGGCGTCGGCACGCGGGCTCACCGGTCAGGGCGTGGGGATGCTCACCGCGGTGGACCTCCGCCATCTGTGCCGCGAGGAGGACGGTGGCGCCCGTGTCGACGTCTCGGTCGGGATCACCTTCCCGACGTGGGCGGCCGCGCCCGACGAGCCCGTCGACGGTTCGGGCCTGGACGGCCCGAGCGCAGACAGCTCTCGGCCACACCGCGCCGGACAGCCGGGCACCATCAACATCGTCGGGATCGTCCCCGAGCACCTCTCTCCCGCGGCACTGGTGAACGCCGTGATGAGCGTGACCGAGGCCAAGGCACAGGCACTGTGGGATGCAGGGGTCCTCGCCACCGGCACCGCTTCGGACGCCGTCTGCATCGTCTGCTCCGACGAAGGGGCGGCCCACCCCTTCGGTGGTCCGCGTTCGCAGTGGGGCGCCCGACTCGCAAGGGCCGTGCACCGCGCCGTGCTGGCCGGCTGTAGCGGGGGAGCGCGGGCGTGATCACGCTCGTGCTCGGTGGCGCCCGGTCAGGCAAGTCGGACCTGGCTGAGCGCGTGGCGGCCGGGCTGGCCTCGCCGGTCACCTATGTGGCCACCCTCGAGGTGGGTGACGACGCCGACCTGGCGGCTCGTGTGCGACGGCACCAGGAGAGACGTCCCCCGGAGTGGCGCACCGTCCAGGCGGGCGCAGGGCTCGCCGACGTGCTCCGAACCGTCAGAGGATCGGTCTTGCTCGATTCTCTCGGACCGTGGGTCGGCGCCGCCCCGGCCATGGAGGTGGACGCCGAAGACCTGTGCTCGGCGTTGGTGGCGCGCCATGGGGACACGGTGGTGGTGTCCGAGGAAGTCGGGCTCTCGGTCCATCCCTCGACCGCCGACGGGCGCCGGTTCCGCGACGCGGTGGGCGCACTCAACCAGGCGGTGGCCGCCCGGGCCGACGAGGTCTTCCTCGTGGTGGCGGGTTGCGTTCTTCGTCTCGACCCACCCCGGGCCCGCTGATGCGAAGGGCCCTGGCGTTCCTGACTCCCTTCGGCGGCGCGGCTGCGCCCTCTCCGGCCACGCTGGACTGGTTCCCCGTCGTGGGTGGGGCCATCGGGCTCGCCGTGGGCGCCGTGTGGTGGCTGGCGGGGCGGGCCTGGCCGCCCGCCGCCGCGGCCGGGATCGCCTTGGCCGCCGACGCCGCTCTGACGGGATATCTCCACCTCGACGGGTTGGCGGACGCCGGCGACGGATTGCTGGCACCGATGGCGAGAGAACGTCGGCTCGAGGTCATGGCCGACCCCGCCGTGGGCGCGTTCGGCGCGGTGACCGTGTTCGTGGTCCTCATCCTCCGCTACGGGGCGTTCGCCTCCACTGCTGCGGCTCCTCTCGTTGTCGGTGCCCTGTGGTGCGGATCGCGCGCGGCGATGGCCGTGGTCGCCCGGTGCTTGCGCTATGCGCGGCCCGGGGGTCTCGCCACCGCATTCGTCGAGGCCTCCCCCGGCGAGGCGGATCAGGCCGGACCCGACGACGGGGGGGCCGAGGGCGTGGCTGTCGTCCTTCCTCGGAGCATCGCCGGCGCCGTCGTTCCGGGCGTGGTGGGGGCGACGCTCGCCGTCGGGATGGCCGTCGCCGGCCGGGGGGCGCACGGACTGGCCGCACTCGCGGCCGAGGTGGTGGCGATCGCTGCGGTCGTGGTCTTCGCGCACAGGCGGATCGGCGGATTCACCGGAGACGTCCTCGGTGCCGCCGGCGTGGTCGGGGAGACGATCGGCCTCCTCGTGCTGGCGGCCAAATGGTGACCGCCGTCCCCGCCCGCCGTGCAGCGAGGTGCCCAAGGTCGCGGAGGTCCGTGCCGAGAGCGTTGTCGGCCGCCGCCGGGATGATGGCCGACGGCGTGGCCGGAGAGCCCCCGCCGCGCCTGCACCCGGTGCGGCTCTTCGGGTCGTGCATGCAGCGTTTCGAAAAGGCGGCGTACCGGGACACTCGTGCTTCGGGGGTCGTGCACGCCGCCCTCGGGACCGGGCTGGGGTTGCTGGCCGGTGCCGTGGTCGGATCGACGGCGCTCGCCACGTACCTCGCCGTCGCCGGCAAGGCGTTGCGAGGCGTTGCGACCTCGGTGGGCGACGCGCTCGAGGGGTCGGACCTGGGCCGCGCCCGCGACCTCCTGCCGAGCCTGGTGGGGCGCGACGTGGCCGGCCTCGACGTGTCGGACATGGCCCGTGCCGTGGTCGAGTCGGTGGCGGAGAACACCGTGGACGCCGTGGTGGCCCCGGCGTGGTGGGCTGCGGTGGCAGGTGCGCCCGGTGTCCTCGGGTATCGCGCCGTCAACACGATGGACGCCATGGTGGGATACCGGGACGACCGCTATCTCCGCTACGGATGGGCCAGCGCCCGCCTCGACGACGCGGCGGCGTTCGTGCCCGCCCGTCTGACCGCCATCCTGGTGGCCGCGGTGCGGCCGGGAGCCGCCGGTGCGATCTGGCGGGCGGTGCGGACCCAGGCTCCGTCGCACCCGTCCCCCAACGCCGGCGTGGCCGAGGCCGCCTTTGCGGCGGCGTTGGGTCTTCGTCTCGGCGGCCTGAACCGTTATGGGGCCGACACCGAGCAGCGCCCCGCTCTCGGCACGGGGCGCGTCGTGGAACCGCGCGACATCTCTCGCGCCGTGGAGCTGTCCGACGACGTGTGCCATGCGCTCGCCTTCGTGCTCGGCACCGTCGGGCTCCTGGGGCTGTGGCGAAGATGACGGCGCTGCCGCCGCTCCCACCTCTGCCACCTCCGGGCCCGCACGGCGGGGACGCGGCCGCGGTGGCGGCCCACTTGGGGGTGGACCCCCAGGACATGCTCGATCTGTCTCAGTCCCTCAACCCGGTGGCGCCGGATCCGGTGCCGGTGCTGCGCCGTCACCTCGGGTCGCTGCGTCGTTACCCCGATCCGGCACGGGCGACCGCCGCGCTCGCGGGGGCCATGGGCGTCGACTCAGGACGCCTGCTCCTGACCAACGGGGGCTCGGAGGCGATCCGTTTGGTGGCCGAGGTGGTCGGAGGGCGGGTGCTCGAGCCCGAGTTCTCCCTGCACCCCCGGGGGGGAGGTCCTCTGTGGCGCTCGAATCCCCACAACCCGGGCGGCCTGCTCGCGGGCGACGACGAGCACGCCGGTGTGTGGGACGAGGCCTTCTACGCCCTGGCCGCGGGCGGCTGGACCCGGGGCGACCCCGGAGCTGTCGTGGTGGGTTCGCTCACCAAGCTCCTGGCGTGCCCGGGCCTGCGAGTCGGCTACGTCCTCGTTCCCGGGGGCGGAGCACTCACGATCGAAAGCTTGCGCCGCCTCCAACCCATGTGGTCGGTCAACGGGTTGGTGGCATCCGCCCTGCCCGACCTGCTGGCACGGGTCGATCTCCCCGCTTGGTCTGCGCGCGTCGGGGAGCTGCGCCACCGGCTGGTGGCGGTGTTGCGTGGCCATGGGCTCGAGCCCCGACCCTCCGATGCCAATTGGGTGCTCGTGCAAGCACCCGGATTGCGGGCCCGTCTCGCCCCCCACGGGATCATGGTGCGCGACTGCACGAGCTTCGGAATGCCCGAGATGGTACGGATCGCCGTTCCTGCTCCCCCTGGGCTCGAGCGACTCGAAGAAGCGTTGTCCTCGATCGAAGGATCGGGGAACCGCGACACCGTCCCCGTGGGACCTCCGAACGGGCACGGTCCCACGCGGATCGTGCCCGCCGAGAAGAAAGGCGCATCATGACCGGTCAGAGCTTCACCGAAGCCTGTCGCACGGTGCGGCCCGTCGACGGCGCCGCCGCTACCGCCGGGGCCGAGTACCAGGACCGCCTGACCAAGCCTCGGGGGTCGCTCGGCCGGCTCGAGGACATCGGCATCCGCCTGTGCGCCATCGCCGGGTCCTGTCCTCCCCCCGTCCCCGCACCGGTCACGGTGGCAGTGTTCGCCGGGGACCATGGAGTGGTGGCCGAAGGGGTCACGCCGTGGCCCCAAGAGGTGACGGCGCAGATGGTGGCCAACTTCTGTGCCGGAGGTGCCGCCATCAACGTGCTGGCCCGCCATGCCGGTGCCGAGGTCGTCATCGTCGACGTCGGGGTGGCGACACCGATTCCCACCGACTCCGACGTGTTGGTGCGCCGAAACGTGGGGCCCGGCACCCGGAACCTGGCCGTCGAGCCGGCCATGACCGGCGAACAGGCCCGGGCCGCCCTCGACGTCGGGGTCGACGTGGCAAGACGAGCGGTCTCGGCCGGCGCTCGGATGCTCGTCACGGGGGACATGGGGATCGGGAACACGACCTCGGCCGCGGCCCTCATCGCGGCATGCACAGGTCGACGCCCGGAAGACGTCACCGGACGGGGCACCGGCATCGACGACGCGACCCTCGTGCACAAGAGGGCCGTCATCGAACAGGCGCTCAGCCGCGTCCCTCTTGATTCCGGGCCTCTGGTCGTGCTCGCCGAGCTCGGGGGTTTCGAGATCGCCGCGCTGTGTGGCTTTGTGGTCGCCGGGGCGTCGGCGCGGGTTCCGGTCGTCGTGGACGGCGTCATCGCCGCGGCCGCCTCCCTGGTGGCGGCGGCCTTTGTTCCCGAGGTCGTCGGCTATCTCGTCGTCGGGCACCGATCGAGCGAGCCGGGATCGTCGGCGGTCCTCGAGGAGCTCGGGCTGTCACCGGTCCTGGACCTGGACATGCGACTGGGGGAGGGCACGGGTGCGGCACTGGCGGTGCCCATCGTGCAGGCGGCCGCCAAGATCCTCGCGGAGATGGCAACGTTCGACTCGGCCGGGGTCAGCGACAAAGCGGACTCCGCGGGTTGACGGGCGGCCTTCTCGTCGCTGGGACGTCTTCGGGCGCCGGCAAGAGCACGCTGGTGGCCGGCCTCTGCCGTTGGTGCGCCAGGAGCGGCATCTCCGTGGCTCCCTTCAAGGCCCAGAACATGTCGCTCAATTCGTTCGTCACCCGGGGTGGCGACGAGATCGGGCGTGCCCAGGCGGCACAGGCACAGGCGGCCCGGATCGAGCCGGAGGCGGTCATGAACCCCGTGCTCCTCAAGCCTGGGACCGACTCCCGCAGCCAGGTGGTCGTGTTGGGACGACCGGCGGCCGAGATGGATGCCCACCGGTACTGGAGTGATCGGGGACGCTTCCTCGATGTCGTCGTGGAGTCCTACCAGGACCTGCGGTCGAGGTTCGACGTCGTGATCTGCGAAGGAGCGGGCAGTCCCGCCGAGATCAACCTCCGCGCCTTCGACATCGTCAACTTGGGATTCGCCAGGGCCGTGGGTGTGCCGGTCGTCGTGGTGGCGGACATCGACCGGGGAGGGATGTTCGCGTCGTTGGTCGGGACTCTCGCCCTGCTCGAACACGAGGATCAACGACAGGTTCAGGGCTTCGTCGTAAACCGCTTCCGGGGGGACCGCTCCCTGCTCCAGCCGGGCCTGGAGACGCTGCGCGCCCTGACCGGTCGCTCGACACTCGGCGTGCTGCCGCATGTCGAGGATCTCTGGATCGATGAGGAGGATCGCCCTGATCCCGCCGCCTATCGGGATGCCGGTGCTGCGCTCGGGGACGAGGTGTTGCGGGTGGCCGTCGTCCGCCTGCCGAGGTCGAGCAACCTCACCGATTTCGATCCCCTTGCCGCCGAGCCCGGGGTGATCGTCCGATTCGCCTCGCGTCCCGAGGAGATCTTCGATGCCGATCTCGTTGTCGTGCCCGGGACCCGCGCCACGGTGGAGGACCTGAGCTGGCTCCGAAGTCGCGGAATCGACAAGGCGCTCGTGAAGCTCGCCGATGCCGACCGCCCCATCCTGGGAATCTGCGGCGGATACCAGATGCTGGGGGTGTCCATCGACGACCCGATCGAGAGCAGGCGCGGGACCGTGGAGGGTCTGGGACTGCTGCCCGTGCACACCACCTTCGGAGCCGACAAGGTGCTGGGGCGTCCCTCACGAACGTTGCCCGAAGCCATGGTCGTCGAGGGGTACGAGATCCATCACGGAGTCGTGTCCAGATCCGATGGGTCCCCGCTGTTCGCCGACGTGGGCTGCCGGGTGGGCTCGGTCGCCGGCACGCCTTGGCACGGGTTGTTCGAGAACGACGGCTTCCGTCGGTCGTTCCTGACTGAGACGGCCCTGCGAGCCGGCCGGGCCTTCGCCGTGTGTCCCGACACGAATTTCGGTGCCATCCGAGAGACCCGGTTCGAGAAGTTGGCCGACATGGTCGCCGATCACATGGACACCGACTCCATTCTCCGGATCATCGATGGCCATACCGTGGAGCACGCCATGTTCAGCATCGGGCTCGGAGGTCCAAAGCGGGGGAGTCCGATGTTCGAGCCGTGACAGCGCCGAGATTCGGTCCACGGGTTGGGCGGGGCCCTGGCAACGTGAGGGCCATGGCGACGCGGTACCATCGCTGGCTCGGGCGCATAGCTCAGTTGGTTAGAGCGCAGCCTTCACACGGCTGAGGTCGAGGGTTCGAGTCCCCCTGCGCCCACCACTGGACCAGGAATTTTGCCCAACCACATACCGGGTGGAGCCTGGCTTGTCTGGTCGTGTCCCACGAACGGAGCGTTTGACACGGAGCGTTTGTCCTGTGGCAACGACCAGGCAGATCCCGTTACCAGGCGACCACGGCACGTGTCGCACCCATTGCAAAGGGACAGAGAAGGCCGCGGCGAAGGCACTGCCAGCGTTCGCTACTGACGCCGCAAACGGCAAGGTGGAAGCGTCCTGGCCAAGTTAAGGTCGGGAGATGGGGCGCGAAGTCGTTACGGGGTACTGCTGGCCGCAATCGGTGTGTTCGGGCGGGCAGGTTGGTTTGCACATGTCGTCGTCCGACGGGCGGCCGGTGCGGGTCGAGGTGGCGCGCGTCGGCGTGCGCCGGGAGGTCGTGTTCAGTTCCGACGCCGTGGCGGCCGACGAGCACGATACGCCGAAGGATGCTTCCTCGAAGGGGTGCGGTTGGCCTGCCGCGATCACGATGGACGTCGACCCGGCGTGGCGGTCGGGCTACTACGAGGTGGTCATGGAGATCGACGTCGGCGAGAAGGTGCGGCGCGCCTACGCATTCTTCGTCGTGCGCCCGTCTTCTGGTGCGCGCATTGTGGCCGCGCTGACGACGAATACGTGGCACGCCTACAACGACTTCGGCGGACCGAACCTGTACACCGGTGGCACCCACGTGTCCATGCAGCGACCGATGTCGGCGGGCTACCTCTACAAGCCGCCGGGTAAGGGCCGCCGCGTGACGGGGACAGGCGCACCCGATCCGCAGAATGCCGCGCACGTCGGATATGTCCAGATCAACCATCTGTCGGGCTATGCCGGGTCGGCGGGTTGGCCCGACTGGGAGCTGCCGTTCATCGAGTGGGGAGAACGCGAGGGATTCGAGATCGGTGTGTGTACGAATGCTGATCTCGAAGCGCACCCCGAGGTCTTGGATGGCGCGAGTCTGTATCTGTCCATCGGCCACGACGAGTACTGGTCCCGCGGAATGCGCGACACAGTCGAATCGTTCATCGCGAACGGTGGGAATGCCGCGTTCTTCTCGGGCAATACCTCGTTGTGGCAGGTGCGCATCGAGGGCGACGATCGGGACGTAATGGTCGGGTACAAAGGCTTCTTCAAGAAGGACCCGCTGATGAGAACCGACCGGGAAACGGAGGTGACGACGTTCTGGTCCGACGTGGTCGTTGGGCGCCCGGAGAACTCCATGACCGGCGTCTCGTTCACCCGCGGGGGCTATCACCGCATAGGTCGCAATGTGACCGCCGGTCTCGGTGGTTACACCGTGCACCGCGCCGATCACTGGATCTTCGACGGCACTGGGCTTGGCTACGGCGACGTGCTCGGTACGGGCGCGACCGTCGTCGGCTACGAGTGCGACGGGTGCGCCTTCACGTACCGCGACGGGCTGCCGTATCCGACCGGCGAGGACGGCACGCCGTCCACCTTCGAGATCCTTGGCACGTGCCCGACACAGCACTTCACACGCGAGACCGCGCCTCGTCCGCCCAAGCCGGACGAGCCGAGCGAGTTGGAGTACATCGCGTCACGCGTGTTCGGGACGCGTGGGCCTGAGGCGATGGAACGCATCCGTCACGGCCACGCGGTCCTGGGTACGTACACCAACGACGCGGGTGCAACGGTGTTGACGTCGGGGTCGACCGACTGGGCTCACGGGCTGGCGGAGCGAGACCCACAGATTGAACAGATCACGCGGAACGTCCTGACGAAGTTGGGCTAGAGCTGCGAAACGCTTGGGGCGGCGGTGTCGTTGGGCAGTGGTTGTCGACGATGGGATACTCGGGAGATGTCGTGGTCACCAGACACCGTGTACGTCGAGGGGCACGGATTCTTCTCGGCTTCAGTGGCGCTGTTTCGAGATCCTGACTGGCAGCGGCCATCACCGTGTTCAGGGTGGACAGCGCTCGATGTTCTCGGTCACGTCGGCACCGCCACAGGGTTCGGAACCGAGCTGCTTCGTGGTGAACAGCCCGTGTGGTCGCCGGGGAATCCGCCTGGTGCCAGCGTTGAAGGCGACCCCCGCACTTGGTGGGACACACTCGTCACGCCTGCCCTCCAGGCTGTAGCAGGCGTCGACCTGACCATGGTGGTGGAATCGCCTGTAGGCAGGCGCGCTATCGGCGATGGGTTGAGCTACCCGGCCCTCGACCTCTTCATCCACGCCTGGGACTTGGCCCGCAGTCTCGGCATGGACGTCGTGATCCCCGCCGAGGTGATCGAGTTCGCCCATATCGTGTTCCGCCCCATTCCTTCCGATCAGATGCGCAGTCCGCGGGTCTTTGCGGATGCGTTGGCCGCTTCGCCCGATGCCACCGCCACCGAGGCGTTCATCGCCTGGACCGGTCCGGACCCACGATGGACATCTGCGACAGAAGGTTCCGCGTAGCGATCTGCCCGCCGACATGTGTCCAAATGGCGCGCGCGAAGAGTCCCGCTTGTTCGCACTCAGGCCCGGTGGCCGCCCGACCGGTAAGAGGATGCGGAGCGACCCGGTTGAGCGGCGCCCTCGACTCGAGCGCCTGGCCGATCACTCTCAGTTGATCTCGAGGGCTGATTGAGGTAAACGACATCTTCGAAGTCAGGCTCGACGAGGAGGGCTGGTCATGGCGGGACTGGAGCGCAAGCGGTTCGACAACCCTGATGACACTCGACCGTTTCGGGACAAGGGTCACGTAAAGATCGTCGACATCGGCGACGGTGTCGTGGGCCTTGCCACATTCGAGCCAGGCTGGAAATGGTCCGACCACGTGAAGCCGATCGCCGGGACACCGAGCTGCCAAGCGGCCCACGTCGGGTACGTCCTGTCCGGTCGCCAGGTGATCCTCATGGACGACGGCACCCAACTCGAGATCGGCCCTGGTGACGTCGTCTCCATTCCGGCTGGGCATGACGGCTGGACCGTCGGTGACGAGCCATGTGTGGTCCTGGACTTCGCCGGAATGGCCACCTACGCCAAGCCTGACTGAACTGCGGCCTCCTCGATCAGCAGAGGTCACCCCGAGGGGTCGGCTCGGCCCCGAGATCCCGTCCGTAAAGTGCCAGTGAGCGGTCAGGGCGCGGGGCCGAAGCGCTCAGTATTCCGCGGTGATCAGTGATCGCAGATGGTGGGGCCCGGCCCTGGCTTCGAGGGGCCGTCCCGAATCGCCGTGCAGTGTTCTCCTGGCTGCACATCGGTCCATACCAGCTATGGGATATCCCATGTATGATATATCCCATAGCTGGTATATCCCAGATCTGGTATGACCCGCCGTCCTTGACCGACGGCCGGACCGGGAATCCCGACCTCAGGCGTTTCCGGTGATGGGGGCGTAGGCTGCCGATGCCGCCGGATGGTTGCTGCCCCCTCGATGAGGGGAAAGCCGAGCTCAAGCATCTCCTCCAGCACATGGCGACAGAAGGAGAATGGAAATGGGCGCTGTCCCTGGACATTCGATCGGTCGCGCTGGTGAGGGAAAACGCTTCCTGCCAGGTCGCGCGCTGATCCTGGCCTGTGCAACGGTGGTCGTCGGGGTCGCCACCATTGGGATCGCGACGTCACCGGCACAGGCCGCTGCTCGTCGGCATCACGATTCGCTGTCGGGAGTGTCCTGTGTGGGCTCTTCCTACTGCGTGGCGGTAGGCAGTTACCAACACGCCGGTGTCGCGTACACCTTGGCTGAACGCTGGAATGGACTCTCGTGGTCATACACGAGAACTCCAAATCCGCGGTCCGCGTATTTGTCGGGAGTCTCGTGCATTGCGGTGGGGAACTGCTGGGCCACCGTTAACGCAGACTCAGAACCATCCTTCGACCATCTGGTGGGAAGCGCTTGGCAGGGAATCGGTGGTGCGGGTGCAGGCTTGGGAACTCTTTACGGAGTCTCCTGCGTAGCCACCGCCTGCTCGGCCGGCGGGACACTTTATTCCGGCATGGGCGAGTTCAGCGCCATCACCGAGCAGTCGAACGGGCCTGGGACCTGGTCGCTCTCAGGCTCCTATCCATCGTCCGAAACGTCGCCGCTGAACGCCCTCGTGGGGGTGTCGTGCACGAGTGCCATCGATTGCGTCGCAGTCGGGTACACGGAGTACTGGACACTTCCCGGCCCGACCCTCCAAGCCGAGCCGCTCATCGGGACCTGGGACGGATCAACCTGGGTCATCGCGCCGATCGCCGGGGCACTGAGCGGCCTTTCCGGTGTCTCGTGTGACGGCCCGTCGGATTGCATGGCTGTCGGAACGACCGACCATTTCGGCGGGGGGAGCGGGCTGATCGAGCACTGGGACGGCAGCAGCTGGTCTGTCGTGTCCACGCCCCCCTTGCCTGTCCTCAACGCTGTCTCGTGCGTCAGTCCGTCGGACTGCACCGCCGTCGGGGCCGGTTCTGAGATCGCCCGTTGGAACGGAGTGGCATGGTCGGTGGTCTCCAACCCCATTCCGAGACGATCGACCAGCAGCGTTCTCACCGGCGTCTCTTGCACGAGCACATCGAACTGCCTCGCCGTCGGCGACTTCGTCAAGAACTCGACGGCCCAGGTCAACCTGGCGGAGCACTGGAACGGAACGGCGTGGTCGATCGTGCACACCCCCAATCGCTGAAGCGTCGACGGCCGCGCCGTATACCGATGGGAGGACTGGCCGCCGGTGTCACCGGCGCCGATCGGCACGCCGTAGCGCCACTTGGACCAGCGCCAATACCCGCTACCGACCAGAGGCCAGTTCGATGACCTCTTGCAGCTTCTTGGCCTCTACGACACCAGCGGGACTGAGGCAGAGAGGGAAGGAGGAGACGGTGCCGTTGCCCAGCACCTCTTGGCCGATGCGGACCAGTCCGCACTCGCCGAGGCTCGTGATGGCCTTGGGGAATTTCAGCCACACGGCGTCTCTCTCACGTCCGCCGACCATGCCGGCGAGGAGGACCCGCTTCTCCTCTTCTGTGAAATCGTCCGTGCCGTACGTCATGGCGCGTCACAACCCCCTGGAGCGATCCGGTTCGATGGGCGCTTGGGGAGTCGTATCGGCACGCTGACCGGCCATCCTGAGGACTTGGGGGCCGACCCAAAGAAGTCCACCGGGATGAGGGGCGACCGCTTTGAGGTGTGGGGTGCGGCCTTCGAGGTGGCGGGGAGCGGGCAACCCGCCCCGAGTGAAGACGGGACGGAACGCTGCCAGTTCCCCGCCGATCCTCGAGCGCAGGGTTGAGCATGCTGTGAGGGGCGGAACGAGCGGACGCAAAGCCCTGGGATCACGCTACGTCGGGCCGTTCCCGATTCCTAGACGGGGATTCCACGGGGTTGCCCCGGGTGAATCCACTTGGTGCGGCACGGCCTCGCAACTCCGACGTCGTCCCTGCTCAGGGGCCTCCGTCGAGCTCCGTAGACATGCCCGATCCCACGGCGTACCGTTCCGCAGGGCACTCGGCGGCGGTCCTTATCCCTACGTCTCCGAGATGGCCAGAGGGGAACGAGCGGGGTCGGGTTCTGGGTTGCCCCCCTTGGTGCCATGGGAACCCGTCCCCGCCACCCCTCTCAATCGCTAACTCCAGCTAGCGTTTGTGCCTCTGCGGGCAAGGGGAGAGCAATGTCGGACGTGAGCCAAGGCGCAGGTTGGTGGCGGGCCAGTGACGGGAAGTGGTACCCCCCGGAATCGCATCCCGATTACGGAGCGCCCCAGCCGCACCCTGCTCCCGCTTCGAATGCACCGGAGCAGCTGTCGGAGTCGACCCGCGGGCCGTCGCCCCTCGACAGGGAGGCTGCCTCCGCCCTCCTTGCCGAACTGCAGGACGTCGAGCGGTCGCTCTGGGCTGTTCGGGACGAACTGCGGCGGCTGCTGGAGGACGGCGAGCCCGTGTAGTGCCGTGCGCCGGCCTCGGCCGTCTCGCCCGAGGAAACCGCCCCCTCGGACCTCGGGTGCTACGGGTGCGTCGAACGAGTGGGGACGCGATCGACGGGTACAGGCTCGGAGATGTCGCCGGCCTCCACGCTGATGTGCGGGATCACCCTGTCGAGCCACTTGGGCAGCCACCAGTTGGATTTGCCGATGAGGTGCATGAGGGAGGGGACCAGCACCGTTCGGACGATGAAGGCGTCGACGATGATGGCGCTGGCGAGACCGATGCCGAACTGCTTGATGACGATGCTCCCGCCGAGCACGAACGAGGCGAAGACGAGGATCATGATGGCCGCTGCGGCGGTGATCACGCGACCCGTCTCGGCTTGCCCGAGCGTCACGGCTTGGCGGTTGTCGGCCTTGAGAAGCCACTCCTCGTGCATCCGACTGACCAGGAACACCTCGTAGTCCATCGACAGCCCGAAGAGGATGGAGAACATCAGGACCGGGACGAATACCGCGACCGGGGCGGTGCCGGAGATGCCGAACAGCGACCGTCCCCATCCCCACGAGAACACCGCGTTCAGGATGCCGAGGGCCGCCCCCACCGACAAGAGGTTCATGATCGAGGCGACAAACGGGATGAGCAGGCTTCGGAACACGGCCATCAACAGCAGGAAGGCCAACAGGACGACGACTGCGACGAAGAGAGGGAGTTTCGACGACAAGACGTGGGAGAAGTCGGTCTGGATGGCGGTGGCCCCTCCCACCAGGACCGTCAATCCGGTTCCGGTTTGCGCCTTGGGGATGACGTCGTCGCGGAGTCGGGCCAGCAGCGACGACGTCGGAGTCGCTTGTGGGCTCGTCGACGGGTAGAGGTTGGCGATCGCCACGGTCCCGCGGGGGCTGACAACGGGTGCAGTGACTGCCACCACCCCATGTTGCTGCGCCAGCGTGTGTGTCAAGGTGGCGAATTTGGGCACGTCGGTCCGGGAGCGCAGCTCGGCCACCAGCTGGAACGGTCCGTTGAATCCCGGTCCGAAGCCCCGGGCCAAGAGATCGTAGGCCTGGCGGGTCGTGGTGCTCGCCGAGTCGCTCCCGGCGTCGTCGAGACCGAGGTGGAGGCTGAAGAACGGAAGGGCGATCACGACGACGACCGCCAGGGCGAGGGCGGCGGGTAGGACGGGTCGCCGCTCGACGACCTTCGCCCAGCGGCGCCACAGACCGGTGACCTGCTCGGCCACCGGTCCGGTTCTCTCCAACTGGGCCCTTTGGCGGCGGCTCAGCACCTTCATCCCCAAGAAGCCGAGGAGAGCCGGGAGCAATGTCAGTGACGCCAACATGGTCAGCGCCACGGTGATGGCCGCCGAGACGGCAATGCCGTAGAGGAAGGAGATGCCGAGGGCGAACTGGCCGAGCAGCGCGATGCACACCGTGATACCGGCGAAGAACACCGCCCGTCCCGCGGTGTTCACTGCGTTCACCGCCGCGTCCTCGATGGTGCGTCCACCCTTCACGCCCGTGCGGTGGCGCGTCACGATCAACAAGGCGTAGTCGACGCCGACTCCGAGACCGATCAGGACACCCAGGATGGTGGCGAAGCTGGCGACGGAAAAGACATGGCTGAGCAACCCGGTGATCGAGTAACCAGTACCGATGGCGATGAGCGCGGTGATGAGGGGGAGGAAGGCGGCAAAGAGCGCCCCGAATGCCAACCCCAGGACGATCAGCGCGAGCACGACACCAAGCAGGGTGCTCTTGGACCCGGGCTGCGATTCGGCGTTCTCGATGTCCCCACCTCCCAGTGCCACCTGGAGCTGATGGTCTCCGGACGCCTGGGCGGTGGCGATGACGCGATCAACCGCGGCCTTGGGCAACGCCTGGGTCTGCTCGTCGAACGTGACGGTGGCGAACGCTATGGTGCCGTCCCTGCTGATCTGGGACGCACCCTCGGGGGTGAAGGGATCGGACACCGAACGCACGTGGGGCAGGGTGGCCACTTCGTGCAGCATGCGTAGCACCCTGTTCCTGACCGGCGCGTCACTGACCGTGCCCGACGTGGAGCGGACCACGATCTGGTCAGAGGTCCCGGAGACCGCGGGGAATTCCTTCTCCAGCAGGTTCAAGGCAGTGAAGGACTGGGTGTTGGGCAACTGGAACTTGGTCGAAAAGGCGCTGCCGGCGGCACGGTCGATGGCGAAGAACCCCACCAACGCCACGAGCCACAAGGTGAGGACCGTCTTGCGATGGCGAAAGCACCACCTCGCCAGGCCCTTCACGGGCGGACCGTCCCGTTGGGATCCGAGGGAGAGAGGGCGTCGGCGACGACCGCGGCGGAGGGGGCGTGGATGGGGACACGTGTGAACGACATCTGATTCCTCGCATGAAGGGATCGGCGGAGCTCGCTCGGGCGACGGCTCGGTGGCGGTGGCCAGAGCATTATGACGCCGTTGCTCGCCTGCTCGGCAAACCGAGTGTCCGGATCAGACCGAAGGTCAGGAGGAGCAGGAGGTGGGGGACCACAGCCGGTCAAGCTCGCGTTCACGTCCTGCTCAGCGAGCTGCTCCTGGGAGCCTGTGCGTTGCGGCAGCCAGGAGTCCGGGCAACTCCCGCATGTCATCGAAGACGACCGCGCCTCCGATCGAGAGCTGCGACCGGCTCGAGACTCCTCCGGCGAAAGCGAAGACGGCCATCTCGGCTGCGAGGCCGGCAGTGACGCCCGAGATACTGTCTTCGACGACCGCGCACCGTGCCGGCAAGACTCCCATCTGTCGGGCGGCATGAAGGAAGATGTCAGGAGCGGGTTTGCCGCGCTCGACTTCGTCTGCACTGAAGATCCGACCCTCGAAGCGATCGATGAGTCCGGTCATGCCGAGGGTGAACCGCATCTTCTCGTGGCTCCCGCTGGAGGCGACACAGGTCGAGACCGCCAACTGCCCGAGAGCCTCGACCACCGGGGACAGCAACGAGTTCACGTGCGAACACCTCCCGATAACGAGATTCGAAATCAGCCTCCCAATCGAGGCTTCGCCCGATGTGGCGCTCGATCTCCTGCTGCATGTACGCCGCCGACCGACCGACGAACCGTTCCACGATGTCTGGCTCGGTGAGCGGCCATCCGAGTCCGGAGAGGATCTTCGCCTCGGTGCGAATTGCCAGTCGTTCACTGTCGACGAGCACTCCGTCACAGTCGAAGATGACGAGGTCGAACGAGCTCACGCGGGGGAGCCTATAGAGCCGGCCTGGCGGGCCCGCACCGTCGGGCCCGCGGAAAGGCGCACGGATGGGATGCTCGACACGCAACCGGGTCCGGCGTAAGGTCCAGCTGTCACTGGACGGGGTGTAATCGTGGACCATTGGCACGGGGAATCGAGGGTGACGAGCGGGGCGTACCAAAGGGTCAACCTCCCCTGCTTCGAGTGCTCCCGATGAGCTATTCGCCTTCGGAGCCGACACTCCAGAGGGCCAAGGAGATGTTGGACGCCCTTGGGGCCTCCCCCATGGCGCAACGACTCTCGGAGTCGGGGTTCGACATCGACATGAGCGACCCCGAACAGGCCAACGCCTTGGCCATGCACGTCCTGCACCAACTCCAAGTGCTCGAGGCCACCACGCGCATGCTGGCCGGGATGGTCCAGACGCTTCAGTCCCAGATCGAGCGGTCAGAGCCACTCTTCCTGTAGGAAGCGGCCGGTCCGTAGCCCGGAATCGACGAGCGGCTCTTCTTCGCGGCGTTATCTCTTGCGGCGTTCCCGCCGAACCCTGAGGACGGCAAGGAACTTGCGGATGATAAAGGCCATGTTCCGAAGACTAACCCCGACGAGCCGGCGCTCGGGCTTTGCGACGCGGGCCCGACCGGTGGAGGTGGAAGTATCGCCGCCTTCAGTTCTCGGGCTCGTGAATCTCTGCGTTCACCGCACGTTCCAGGAACACGTTGAAGGCCTCCTGCCACAGCGCGCCGACGCGGCTTTGAAAGAGGAGAACCGGCCCTGCGGCGACCACCGAGACCATTGTCCACCCTTCGGCCAGAAGCTCGGTGAGTCGGTCCTCGGTCTCGGTCTTCAGCTCGTCTGCCTTGACGTTCTCTCGTTGGCGATCGGCGGGGTAGCACGTGCCCTCCCACCAATGTGCTCCACGCAAATGAAGGCGCTGCCACTCCCGTTTGCTCACGCCGAATCCACCGGCACACGATCAGAGCGCCACGTTGGGCTCTTTGGGACCGCGGCGACATGGACCGATCGAGGCCCCACCCGAACGTTGCCCCGAGCTCGCCGCTTGGTGCGCGTCATCGAGGTCGAGTGTCCCACCGGGGAAATCCTCCGGCACCCGTGGCTCGACAGTCAAGTGGCTTCGTGGCCAGTCTTTCAGCTGAGCACCCTCTGACGGGTGGGGGTCGTGAGTCTGCAGCGGTGCGGTCTCGGACCCTTCAGCGAGATGCCCACCCCTTCATGACAGGAAGGCCCGTGCCCACGAGAGCCGGTGCCCCCCGGTTGCCGCCCGACCACGAGATTCGTAGGCTCCGGGGCGAGGAACGCCGTATCGCTCGTGACCCTGAGGGGCTGGTTCCATGATGGATATCGCTCCGGCTTCAACGGTCGAAAGGGAACCCGGCGAGTACACGGGTCGCGAGGAGCTCGGCGTCCCACCCGAGCCCGCCCATGTCGCCCTTGTCGACCGGGTCCGCGCCGTGGTGGCCGACCGCCATCTCGGGCGCACGTCACCCCGGACGACGGTGTCGCATCTGCTCTTGGCATGGGGACCCGCCGTGGTGGCGGCCGGCGTCGGCATCTGGGCGAACGAGATGGCGGTCTGGGTCGTCGTGTGGTTGGTCGTCGCCTTGGCGTTCGTCGGCAACGCCGCCATCGCCCATGAAGCCGTCCACGGACACCTTTTCGCCTCCAGGACGTGGAACACCGTGGTCGGGACGGCGGCGGCGATCACCGTCCTGGCGTCGTTTGCCACGTACCGCTGTTATCACCTCGAGCACCACGCCCGGACCGCTCAGGACGGCGATCCCGAGAGGACTCCGCTGAATTTCTCGACACGCCGGCTGTATGTGGCGGTGATGGTGCTCGGGGGTCTCCTGGTCCTCTTCGAGAACACCGCCTACACGGTCGTCACCGTCCTCGGGAAGCCGCCGTCCTGGGTGCGTACGCCCCGCCAGCGCCGAGCCATCAGGCTCAATGCGCTTCTCCTGCTGGCGGTGGTGGGTGCGATCGTGACGGGAATGGTCATCGACCCGTGGGTGACGGTGAACGTGTGGCTCATCCCCTACGTGATCGGGGTCTTCGGGCTGCTTCCGGTGCTCCTGGTCCCCGAGCACTACGGTGCCACCGGCCGTGGTGACGTCCTCGAGATCACGCGGTCGGTTCGGTCCAACGCCTTCGTCCGCTGGGTGTACTGGAACAACAACTTCCATGCCGCTCACCACCTCGTTCCCGCCGTCCCCTACGACAAGATCGAGTATGTCGACCACCTGCTGGAGGACGCGGGCGCCGTCGGAGATGTCTGGCGTCTGCGCTCGTATACCCGCTTCCACTGGGGGACGCTCACCCGTCTCGCCTTCAACCGGCCCGAAAGCGACCGTCAGGTCCCCTAGGACCGCCGGCGACGCCCGCTACGGCGCTCTCAGTGAAATGGGAATTGCCCGTAGGTGCTGCACAGACCGAACGCCTCGATCAACAGGAACGCGCCGACGATCGAGAGGATGACCGCCCGTTGTCGTCGTCCGCTGTGCCGGGCCGTCACCGGTGCCATGTACCACTCGGGGAGAGGTCCCGGGCTGCTGGCCAGATAGAGCGACAGAGGCACTGCATCAGCGTCCAGGGGCTGATCGGGGTCGGCGGCGAGCGCCAGGGCGGTGAGCTCTTCGTCGGAGATGGCACCGGGCACCGGGAGGTCCTCGCCAACCGGAGCGATCACGGGCGTCTCGTCCGCTGCAGTCATCAGTGCACCTCCTGCCGCCGGGACGACCGCCTTCAGTGTACCGGTGGATCTGGGAAGTCAACCCGCACACCCGCACTTGCCTACTCATTACAGTGCACCGTCAGGACACGGCGCCGGCCGAAGGAGGAGGATCGTGGATCAGACCCGGCTTCGGGAAACGTCGGAGTACACGGCAAAACGCGAGGAGCTCCGACAGGCCGAGATCGAGCTCATGCGTCGACGAGAGCACGTGGCGTCGATGCGACGACAGTTGCCGGCGGGCACGGGGGTCGAGGACTACGTGTTCTCCGAGGGGCCACGCCGCCTTGGTGCCGGTGACGATCCGGTGACCCCGGTGCGGCTCAGCGGGTTGTTCACCTCACCTGATCGGTCGCTGGTGATCTACCACCTGATGTACGGCAAGGCACAGAGCACCCCCTGTCCCATGTGCACGATGTGGATCGACGGCATCAACGGTGTCGCGCACCATGTCGCCCAGAATGTCGACTTCGCCGTGGTGGCTGCGGCTGACGTCGCTACGCTGCGGACGCATGCCCGGGCTCGCGGGTGGGACCGGGTCCGGCTGCTGAGCTGTGGCGAAAACACGTTCAAGTACGACCTGGGCAGCGAGGACACCGACGGGAACCAGGATTCCACGGTGTCGGTGTTCAGGCTGGACCCCGATGGGGTGCCGCACCACTTCTACAGCGGTCACCCTCGCATGTCGGACGATATCGACCAACGTGGCATCGATCTGCTCACGCCGGCGTGGCACGTCCTCGATCTCACCCCGCAGGGACGGGGTGACTGGTACGCGCAACTCGACTACGGCTCTTCGTAGGCTCCACAACGACGTGCACGGGGATACGGGTGGCCCCTGTCCCGCCCGACTCCACGGGCTGCGGTGCAAGAGGGGGCCTGCTGCGCTCCTCCACCACGGCTAGACCTACGGTGTGGAGCACCTGCACCGGATCGCACACCAGAGATCCCGGGTCGTCGCGGGGGCGGTGGCCGTTCTTGGCTATGCGGTCCTCGTGGCGCTCACCCACCCCTTCACGTGGGTCGCCGATGTCGCCACTGCCGTTCCGGTGGCTGTCGTCGCTGCGGTCACGATTCGCAGTGATCTCCGAGCCGGTCGATCCCGTGGGGCGCGACCGGAGGGAGTCGACGGAAGACGAGGGCGGCGGTTGGGCCGGCGATGGCGGGTATGGATGGCCCCCATCCTCGTCGTCACGGGCTGGGAGCTCTACTGCCTCGTCAGCCTGCCGCGAGTCGAGCACCCGACGTTGAGCTCCCTGATCGACCTCCTTGACGCCACTCGCCCCGGCAAGACGGTGGCCGTGGTGGCATGGCTCGGTCTCGGGTGGTTCCTGGTATCCCGATGATCGACCGGCACATCACGCTGATCGTATGGGGGGTGCTCGGAGCCACGGTCGTCCTCGGCCAGATCCTCGCCGTGGCGGGCAAGGGTGGCCTCCCCGGTCTGGGGGCACTGGTCGGTTGGGTGACCTGGAGTCGCGTGGGGAGATACCTGCTCGTGGTGGCGTGGATGTGGCTGGGCTGGCATGCCTTCGCCCGGTGAACACGACCGGATGATCACGGGCGGTGAACACGGGCGGTGAAAAACGGCCCGGTGCGACCGGGACCAGCGTCTAACTTGGCGCCGTGCACACCCACGCAATGAGCCCTGCCTTGGGAGCCGTGGTCGATGGTGTTGGTCTCGCTCCGGAGATGGACGAGGAGACGGTCTCGGGTGTCAGAGCGGCCCTGTTGAAGCACAAGGTGTTGTGGTTCAGAGGCCAGTGCCTCGACGCGGCGTCACTCACCGCGGTGGCGTCGCGGTTCGGAACCCCGACCGGGGCCCACCCCGTGGAGCCCAGCCTGGAGGGCCATCCCGAGGTGCTCCCCCTTGATTCGGAAGAGGGCGCTCGTGCCGACGTGTGGCACAGCGACCTCACGTTCCAGGAGCGCCCACCGCTCGGGGCGATCTTGCACGCCGTGGAGATCCCGCCCGTGGGAGGCGACACGATGTGGACGGACATGTCCGGTGCGTACCAGTCGCTGTCGGCACCGCTACGCGCCTTTGTGGAAGGCCTGACGGCCACCCATTCGGCCAGGAAGGCCGGCGGCTACTTCGCGGACCGTGACCCGACAGGTGGAGAGGCTGCAGGTCGCACTGCGGTGACCTCTTCTCGGCATCCCCTGGTGAGGACGCACCCGGAAACAGGCGAACGCAGTCTGTTCGTGAACCCGCTGTTCACCGACAAGGTGGACGGACTGCGCCGGCGGGAGAGTGACGCACTGCTCGGGTTGCTCTATGAGGCCGCGGTTGCACCCGAGCGACAGGTCCGGTGGAAATGGGAAGAGGGTGACGTGGCGTTCTGGGACAACCGGTGCACGATGCACTACGCCCTGCTGGACTTCGGGACGGATCGCAGACGGATGCTCAGGGTGGCTCTGCACGGGGACAAGCCGGCCGGGGTGCGGGACAGCTAGTGCCGCATCGGGCAACGTTTGGCTACTCGACGCCG
>Ga0310039_10000605_pt1 | contig 29513 bp, 18 predicted proteins | sample Sb_taG_4_FD_200460 | JGI IMG/M metagenome (GOLD analysis project Ga0310039, IMG submission 200460) | Peat soil microbial communities from Weissenstadt, Germany - Sb_50d_6_BS metaG (v2) (version 2) | ecosystem: Environmental > Terrestrial > Soil > Wetlands > Peat | place: Germany: Weissenstadt...
CGCCGCCGCGGTGCTGCGCGCTGCCGATGGCGGCTATCTGCTCGGCGAGATGGCCTCATACACGGCCGGGGCGGGGCGCAGCTATTTTCCATGCGGCACGCCGGAGCCGGCCGATGTCGGCGCCGACGCCATGATGGACCTAGGCGACAATTTGCGCCGCGAACTCCTTGAGGAGACCGGCATTGCCATCGCGGAGCTTGCTGCCGAACCGGGATGGACCGTGGTGCGCGATCGGTGTTTTCTTGGGTTGATGAAGCGACTTGAGGCACGGCAAAACGCCGACGAACTGCGCGCCCGGATCATGCGCCATATCGCCGGCGACAGGCATCCCGAACTCGCCGATATCCGCATTGTGCGCGGCCCGGCCGATATCGATTCCAGCATGCCGCCCTCGGTAGTCGCTTATCTGCAACGGGAATGGACGCGGTGAAATGGCCAAACAGCGCAACGAGACGCCCATGAAGCTCGCCAAGATCGTCAAGCATTGCCGCATCGACAAGCCGCGGCATTTCAAGCTCGCCGACCACGATCCGGCGGAACGCTTCGGCCTCTCCACCGACATCGAGGACGTCAGGCATGTCCTTGCCGACGGCGTTGCCCGGATGGAGGAGTTGCAGCAGCGGCTTTACGCCCAGGGTCAATGGGGCGTGCTGATGGTGTTCCAGGGCATGGATGCGGCCGGCAAGGATGGCGTGCTCAAGCACGTGATGTCCGGCATCAATCCGCAGGGCTGCGAGGTGCATGCGTTCAAGACGCCCAGCGCCGATGAACTGGCGCACGACTTTTTGTGGCGGACCGGCAAGGACGTTCCCGCCCGCGGCCGCATCGGCATTTTCAACCGCTCCCATTACGAGGAAGTGCTGGCGGTACGGGTGCATCCGGAATTTCTGGAGCGGCAAAACCTGCCGTCCAGCGCTACCGGCAAAAATATCTGGGAGCACCGTTTCGAGGAGATTCGCGCCTTCGAGCGTCACCTCGCGCGCAACGGCACGCTGGTGCTGAAATTCCACCTGCGCATTTCCAAGGGCGAGCAGCACAAGCGCTTCCTGGCGCGGCTCGACGAGCCGTTCAAGCGCTGGAAGTTCTCCGTCAACGACATCGCCGAACGCGGGTACTGGGACGAGTATATGGTGGCTTACCAGGACATGATCCGCGAAACCTCGACCGACTATGCGCCGTGGTACGTCGTGCCGGCCGACCACAAGCATGTGGCATGGCTGGTCGTCTCCGCGGCGATCATCGAGGCGCTGGAAGGCCTCAAGCTCGAATACCCGAAGGTCACCGGCAAGGCGCTCGAAAGGCTCAAAAAGGTGGAGCGCGCGCTCAAGGCGGAGAAAGCGTAGCACGGGGGCGCGGCGGAAGCGGCGCCGCAACAACCGTCAGAAATTGCAATCGGCCCCGAAGCGCTTCTTGAATTGCTCGACCTCGACCGGAGAGGCCGATTTGAGCAGCGCGCAGGCGGTGTAGTTGCCCTTCATCTTGCCGCCATCCATATACATCCAATCGACGATGTCATATTCGCTGAACGTGATGGTCTGACCCATCCTGACGTTATGGACCATGCGCGGCGTGTTATTGATCACCCCCGAGAACCGGCCGTTGCTGTTGTTGAACGGCGAGATCCAGAAATATTCCGCGTCTTTGTCCTCGCGAATCGCGACCTTGACCGCAAATGTATCCATGCCCGGCTTGGGCGCGGCCGCGATTGCGAGAAAATCCATTAGCGTCGCGCGCGCCTTGCGCATGGCGGCCGCCATCGTCGGATCGTTGTCGGGGACGATGGCAAGCTGGTCGCTTTCGGCCTTCTCGGTCGGGCTCTGCGCGGTGACCGGTTTCGGTGCAAGACCGAAGGCGACAATGGCGCTGAGCAAGATGGCGTAGCCGGTCGGTGTCATCGCTGGTCTCGGTTAAGGCGGGTGGCGGCGAACCCATGCCCCGCGGTCGCCCTGCGCCGCGGCCGCGATTCACGCGGCAACAGGCTTGCAGGCGGGTGCGCCATTCCGCTACAACCAGATCGATCCTATCCGAGGTTAACGCGGAATTCACCTTGATCCGCGACCTTCGGACCGTAACGAGGGTTTGGCGATGTCGACGCGCCGCGATTTCCGCGCGATGACCCGGGAGGCCGTGCAGGCCTCGGCCGGCGCCGCCCTCATTCTCGGCGGGCTCCTGCTGCTTAGCGCCCCCTGAGGGCCGGCTGGGCGTTTGCGCCTGGGCACTCAGGGGACGGCTAAAGCCACGGAACCCACGAGCGCCTTGACCCCGAGCGGCGGGCGCAAACGAGAAGGACCCTAAATCATGACCCCGCCAGCCAAACCTGAGCCGGCCAAATCTGCACCGGTAAAGTCCGCGAAGGACCGCGTCGTCATCTTCGACACCACCTTGCGCGACGGCGAGCAGTGCCCGGGCGCCACCATGACCCATGAGGAGAAGCTCGAAGTCGCCGAGCTGCTCGATACCATGGGCGTCGACATCATCGAGGCCGGCTTCCCGATCGCCTCCGACGGCGATTTCGCCGCCGTCCACGAGATCGCCAAGCGCACCAAGAACGCGGTGGTCTGCGGCCTCGCCCGCGCCGGCTTCAAGGATATCGACCGTGCCGGCGAAGCCATCAAGCCGGCGAAGCAATCGCGCATCCACACTTTCATCTCCACCTCGCCGGTGCACATGAAGTGGAAGCTGCAGCTCGAGCCGGAAAAGGTCTTCGAGATGGTGATCGCGTCGGTGACGCGGGCGCGCGGCTATACCGACAACGTCGAATGGTCGTGCGAGGACGGCACCCGCACCGAGCACGATTTCCTCTGCCGCTGTGTCGAGGCCGCGATCAAGGCCGGCGCCACCACCATCAATATCCCCGACACCGTCGGCTACACGGTGCCGGAGGAATATTTCGCGCTGATCAAGATGGTGCGCGAGCGGGTGCCGAATTCCGACCAGGCGGTGTTCTCGGTGCATTGCCATGACGACCTCGGCATGGCGGTGGCGAATTCGCTCGCCGGCGTGCGCGCCGGCGCCCGCCAGATCGAGTGCACCATCAACGGCATCGGCGAGCGCGCCGGCAATGCCGCGCTGGAAGAGGCGGTGATGGCGATGCGGGTGCGCAACGACGTGATGCCGTTCTGGACCGGCGTCGACGCCACCATGCTGACGCGGGCGTCAAAACTCGTTGCGGCGGTGACCTCGTTCCCGGTGCAATACAACAAGGCGATCGTCGGGCGAAACGCCTTCGCCCACGAGAGCGGCATCCACCAGGACGGCATGCTCAAGCACACCCAGACCTACGAGATCATGATGCCCGCGGACGTCGGCGTGAAGCAGACCTCGCTGGTCATGGGTAAGCATTCCGGGCGTCACGCCTTCGTGCACAAGCTGGAGGAACTCGGCTACAAGCTCGCCGCCAACCAGCTCGAAGACGCCTTCGTGCGCTTCAAGACGCTGGCCGACCGCAAGAAGCACGTCTACGACGAGGACATCGAGGCGCTGGTCGACGAGGAGATCGCGACCTTCCAGGACCACATCAAGCTCGTCTCGCTGTCGGTGATCGCCGGCACCCGCGGGCCGCAGCGCGCCACCATGAAGCTCGATATCAACGGCAAGTCGATGCTCGAAGAGTGCGAGGGCAACGGCCCGGTCGACGCGGTATTCAATTGCATCAAGGCGATGGTGCCGCACGAAGCGGTGCTGGAGCTTTACCAGGTGCACGCCGTCACCGCGGGCACCGACGCGCAGGCCGAAGTCTCGGTGCGCCTGTCGGAGAATGGCCGGTCGGTGACCGCCAAGGGCGCCGATCCCGACACCTTGGTCGCCTCGGCGAAGGCTTATCTCGCCGCCCTCAACAAGCTGTTGGCCCGGCAGCTCCGCGGCCAATCGGACGAGCGCCGCCTCCACTCGACCGACGTGGGATAAGAACCTTCTCGGTCATCAAATAAAAAGGGCCGCTCGCGAGAGCGGCCCTATGGCTTAGCAAAATGCTTTTCGTTCAGTGGAAGTGATAGTTCGCGCCGACCCGCAGGATGTTGTCGGTGACCCTGGCGCTCCAGGTATAGGGCAATGGGCCGAAGTCCCCGCCCACGCCCGCCTCATAACCGGTTCCACTAACGGAGCCTAGATCGAGATAGAGGTATTCGAGTTTCCAAGTCCAATTGGTCGTATTTGGAACGACGCCTTCAACCCCTGCGCCCGCAGTCCAACCGAGCTTGATCGTCGTGTTGTTGAATCCCCATGATCCAGGGGTACAAGCCGGGGGGGCACCGCTAAAACAGGCGTCGGTAATAGTTCCGGAAGCGTTTATGCCGCCGAAGGCGAGGCCGCCGGTCCCATACAACATGGTTGTGGGAGTGACGAGAACACCGACCCGAGCGCGCGCCGTGCCAAACCAGTCGAGCGCGACCTTCATGGTCCCACTGACGGTCGAACAAAAGATATCACAATCGGTTCCAACGCTGTAGGGATCGCTGAAACTGGCGCGGCCCCTTTCGCCAGAGCCCTGGATATCGGCCTCAAGGCCGAGCACCCACGACTTATCAACCTGCCAATTGTAACCGATTTGGCCACCGCCGATAACGCCATCCAGTTTTTGCGATAGCGGATTGAAACTGGGTGGGACAGGAGTGCCGCCCCCGAAAGCACCAAAGTTGGGGTCGTCATAGTCGCTTTTGGCTTTCCCCCAACTGTAGCCAACGTTGGCGCCGATATAGAATCCAGTCCAGCTATAGACAGGTGCCGGCGGCGGCGCCTTGAGCGCCAGGTCGGCCGCGCTGGCTGCGTTGATCGCAGCAAAGCCGACGAGAGCCGTCGCTGTCAGAAGCTTTTTCATGTGTGCCTCCCGGTCCGGGGCGTCTGCCGTCAGACGACAGAGTCTGTACGCTAGCAAAACAGCGCCTCGAATCCTGTGATACTTCGGCAACATTCCGGAAAAAAACGCAGATCAGCCGGTTCGATGGCTTGACCGTCAGCGAGCGATAGGGAATCGGCGAACCTTCATCGTGGGTTAGCGTCGCCGGCTGGGTCGACTGCAGAATCCGACTTGATCGCCAATTCGGCCTCGGTCTGGATCGATTTGTCCCGCGAGGAAATCCGCTTGTCGGGAAGGGGAATCTGGACGCGAGTTCCGCACGACTCAGGAGCGGCCCGCCGGCGCGCTTGCCCCCTCCCGACCCCCTCGCTATATCTGCGCTAGGGTGCCGCTCCCCGTCGGGGCGGCTTCTTTGTCTGAGCGCCGAATCGGCGCCGCGACAACATGGTGGAAGTGCCTAACCACGTGCCGTTCTGCGGTTAGGGCGCATAGCTCAGTTGGTAGAGCAGCTGACTCTTAATCAGCGGGTCCAAGGTTCGAATCCTTGTGCGCCCACCACATCAATCGAGGACTTGGCCCCGGTCACCGGTTTCATTCCGACAGGCGCGTGGGGTTCGCAGGGTTTTCTGCTTTCGTTAGGCGCGCTTTTGCCGCTCGACCACTGCAACGTTCTGCGGTTGTTTCGCGGTGATCGCCCGCGCACTCAGGTGATATCGCTGCACTTTATGAACAGGCTGCGCAGGCGCAGAGTCGGCCGGGCGGTCAGCGATGCGTCGGAGAACAGCGACAGATCGAAGCGCAGTTGGCTGCGCTGCCAGAGTTGGGGCCGTTGCGCGGCCGACAGGCCATTGGCGGTGAGCCAGTCGGTGATGGTTTTTGCCATGTCGGCCACGTAGCCCGGGGTATCGGTCCCGGTCGGCAGCCGCAGCGCGATCGGCAGTTCGACCAGCGCCAGGGCTTCGGCGCCGGTCGGGGGCGCGTTGGGCGGATAGGCGAAATACATGATGGCCTGGAAATTCGACGTGAGCGGTTTCGGATTGCCGGCGACGGTCATCAAAGCGGTAAACAGCGCGGTCAGATGATCGACGATGCTGCGCGGCGCCGCTTGGCCGTTGGGCTGCCCGATGCCGGCGACGTCGATCGGAACCGCGGTGTCGAGCGTCGGCGAAATGATTTCCGTATAGGTGACCCACGGGGTCTGATATTGGAACGGCGCCGGCAGGCTCTCGTTGCGGCCGATCATCATCGACAGCAGGCCGTTCTGGCGGTCGACGATGTCGAGCGGCGTGAAAAGCTTCTTTTGTTTTATATAGTCGTAGGGTGGCATGACCGCGACGGTGCGACTTTGAATCTGCTCAGCCTGCTCCGCCAGGAGATACGTTGCGGGATTTTTCGGATCGACGAATGCGTAGATCAACTTGGTGTCCGACTGCTCGGAATTCGGATCGAGCACGGTCTTCCAATTGTCGATCTGCAATTGCGGAACGAACCCGACCGGGGCTTTGAGGTCCTGTTCCCACTCCACGGCGCATTTCCACGGGTCGGAATTGGCTTCGATCTCATAGCCGTCGTGGATTTGATACTGGCTCTCCTGGGCGACCAGGGCGTCGCCAACCGCCGGCCGCGTCGCTTGTTGTTGCTTGGCCGGCCAGTTGGCGCCCGCGACCGCCGCGACGAGGCTGGAAAAGCTGCTCAACGCGTTGAACAGGATGCCCTTTGTCGCCTCGCCCGGTGTGCGGACTTTGTCGAGATGGTTGGCGGTGAAGATCGACTGCAGTTGCGCATAATTGAGATTGAATTCGATCAGCGTCTCGATCAGATCCCGGCCGTCGGTTGCGCCCACCATGGGGAAGGCGTTGCTCGGGGGCGCGATGTTGATCTCGACCTTGAGATGCACGGTATCCTGCGCCGCGTAGGTGTGCTGGTAGCTGCCGTCCAGCGCCCAGGTCTTGGCAAGCAGGAGTCGCAGGTTGGCATCGCTGTCGCTCGGCGGCGCGTAGGGGTCGGCAATCAGCTCGACGGCAGTCTGCGCCATCAGCTGCGGCGGCTGCGGGAAGGCGCGCAACGCGATCGGAACGGCGAGCGGCTGCATGCCGATATCGAGGCGCGGTATGACGAATGTCAGCCAGGCGCCGACCTCGTAGGTGGCGCCATCGATGGGCACCGGCGTGACGTCGTGCTGGATGGCATCGATCGCGAATGACGCCTTGCAGGCATATCCGTCGTAATGGCTGACGTGCTTGGCGAACAGGCCGATGGCCATCGGCGTCCCGGCCGTCGCCAGCGCGCATTTGCCGGATGTGAGCGAAAATTCCTTTTCGACGCCCGGGGTGCTCGAATCGGCCACCTTCAGATGGCCGAAGACATAGAGGCCCGGATCTTCGTGCGTGCCGAACGTGGCCGTGACCGTCGGCACGGTAACGGCATCCATGTCGTAGAAGGCGCTCAGCCGGATGAGGCATTCCTGCTTGTATCGGTCGGCAGCGGCGCTGATCGGATCGTTCGGACCGTAGCCGCCGTCGCTCCAGCTCGCGCCCGAATGAAGGTCGGTCACATAGTTGATGAGATTGGTGGCGATCGTCTGCTTGGCTTTTGCCAGGCCGTCGATGGCGTCCGGATTGATCAGCGCGGTCGGGATGGCATCGGTTGCCGAGAACATCAGATCGACGGCGGAGAGGAATTTCTGCATCTGCGCGTCGAGATCGACATTGGTGACGGCGACGCTGGAAGCGTCTTGGAGATCGGGCGGGCTAAGATTGCCTTGCGCGTCGATCTGACGAACTTTGACGGTGCGGGACTGCAGCTGGTTGCTGAGCGGACGGGGTGCGAAATTGCCCGGCTTGTCGAGCGGAGGCTTGGGAAAGTTGATGGTGATGCCGGAGCCGCCGTAGCGTACCACCCAGACCTGACGGCTGTTCGCGGTCAATCCCTGGCCGGCCGACGGCCCGACCGCGATGGCCAGATCCTGGGCCTTGAAGGCGTCTTCGAAATGCTGGGCGAAGGGCACCAGCGAGGGGGCGCCGTTGCCTTGCGCGGCCGTGTACGGTGCAATGGTCGTGCTGACCGTCTCCGCCGGTCCGCCCAGGAACGGGGCGGCCACCGACACCTTGGGGCGCGCAAAGGTCAATTCGACCGTCAGCGGGAATTTTAGCTTGTGACAGATCTCGACACCGCTCGGCGGCGCCGCGACCCTGATCGGATCGAGTGGCGGCACGTCCGGCGCCTGGCTGCCGAGCGGGCACTTCAACAGGTAGTCGTAGATCGTCAGAATGTACTTGCGAATGCTGTCGACAGCGACCGGGATCGGCTGCGGCTGCCCGGAGACGACCAATAGCGAACTGGTGATCGTCGCCGCGAAATTGGCGTCGCCCAGCTGAAAGTAGGCTTGCGCGTAACTTTCGAGGTCGCTCGCCTTGCGCATATCGTCGCCGACGCTGTTTTGGTAGGACGGCTTCGACACGGTGAAGTCCACTGCCAATTGCGCGCCTGAACCGGGATCATCGAAGCGGTAGTCGAGCGTCAGATAAGGCAACTGGCTCAGGCTGATCAGCGGATCGGTATATTGCAGCGGCGCGTGCAGCTTGGCGGGGTCGATGACGGATACCGGCCACTCGTTGCCGAAAATGTCGGTCCACCGCAGGTCGAAGCTGAAATCCTGGCCGATGGTGCTGTAGGGATTGTATTGCGGCGGCGGCACCGCATCCGTCGGCCATTCCGTCGACTGCTCCGGCCAGGTGGCGACGAGCGGGAACACATGGCGGTAGCGCCAGGTCGTGGCGTCGCCTTGGCTGCTTTTCGGATTGACCGGACCGAACACCGGCGCCGCATCGTCGTAAGTCGTCAGGCTGATGCTCTCGGCGGTGATCAGGTTGTACAGATGGTCGAGCGCATTGCCGTAATCGCCGGCTCCGCCGCTAGGCGCGGGCGGCGGCGGCGGCGCATCGCAAGTCGCCTCGACGCCGACATTGCCGGCAGGCAGCATCGCGCGCGGCTCGGTGTAGACTTTGCCGTCGATATACAAAGCGACATATAACGCGTTGCCGCTGGCGACATTGGCGTCGAGGATTTGCGCCCCGGTGACATAGGGGGCGAGCGATACCGGGTTCGTGCCGTCGAAGGCGAACAGATTCGCCACGAGCGTAAGCGTCGCCCGGCCGCTGCCGTCGAACACTTCGTCCGGCACCGCGGTGTCGAACAGGAAGTAACCTCCGGAATTGGTGATTCCGGCGGTCCATAGTTTGGTCAGGAACAAGTTGATCTTGGCTGCATCGGACGGCGACAGCGCGGCGCCGAGGACAGGATGCTCGGACGGCGGCGGGTTGGTCTGGGTCGAGAAATTGCTTTGCACGATGAAGGTATTGTTGGTGCTGAAATCGATCGGTGTGATCTGCGCCTGGCGGCTGGTGCCGCCGCTGGAATTGGCGGCGACCGCACAGGCCAGCGCCAAGCCTGTCACCGGACTGGTCTTGGCGGTAACCAGGGTTTGCAGCGACTGCAGGCCGCCCTGGTCGACGTCGACCAGCTCATAGGTGTTCGGGAGACTGGTGCCGCTGCCGTCGGTTGCGGGAATCCGGCGCACGCGGAAATCGAGCGTGAACACGAAATTCGCAGCGACGGTGGTCGGCGCCACCGTCGCGTCTTTCGGCTGGTACTGGTAAACCTTGGCGGTCTCGTTGCCGATGCCTTGCGCCAAATGATCGGCCAGCGCCTGCGGCAATTGCCACAGCACCGACTGGCTGCCGCTGTCGACGATGCCGGTCTTCAAATAGAAGCTGACAGGGGGATGGTCGTCGAGCGGCATCAGGCCGCCGACGACGTTGCTCGGCGTGAATTGCGGTGTGGAGGGGATTTGCGTCTTGGGCTTGAACACCGCGGCATTTTTGTCGCTGCTCGAAAGCGACAGCGTGTTCGCACCACCCGGGAACGTCATGCCCCAATCGGCCGGCTTCACTGTTGCAAAGGCCAGCATCATGGTGAGATTCGCGGCGGCAAGTGCCGCAGTATTCAACTGGACCTGCTGGCCGAGCAGGGCATAAAGCGGCTCGGTGACGTCGCCAACCTTTTGCCGCGTGCCGTGAAGCATGAAGCGCGTGGTCATGCCGCTGATATTGCCGAGCTCCGGCTGCACCGCGGCAATCACGTCCTTGATCGTCATGGACTGATTGTCGGGGATGATCGTTTTCTCGATGATCTTGCCCAGCGCCGAGGTGATCGCGAGCACCGCGAAATCGATCAGGACCAGATCGGGGACCGGCTGCTCCGTGGCCGACAGCGCGTTCGGCTGATCGCGCAGATGAGCCAGAAAAGTGGCGCGCGGCGCGCCGGCCGATCCGCCGGAGCGGGATTGCTGGAGCTGGGCCGGGCTCACCATCGCCGGCGCGCGCGTGATGGCGGGCTGCCCCTCGGGCTGAACCGTGACGCTTAAGCCGGGCACCGCCGGGAAGAAACCGACGCCGTATTTGCCCTGCGGTACGTCCATGGCGACGACATTGAACCTGAACGCCGACTTGAACTGCTGCTGAATGATGTCTTTGGTCGGCCGCGACGGGTTGTTCTTATCCTTCAACGCGTCGTTCAGATCCTGGACGTCCTTGGCGGTGACCAGATTGGTCTCCGCCTGGGCGCGGGGGATCGGCGTGTTGCTTGGTGGATTGCGGATGGCGTGGAGCGCCCACAGCAGCATCCCACTGACGAAGGTCGCATAGGAGGGGTCGGTGTTGACCGTATCGGACGCCGGATTGCTCAAGCCGAGCTGACCGACGTAGTACCAAGCGGTCTGTTGTCCGTTGGGCGGATAGAGCGCGCCGGCGGTGAGCTGCGGCATGAAGTAGAGCATAAGCGGATTGCTGTCGGCGATCGGCTGCCAGCCGATCGAGAACGGGGCGTCGTCGCCGAGAAACAAAGCGTGCGCCTGCGGGCCGATGCTGTCCCATATCGCCGAGCTCGGCGAGCCGAACGTCGCCTGGGTCCGCAGCGTGGTCGAGAAGCCGCAGTGAATGTGGATGGAAAACAGGCCGCAATTGATCGACACCGTCAGCTCGACGTCGACATAGACTTCGACCGACGCGACGGTCTGCTGGTGCGCGATCAGTTTCAGCTCGGCTACGATGGAGAGGGTGACTTCGAGGGTGGCGGTGATGATGACGAAATCGATCTCGCCGACCAGATGGCCGACGATGCCGAGCGTGGCATCGACCGAGTAGAACTCGTCCTGCGCGCCGTCGCTGTAGCGGGTGTATTTGGCGAACACGCCCTGGAAAATGCCCAGCAGCATGATGCTGGCGCTGGCGCTGAGCGGTCCCGACGAGAAACCTTTGCTGGCGCCGATCTCGAAGCCGATGCCGATTTCGGTGACCGGGCTGAACACGCCCGACGGTTGATTGTTCGGCAACAGCGGGATCGGCGGCAGTCCGGCGGGATCGAGCCCGTCGAGCTTGGCGTAATAGAAGCCGCCGGCGCCGGCATATTCCGCCGCCACCACCTGCAACGACTGCGAAAAGTCGCGGTTGTAGGGAAAGCCCGCGTCGAAGCTGAAATCGCCGTTGGTGTAGATCGACACCGAGAACTGCGGCAGCGTGATGACGACCTGGTTGAGGTTGATCGTGCGAATGTCGCTCGGCAGCGTCAGGGTGCCCTCGTAGACGCCGACCGTGTCGCTGATCTTGCGATAGATGATCTCCGCGGTCAGACCGTTGAGCGCATAGAGCGTGCTCGTCTTATCGGTCGCATCCACCGCAAGTCGCAAGCCATAGAGGTTCGGATCGCTGAAGATGAATTGAAGGTCGAGCTGGTACTTGAACCCGCTGGAGCTGCCGTCTTGCCGACCAAAAAGCCCGACATGGGTGCCGATCAGCCAGCCGATATCCGGACGGAATGCGAGCCCTATGGTGGGGTCGGATGGATACAGTCCGTTGGTCCAACTTGCCGGGTCGAGCGCCTTGCCGAGCTTTTCGATGGCGTCCTCGACCGTATCCGGCGGCGGCATCGGAAAACCGATGTGCTGGCCGGCGGCCAAAAGCTTGATGTCGAGCAGCGACGTCTTGCTGCCGGGAACCGTCGGCGGCGGCTGCGTGCCGGGATCCCAGTTGCCGTCGGTGACCCAACTCGGGAGGTTGCTGTTGATCTTGAAGTTCAGGCCGCTGCTTTTTTTCCCCGATTTCTTCGACGGATCGTAGGTGATGTCGAAACTTTCCAGCGTAAAGCCGAGGATCGACTTGTTGATCGGGACGCTGCAGGTGATCGTGGTGTTGGGTTTGCCTTTTTGCTTTTGCGCGAGTTGGATTTTGAACGAGACACCCTGCAACGTGACGGCCGACAGCACATCGTCCCACGGATCGGACAGCGTGTAGTAACGATTGTCGGTCACCTCGCCGACGAACCAGCTGATGAAATCGGCAAGCGACGGCACTTTGTCGAAACTCAATTGTATGGTGCCGTCGCCCGGCGCGTATTGGCCGCTCATCGCCAGGAGGTCGGAAACGATGTTGGCGTCGAACTTCGAGGAATCCTTGCCGAATGTGTAGCTCAACGCGAACGTGACGCCTTCAATCGCGAATTTCCCGGTCACGACATTGGTAGCGGTCGTGGCATTGCTGAGCATGACCGAGACCTGCGCCGAAAGGTCGGCGACCGTCCAAGTGTCTTTGAATGCCCCGTTGATGGTGTAGGTGCTGCCGCCGTCCTTCTTGGTATAGGCGTAATCGAGCGACAGCGAGGCTATGGTGAAGCCCGATATCGCGCCGGGCGCGCTGGCGCCATTGCCGAAGACCTTCGCCAAGTCCGCCGCAGTGACCGGCGGGGATGTTGGCAGCGAGGCGGTGAAATTCCAGTCGTCGCCGTTCGCCGTGCAATCAGCTTGTGCATTCAGGATCAACCGGGCGTCGCCGCTGTTTGGTGCGCTTACCTGCAATTGACCGGCGATGCTGGCGGACACCTGGGCGCCGGCGGAATTGAAGGCGAAAGTCATCTGATCGAACGCGAGGATGCCCGGAATCAGGGGCACAGGCTTCCCGTCCTTGCCCACAGCATTCGACGACAGCGACGCCTGCGACTTGGCGAAGGAGTAGGTGAGCTTGAATTTCTCGATCAACAGGGCCTGCAAGAAATCAAGGCTGGTCAGGCCGAGCTTTTGAAAGAAATCGCCGACGTTGACGCTGCCGACTTGCGTGCAAGTGACGGTCGGTTGCGGATAGTCCGCCGCGACGTCCAATGTCAGGCCGGCAAGTGACGTGCTGCCGGTACCCGACGCGGTGATTCCCTTATTTTTACCCGACGCGATCCACTTCACGGCCAATGTGATCAAAGTGACATTGAGATCGGCTGTGCCGATGTCCGCGATGTCCCAGCCAACCCCTTTGCCGTCCTGCCCGAAAGCGACAGTGCAATCGACCTCGTCGATGCGTTTCTTGTCGAGGTCCAGCGTGAAGCTGACGGATTGCAGCGCGATCGGGCCCTTCGGCAACAGCGTCGGCGGCACGATGGCCACGATCGAGCCGCCCTGGATGAGGCCGGCCAATTGCTCGATCGCACTGACCGTCTGGCCGATGTCGACCTTGAGCGGATTTGTCGGCTGCGGAAATTGGTCGATGATGTCCTGATAGGCGATCAGCTTGCCGCTTGTGAGGCTGTCGACGATCTTTTGTACCAGCGTATCGGCCATTAGCTCGCCTCGACCGTGCTGGAACTCGCCGGCTGCTGCTCGCTATACCCGCCGAACCAACCGAGCGTCGGTTTGATCGGATCGCCGGACTTGATCGCCTGATCGGCATCGCCGAACAAATAAATATTCGTCGAGCCCTTGGGCGGAAACGAGAAAGTCAGCACCGTGAAGGCGATGCTCTCGAACATCAGCACGTACTGATCCGACTTCGCGCTATCTAGCGACTGCATCTTGTTGAGCACGATGTCGGCGGCGCCGAATTTCACCACGCCTTCGAGATCGAAGCTGAGGCTGACGCCGCCCGGTCCCGCGATCTTCAGCGCCGGAAGAACGTTGACGCCGCCCGCCTGGCCGCCGGGCGCCCAGGCCAGCAGCATTTCGGCCGATAGGCCGCCGATCGCACCGAGCGCGCCCATGTTGCCGAGATTGAGGTTGAACGACAGGGCGTACCAATTTGCGTTGCCGTCGAGCGAAGCCGGCGCAATGCCTTTGGGCTGGGTCGTTTCCAGCGCGCGAAAACCCATGGCGTCGGGCAGGCGACCGCCACAGCCGGTGATGAAACCGCTCAGTTGCAGCGGAAATTGCGCCAGCAAGCTGCCGAGCCGCACGAGATTGAAGCCGGCGTATTGCCGGTTGGTCGGATCGACCGGCACCTTCGGATCGACCCCGATGTTCTGCGCCAGCGCGATCCGCAGCGCCGAGGAATCGAAAGCGAACGAGCGATCGCCGCCGTTCGTCACCAGATACATGTCGAGACCGAGATTCTGGAATCCCAGATACTGGTACGACAGCAGGTCGAAGGCGGCGTTGGCCGCCATTTGCAGATTGCCCGCCAGATTGAAGCGCGCCAGATACGCCGTCTCGTCGACGGGTGGTGTGACTTGGGTGGGCTGGCTGCACTGCAACTCGCCGACGACGCCGCTGAGGGTCGACGGCACCGTGGTCACGGTCATGCTGGCGCTGGTGATCTCGACGCGCGCCAGCGCGTCGCTGGCGACGCAGAAGTCGGTGGCCGCGCCCTTCGCGGCGGCAAACGTATAGGCCGGATTGTTGTTGGCGACGTAGGAGCCGATCAGCACCAGCGTGTTGGCACCGGCGTCGCCGGCGGCGTCGGTCGGCTGCACGCCGTCGCCGAACAGGCTGTTGAGCGTCAGCAGCGACTTGTTGCTGAAGTTCACCAGGTTGGCGTTCTCGAACACCGCTTCGAGGGTGAGAACCTTGAAATCGTAAGTTCGCGGATTGGCGATATAGGGGGGCAGGCTGTTGACCTGCGCGCCGAGTGCCGGATCGATGTAATGCACCAGCCCGAACATGGCGCTGTTGAGCTGGTAGTCGGTCTGCTGTTCCGACGGTGGGGTGACGTGGTTGACCTGATTGCCGATATGGTGGGCGACGAATTGCGTCATGTCGATGCCGGCGAGCAGCGCCTCGATCTCCGGCGGCAGTTTTCGGGTCGTGATGCTGACCCGCAGCGCCAGAAAGCCGTTCCAGGCGACGTTGTCGATCAGTTCGACGAAGTTTTGCAAGCTGGCGACGCCCTGGCCGCCGTCGTAGAGCGTCCGCGCCTGTTCGAGATAGTCGACCAGCCAGTTGGACAGGAAGCGTCCGTCCTGGTCGTTGGTGGCGTCGTTGAAATCCTTGTAGCGCGTCCACAGCTCCGGATGGCGCGCGAGCTGGCTCACGGTCGCATTGGCCGATTTGAAGATGATGACATTATAGTAGTCGCCGACCGTCGTGTTCTTGCCGAGGTCCAGGGTGAACGGCCAGTTGCTCATCGTCACGTCGTTGCTGAACGCGCCGAGATTGGTCGTCTTGGTGATCACCAGGAATTGCTGATTGGTCAGCATCGCTTCTTGGAGCGCCTGCGGAATCGGCCCGTCGTCGCCGGCCCCGGCAAACGCGATGTCGATATAGGTGGGTTCCTTGTCGGAATATTTCGGATCGCCCTTTTGCGGGCCCATCTGCGCGACAGTGAGCGTGTGCCAATTGCCATCGACGAAAGCCGCCGCATGGCCTTCCGGAGTGATCGCGGTGATGTTCTTTGAATCTTGTAGGGTATGCGATTGCGGCGTCTTGCCGGGCACCATCTTCTCGATGGCGGCTTTGCGGGTCGGGTTGATCAGCTGATATTCGAAGCTCTCGACATATTGGTGGTCGAAGCCGAACTGGCTGTCATCCGCCGGCGGCACGAAGGCCGCGTAGGGCAGCAGTGGAAATGGGAAGTAGGTGCCCGGCGCGCCCACCGCATCCGGCAATTGCGCGATCGACAGCGCGTAATAGTCGAGATCTTTCGGATCTGTGGAGTCCTGGGGTTTGGCGAAGAATGGCGCCTGGTCGGGTTCGGAATAGTAGTGGCGGACGTCAGGTTGGCTCTGCGGTGCCGGCAGCACCATGGCGTAGGCCGTCGTCAGCCTGGACGCCGGATCGAACGCGAGCGCCACATTGGCGGGCTTCGGCAGATCGCCGTCGACCTGGGCGCTGATGCCGGCGATTTGGCGGGGATAAAAGCTCAGCAGATCGCCCGGCGTGAATTGGATGTATTCGACGCCGGACAGGCCGCACAGCAGTTGATTGCCGAGCCCGTATTGGTTCGGCCCGTTCTGACCTTGGCCGTTGCCGTCATCGATCGACATCGCGAAGCCGCCCAGCGGCGTGAGATAAAGCATGCCGCCGTAGCCGATATTGAAGACAAAGCGTGATGACCCGTCGCTTTGCGGCGTCAGCAGGATCGTGCCGTCGAGCAGGGTGCGGAACGCCGAACGCACGGTGTTGGTGCCCGATGGCGGCAGCGAGAAATAGGTGTTCGCGCTGGTGACCGGCCTTAGGATCGACAGAACGGCGGAGGTCGTCCAGCCTTTGAGGCCGGTCGGCGAATCGAGCAACGGATAACACAACGGACCGGAAGTGGGAGGCTTCGAGGACGTATCGGAAGCGGGGGCGTTGGAGGACGCGGCTGCGACGGTTACGCCGTACTGGAAGCCGAGGCCGAGACCGGGTCCGGAATCCGGCGGCGACATGGTGCCCGGGAAAGCGAACGCCCCGGCAAAGCCGCCGCTGAAAACCAGCGCGCCATTGTTGGTGTCGCCCGCGGGAATCTCGATCTGCGTGATGCCGGAAACCACCGGCTGCTGATCTGCGCTGCTGGTGCCGCGAGCGATGCCGAGGCCGCCGCCGCCCAACAACAAGCCGTCGTTATTGGCGGAGGCCGACAACGGCACCGTTGCGCCACCAGTGATGAACAGGCTGGCACCGCCGGGATTGTTGCGGTCCAACAACAGGAGGGGCTGCTGTCCTGGCGCCATCGCGAACGGCAAGACCGGCTGGCGGCCCGAACCTTGCAGCGAGAACGGCAATTGCGGCCCGGCGTTGAGCGTCGGTTGGGTCAGGGTCTTGGGCGCCGCGACCCAGACGATAACGCCCTTATTCTTGGCAGTGCCGGGCTGCCAATCGATCTGGTCGAGCGCGGGTCCGATTTTCGCAACATCGATGGTCGCGTCGGCGGCGAAATACAGAAAGATCAGGCAATTGTAGGTGTGATTCTCGAACTGCTGGAACAGCCAATCGATGGCGACAGGGTTCGCCAGCGACGGCTGGGTTTGATCTGCAGCGAGATAAATTCCGGTCCAGGGCTGGCTTGGATCGACTGTTTGCCTGCTGGCCAGCAAGTAGCTGTAGCGACCGTTTATCGAACTGCCGGGATAGATCGCGTAGAAGGGGAGAGCCATAGAACGGACGCCTGACCTCGGACGGAACCGCAGAAGAAGTTACGCACACTGTAAATTAACTCTAGCGTGCTCTCGACCAGAGCGATAGATTAAACATTCAGCGTACCTGCAAGTGTGGGGGCAGGTGTGGGGAAAAGGCAGAGCTGATGCCGTCAAGGGGCGCGCGATGTTGGGGCGTCGGGTGTCGATGGGTTTTTGGAACCGGCTGACGGCAGCATGGGCCGCGGCGGCGCTGGTGTTGTTGACCGCGTCCTCCTGGGCTGACGATTCATCGGTAAACAAGTCCCCGGTATTCAAGGCCTATCCGATCAACGGCGTCATCGACGTGCCCACCGGCTGGCAGGTTTCGGCATTCCTTTATAATGGCAGCCTGAACACCTCCGCCGACAACATGTTCACCACTTCGCATGTCGACGTTACCGGCGGCATCGCTGCGCTCGAGTACCGCTTCCCGTGGCTAAGCGTCGCGGTGCTCGGCAATTTCGGTCACACGCACGTCATGTATTTGCAGGTGCTGCAAGACACCTTTGCCTCCAGCGCGGCGGTCGGCGTGCGTGGGCGCGCCTATCTCGGTCCGTTGACCTTCACGCTCAGCACCAGCACGGCGGATGACAGGTACCAGACCGTCCTGCAGAACGCCGCCAATGCGTGGGACGGCGCGGAGCGGGCCATCTATGGCAGCGTTGCAGCCGACCTTCATGCCGGTCCGGCTTGGGTCGTTCCGTTCGTCGGCGCGCGCTACCTCGCGCTGACGCAGGATGCGCACATGCTGGGCGGCGCCGGCATTCCGGAGGAGACGCGGCACAGCCAATTGGCGTTCGCGGCCGCCAGGCTTGAATTGCGACTGCGCGATGACCGGAACAATCTGATCACGCCGTGGCTGTTCGGCGGCGTCAGCCATGAATACGAGGACATTCCGCCCATGGGGCCGTCGGTGTTCATCACCGAAGGGATGGCGGGCAACCAGTACACGCTGTTCCCTCCGGGAATGACCAATGTGCCGGCTATATTTCCCGGACGCACCACACAGACGTTCGGCGCCGGCGTGAACATGGACTTTGCCAAGGTATTCACCGTCGACGGCGGCATCTACCGCGAATTCAATGCGGAGTTTGCCTCAACCACCTACAAGCTCGGCGCGGCGTTGCGGTGGTGAATTGCGCATAATACCCTGTTCTCAATAACGTCTTTGCCGAGCCGAGGCAGCGTTGCCGCGACGATGCGGCGATTTGGCCGCGTTCGGGCGTGGATCGGATATCGCGCAATATCGCAATTCGGTCGCCGGATTTCTCATGAAACGAAGTGATCATCGCATTCTCACGACGCACACCGGCAGCTTGCCGCGTCCATCGGACCTCGTCGAAGCTCTCAACGCCAAGGAACTCGGCAAAAGCTACGACGCGCGCGCGCTCGACAGCCGCGTCAGCCGGGCCATCGCCGAAATCGTGCGCCGCCAGGCCGATACCGGCCTCGATGTGATCAATGACGGCGAGCACAGCAAAGTGAGCTGGATGGCCTACGCGCGCGGGCGGCTCTCGGGCCTGGAGGAAGTCGACGCTCCGGTGCGCTTTCGCGGCGCGACCCGCGATTCGCTCGCTTTTCCGGCGGCCTATGAAGATATGAAAGTCATGCTGGCCGGGCGGTCCTCGGCCATTGTTGCCAAGCGCACGGTGCGTCCCAAGGCGTGGGTCTGCAGCGGTCCGATCGCTTATGTCGGCCAGAGTGAGCTGCGCGCCGATATCGACAATCTCAAAGCCGCGCTCAACGGCGTAAAGGCCGAGGAGGCGTTCGTCACCGCGATATCGCCGTCGAACCTGGAGCTCTATTACGAAAATCACTATTACGGTTCGGCGGAGGAGTATCTCGCCGCATTGGCGGACGCCATGCGCGTCGAGTACAAAGCCATCGTCGATGCCGGATTTGTGCTGCAGATCGACGACCCGCGAATGGCGACGCACTACAATCGCACGCCGGATGCCTCCATCGACGATTGCCGGGCATTCATGGCGCTGCGCGTCGAGGCCGTCAATCACGCGCTACGCGGCATTCCGCAGGATCGCGTGCGCTTTCATACCTGCTACAGCGTCAATGTCGCGCCGCGACTGTTCGACTTCGAACTGAAGCATTTCGTCGACTTGATGTTGCAGATCCGCGCCGGCGCCTACGCTATCGAAGCCGCCAATCCACGGCACGAGCACGAGTGGGAATTGTGGCGCGACGTGCGCCTGCCTGACGACAAAATTCTGATACCGGGTGTCGTCTCACACTGCATTCACCTGGTCGAGCATCCGGAGCTGGTCGCGCAACGCATCGTTCGGTTTGCCGAAGTGGTCGGACGCGAGCGCGTGATCGCCGGCACCGATTGCGGCTTCGGCACCTCTGGCGCCGGCGACGAAGTGCATCCGGATGTCGCCTGGGCCAAGCTGCGGTCGCTGGTCGAGGGCGCCCGCATCGCGAGCAAGACATTGTGAGCCGGCTAGCCCCATAGCTGTTCGCTCGCCTGCGCGGCGCCGGCGACAAGCGCGCCGAGCTTCAGAAAGACGATCTCCGGATCGAGCTTGCCGTAACCCGCCGCGGTGCCGAAGCCGCAGTCGGTATTCGCGATCACGCGCTCCCGGCCGACGATGTGCGCAAAGCGCACGATGCGCTCGGCGACGAGGGAGGGATGCTCGACATAATTGGTCGACGTATCGATTACTCCCGGCAGCAAGAGCTTGTCGTCGGGAAGCTTGAATTCCCGCCAGACCGCCCATTCGTGGGCGTGACGTGGGTTTGCGGCCTCGATCGCGATGGCTTGCGCTTTTATTCCAAGGACGATCTTGATGATCTTGGCGAGTGCGATGTCGTGGGTGTGCGGGCCTTCGTAGTTGCCCCAACAGACGTGAACGCGAACCCTGCCTGCGGGAATATTGCCGAGCGCATGGTTCAGCGCTTCGGCATGGACGGCGGCGCGCCGCAAAAAATCCGGCTCCGAAAGGTCCTGAAAGGAGGTATGGCGCGACATCGCCAGATCGGGGCAATCGATTTGCAGCACGAAGCCTGCTGCCGCTATGGCGGCGTACTCGTCCCGCATCGCCGCGGCGATGGCCGCAACATAGTCCTCGTGGCTGCGATAATAATTATTAGGCAGAAAGCTCGCGACCACGCCGGGAGAGGCCGCGGTCAAAAATGCCTCGGCCGGGCGCGCGGCATCGACTGCGGCGCGCATATTGGCGAGGTCGCGCGCCAACGCCTCGCGATTGCCGACGGCGATCGGACCAACGCAGGTCACGCGCTTGAAGCGGCGTGCCCCCGACAGCTGCGCCATCTTGCGGCGGAGGTCGGGAAACGGCGCCAGATCGGCGTGCGGCTTCGCTCCTTCCGTGCTGCCTTCGTCCGAAAAGCCGGTCAGGCGGTCGTGCACATAGGTGGCGTAACTGATCTTGCTGGTTTCGCCGTCGCTGACGACGTCGATGCCGACATCGACCTGCCGCTTGACGATATCCAGCACCGCCTGCCGCATCTCGCGATCGAACTGCATGGCATCGAAAGCCCGGCGGCTCTCGCGCTCTTCGAGCAGATGCAGCACCGCTTCGCTCCGCGGCAAGCTGCCGACATGGGTCGTCAAGATGCGATCCTGGCTCGGTTTCATGGCGATCGGCCGGCTGGCTCATGCATCGTGACGCACCCGCCGCTCGGCGATGTGCAGAAGCGTGTTGATCGCGACGGCGAACAGAAACAGCAGCAAGGTCAACGCGAAAATATCGACCACATTGTGAATTTCGGTGGCGCGGATCAGCGCGAAGCCGATACCCGATGACGAGGCGAAAAGTTCCGCGATCAATATGCCGAGCAGCGTCACGGCGATGCCGATGCGGATTCCGGAGAGAATCTCCGGTATTGCGGCGGGGGCCAAGACCATAACGACGGTTGCGACCGGCGACAGCCGCAAAGTCCTCGCGGTGCGCCGATGCACCGGCGCGACATTGCGAACCGCGTTCATGGTGAAAATAGCCACCGGGAATATGCCGTGGATCACGCCGAAAGCGATTTTCGCCGTGAGGCTCAGGCCGAAGATCAAGAGAATGATCGGATAAAGCGTGATCTTGGGGATCGAATATACGGTACCGAGGATCGGATCGGCCACATCGCCGGCGAATCGATGGAGACCGAGCGCGAGACCGAGCAGCAGGCCGCCGGCAATGCCGATGATGCAGGCATAGCCGAACGCGATGCCGGTGCTCGCCGCGTCGTTCCAGAAATTGCGTCCCCTGAGCAGCGTAACGGCGCGCGAAAGCGTGGCGGCCGGAGCGGACACGACGTCCGCTCCGACCAGCAAATAGAGAATTTCCCATGAGACGAGAAAGCCGGCGGCCAGAACCAATGCGTCGTATTTTTGCGGCTTCATTGCTGCCCGAAGCGATGGTGAAGCCGCTTCTCCCAGTGCGACAGCGCGCCGTTGACGGCCATGACCAGGATCAAGAGCAGCAGCAGCATGCCGTACATCGTCCGGTTGTCGAAATCCTGGTAGCCGAAAGCGATCCGCTTGCCGATTCCCGCCGTCGCCAGGATGAATTCGCCGGCGACGATGCCGATCACCGAATAGGCCACGGCAAGCTTGATGCCGGTCACCAGATGCGGCGCCGCCGCCGGCAGCCGCAGCAGCAACAGCCGGCGCAGCGGGCTCAGTCTCATGACGATCGCCGTCTTGGCGATGACCGCCGGCACCCGGTCGAGCCCGGTCATGGTATTCACGATCATCGCGACGATGCCGAACATCGCGCCCATGGCGATCAGGGAGGATCGACCGACGCCGAAGGCAACGATCAACACCGGGTAGAAGATGAAGACCGGGACGGCGTAATAGGCCGACAACAGCGGCTCGAATGCCCGCCGCGCTCGCGGCAGCGCGTGCAGCGCGGCGCCGAGCCAAAAGCCGAGCACGATCGAAAGCGCGATCGCCGCCGACGTGTTGACGACGGTGAACGCGATGTCGTTGTTGGCTTTGCCGCTGACCAGGATGTGCCACAGCGCGCCCGCGATCTCGGTCGGCGGAATCATCGTCGCTCGCGGAATAACCGCCGTTCGACAGAGGATTTCGAGCGCGGCAAACGCCGCGACGACCAAGGCGGTCCGTGCCGCTCCGACCCTGGTGAGGCGCAGAGTCACAGCGGCTTTTGCAGGTCTTTCGGCAGGAATTGCTGGTCGATCATGGCATTCCAGTCGACGGGGCCGTCGACCTCGCCGACCAGCTGCAGGCCTTCCGACATTTTCTGAAGTCCTGATTTCTCGAACTCGCCGCGGGTCCACTCGCCGTCATAGCCGAAATATTTGGGAAAATAGCTCGCCACCTGCTGTGGGTCCTGCTGCCAGACTTTCGCGTAAATGCGCATGGCGTCATCGCGGTTCTGATAGATGTAGTCCGCCCCGCGGCGATGAATGGCGATCAATTTTCGCAGCAGCTCCGGATTCTTCGCGGCAAACTCCCGGGTGGTGATGCCGACGAGCCATGTCATCCGCGGGATCAGATCGGCAAACGGCAGGATGACGCGATATTTCTCCGGCTGCAGCGTCAGGATCGGATCGATCAGCGGCGCGGCCTGAATGGCGCCTGTGCTTAGGGCAGTGAGGCCCGGACCGAAGCCGCCCGTCGCCACGGCTTCGACTTTGTCCGTCATCTGCGTCGCCTGCAGCGCCAGATGCAGCAGCACGTCGCTCGTCGACTTCGGCGCCGTATAGCCGGCCTTCTTGCCGGCGAGGTCGGTGACTTTACGGATGTCGGACTTCGGATCGGCGACGAGGGAAATTTCACCGATATGACTGCTGGACGTATTGACGATGACGATGTCCAATCCAGCCCGTCGCGCGGCGATTGCCGCGGAGGTCGCGACCTCGCCGTAAGGAAGATCGCTGGCAAGGACATTGCGCAATGTCGTGCCGCCGCCGGCGCCGGCGATCACTTCGTCGATCTTGACGCCGGCGTCGTCGAAAAATCCCTTCTCCATGGCGACCGCCCAGGGCAATGTCGCGGTCACGCGCCCGTATTGGCTGATCGCGAGTTGGTAGGCGTGGGACGACGATGAAAGGACGGTCAGGGCTGCGACAATCGCCAGCGTCATCAAAGTTTTCATCGCCGAAACCCTCCCATGATCTTTGTGGCTGCCGAGTATGACCGCGCCAAGTCCACGAGCCAAGCATCGCTTTGAGTATCTTGAGCCGGATTGCCGACGCAAGATAAGGACCCGGACCGGCTTCGCCGTTTGTGCGCCCGCCGCATCATTCAAACGTCGCACCGATCACTGCGGCATGCGCAGCGCGGGAGCCGCGGTGCTCTCGATCATCACGTTCACGCATGCGGGCTTGCCGCTGGCCAGCGCCCGGTCGATCGCGGCGGACAGGTCGGCCGCCCGTTCCACGCATTCCCCGTGCCCGCCGAGAGACTGCACGACCCGATCGTAGCGGACCGGCAAAAGCTCGCAGCCGTGCATCCTGTTGGCGCCGTAGTCGCGGCGTTGGATTTCGCTTTCCGCGTTCCAGCGCGCGTCGTTGCCGAGGATCGCAACAAACGGCAACCCGCGTCTCACGGCCGTCTCGAATTCGGAGATGTGAAAGCCGATGGTGCCATCGCCGAGTACCGCGAACACCGGCGCCTTGCTCTCGACCAGGCGCGCTGCGAGCGCGAAGGAGAGCGAGCTGCCGATCGCGCCGGCGACGCCGTTAACGAGACGGCGCCGGACCGGGAGCATGCTCTGGCCCCACTGCGCAAATTCGCCGCCGTCGCATATCAGGACGGCGCTCGGATCGCGCTCGACGAAAGGACGTAAGGTCCGAAAGACCTCCGCTGGATGCAGCCGGCCCGGCGTCTGCGACACGACGTCCTGCCACGATGTCGGCCTCATATCGCGGGCACGGCGGGCTTCTGTGAGCCAGGCCGTATCGCGAAGGCCCGCCTGCTTTGCACCGGCGGTGAGCTTTTCAGCCGCCAGGGCCGGATCCGCGACACAGGCGAAAGCAAGTGCGTCGCCTTTCTCGCGCTTCGCCCGCGCTGTCAGCTCAGCTTCCGGATCGATGGCGATGAGCTGGACGTCGGCCGCAAAACTCGGAGCGGTCGCCCATTTGAGCGAAAAATCCAGCGCCTTGCCCAACAGCACCACAAGATCGGCGCGCTTCGTCAGGTCGGGCAGGGCTCCGAGCGTCGCATCCGCCAAGCCGCGCGGGCTTTCCAAGATCATTGCCGGCGCGCCGGTCACTGCTTCGAGTTTTGCCAATAGATCGCGTCCGCTCGGATTCGACATTTGCGGACCGGCGAAGATGAGCGGACGTTTTGCGGCGCCGAGTGCGGAGAGAATCTTGGCGCAGTCCGCATCGCCAAGCGCATCGGGCGTTGCCGCCCCGTCGGTTGGCCACGTCACGGCACTCTCGTCCAACCGGGCATCGAGTAAATCCGACGGCAAGCTCACATGCACGGGGCCGCTCCGTCCGGAGCGCGCGATACGGATCGCCTCGCCGATATCGCGGCCGAGGGATTCGACGCTGCCGGCCGTCCAGGATGCCTTGGTCACCGGCTTGGCCATCTCGGCCTGGCGCAATTCCTGAAATCCGCCGCGCCCGATCTCCCAGGTCGCGGCGTGGCCCGACAGCAGCACCATCGGCGATTCCGCCGCCAGCGCGGTGTACAAGGCGCCGACCGCATTGGCGTGACCCGGTCCGCCGGTGACCAAGGCGACGCCCGCTTCGCCGGTCAGGCGGCCATGGGCGTCGGCCATGTGCACGGCGGCGGCTTCGTGCCGCACGTGAACGAGGTCGATGCCCGCATCCAGCGCGGCGTCGAAGATCGACATGATGTGGTTGCCGGACAGCGTGAACACGCGTCGGCAGCCGATACGGCGAAGCGAACGAGCGACGATGTCGGCGCCGCGTAAGGTGTTGCTCATCGTCTGCGTTGCACTTTCAATCAGGAAGTCGTCTTGATGCTTTCAGGAGAAACCCGCGATCACAAGACGCGGCGGCGGATTTCCTCGATGACGATGCTGTTGTCCCGCTCGCCGTCGCCGTGGCGGACGCAAGACTCGAGCACGTCGGCGTGGATTTGCAGAAGCGGCAATTGCTGGCCGGCTTTGCGCGCCTGGTCGAGCATGAGCTTGGTGTCCTTGAGCGTCTGCCGCACGCGGCCTTCCGGCGCGAAATCGCCGCCGATCATTTTCGGTCCCTTGGTGTCCATGACCTGCGAGGCCGCGGCCGAGCGGCGGGCGACGTCGAGGAACGCCGCCGGATCGAGCCCGAGGCGGGCAGCGAATACCAAGCCTTCGGCGAGCGCCAGGCGATTGAGGCCGAGGATGAGATTGACCGCGAGCTTGGCGCGGCCGCCGTCGCCGACCTTGCCGATGCGGAAACTCTTGGCGAACAGCGCATCGAGCACCGGCGCGGCGTCGGCTGCGATCTTTTGCTCGCCGCCGATCAAGCCGACGCCGTCGCCTTGGCGAACTTGCTCGCTCGTGCCCGACACCGGGGTCTCGAGAAAACGTAGCGTGTCGCCGACGCGCGCGCCGAGCGCGGCGATGCGGTCGGGATCGCAGGTCGAAGTGACGAGAATGATCTTGCCGGCGGCGGCGGGGATAAGTGTGTGTTCGACCACATCCTCGACCTGCTCGGTGTTGAACACCGCGACCACGATCGGATCGCAATCGTGCGCGATCTCGCCAAGCGTGCCGGCACGGGCGCCGAATTGCGCCAGGCGTTCGTTCTTCGCTGGATCGACGTCATAACCGATCACCGTAAATCCCGCCGCGACCAGGCGGCGGGCGTAGACCTCGCCCATGAGACCGACGCCAATGACGCCAACGGGGGTGCGCGATGCCATGATCTATTCCAGCGGCGCGATGTTGAGATCGCGCGCCAGCGCGTCGAGACTGTCGCGCAGCGCCTTTGGCATCGGCACGCCATGGGTGCGGCGCTCCAAAAGCTTGGCGTGGCTCTGTTCGCCCGGCAGAAAAATGCGCTCGACGCCGGGCAGCCGCTTCGAATTGCGGATATCGCGGATCACCTGATCGACGCTGCGCTTGAAGTCCGCAGCCGGCATGAAGGCCTCGATCGCAATCGCCGCGATCGCCTGCCCGGTATTGGTCGCCTTGCCGGTCTCCTTGACGAAGTCGATCACGTCGCGGCCCAGCGCCGCGCGATTGAGCGCGCCGGCGAGGAGGCCGATGATCAGGCTCAGCCCGTAACCCTTGTAATCGCCGATCGGCAGCAGATGGCCTTCGTCGGCGCGCTTCGGATCGGTCAGCGGCTTGCCTTCCTTGTCGATCATCCAGCCGACCGGCATCTGCTCGCCGCGCTGCGCTTTCAGCCGCACCTTGCCATAGGCAGCGACGGTCGGCGCCATATCGAGCACGATGGCGGGCTCGTCCTGCGCCGGCACCGCGACCGCCATCGGATTGGTGCCGAGCAGGCTCTCGCTGCCGCCCCACGGCGGCAAGTGGTTGTTGCTGCCGACGGCGAAATAGAGCCCGATCATGTCGTGGTGCAGCGGCAAGGTGACATAGAGCGCCGCCGGACCGGCATGATTGCTCATGCGCGCGCCGACCCAGCCGATGCCGGTCGCCTTGGCCTTCTCAATGGCCAGATGCGTGGCGCGGCGCATCACCAAGTGGCCCATGGCATTGTCGCCGTCGATCAGCGCCGCCGAGGGCCGGTCGCTGACCACACGGATATTCGGCTTGGCATTGACACCGCCCGCTCGGACACGGCGCACATAGAGCGGCAGCCGGATCACGCCGTGGGTGTCGCTGCCGCGCAAGTCGGCCTCGACCATGAGGCCGGCGACGGTTTCCGCATCCGCCGCCGGCAAGCCGGCCGCGGTCAAGGCGCGGACGATGAAGGCGGCGAGCCGGTCGCCGGCAATGCGCGTGTCGTTCGTGGTCATGCTGGTCATGCTCTCCCTGCGTGGTGGAGACTGGTTTAACGCCTCACCGCACCATAAGATCAAGCGAGCTTCGGAGGTAAGCCCATATGAGTACGACGACCGCAGAAAAAATCGACACCATCAATGCCTGCTTCGGCACCTATCCGCAGACCCAGGCGCTGAAGGCGGGCCAGATCAAGTCCGACCGCGTGAAGCTCAATCTCACCGAGGTCAATCCGGTCTACAAGGCCTTCGGCATGATGGTGCGAGAGCAGAAGTTCGACGTGTGCGAGATGGCGATCGTCAGCTATCTGCAGGGCAAGGCCTACGGCAAGCCGATCACGCTCATTCCGGCGACCATGATGGGGCGCTTCCAGCACGGCACCATGCTGTACAATTCCGAGCGCGGCACGGTGACGCCGGAGACGCTGGAGGGGCGCCGCATCGGCGTGCGCTCGTTCGCCCAGACCACCGGCTGTTGGCTGCGCGGCATTTTGTGGAAGGACTACGGCCTCGACAACAGCAAGGTGAAATGGGTGACGTTCGAGGACGCCCACATTCCCGAATTCAAGGATCCGCCCGGCGTCGAGCGCGCCGCCGACGGCAAGGACATGACCAAGATGGTGCTCGACGGGGAGCTCGACGCCGCGATCTTTGGCACCGTGCTGCCGTCCGATCCGCGGCTGAAAAGCGTCATCCCCGATCCCGACGCCGCCGCCAAGGAATGGTACAAGAAATACAACACCGTGCCGATCAACCACATGGTGGTGGTGAAGAACGACGTGGTGAAATCCGATCCCGGCGCGGTGCGCGAAGTGTTCCGCATGCTGCATGACAGCAAGAAGGCCGCCGGCCTGCCCAAGCCCGGCGCCGTCGACACGCTGCCGTTCGGCTTCGATGCGGTGAAGCCCGCGCTCGAACTGATGTCGAGCTACGCACTGGAGATGAAGATCATTCCGCGGCGCTATTCGGTCGAGGAATTGTTCGACGACACCACGCGCGGCCTGCGGATTTGACGCGCCTTAAGGCGTCGTTTTCCGTTTAAACCTCACATCTGCCAATTGTTTTTGCGGCGGCGCGCCTTCGCCTGGGCTGCGCTCGCCCGTGGATTGCACGCTCGGCAAAAGAGTCGGTTGCCATTGATCCTTTTAAATGCTACGGTACGTAGCATATAAAAGGATAACAACGCGATGAGCGACGACCTCCCGGAACTGGGCGAACTCGAACTCAAGGTCATGCAACTGGTCTGGGCCCATGCGCCGATCACTGCGGAACTGGTGCGCGAGCAGCTCGACCGTCGTCTCAAGGAGTCGACCGTGCGCACCGTGCTGCGGCGCCTCGAAGAGAAGGGTTTTGTCAGGCACAGCATCCAGGGGCGCACTTACGTTTTCAGCGCGACCCACGACCGCCAGCGCGTGGCGGCAAAGGCGGTGCACCGCATCGCCAAGTGGTTCTGCGACGGTTCGATCGAGGAGGTTTTGGTCGGCATTGTCGATGCTAAAATGCTCGACAAAGAGCAATTGAAACTGCTTTCGGAGAAAATTGCAGCGGCCAGGCGGGGCAGGAAGTGAGGCTGCCGGTCATTTTGGATGTATGGAAAACAGCCGTAAACCTTTGTGGCGGGCGCCCCAACAATACCTCAGATTCCGACACAATCGGTCACGCTGCCGCCGCCGCGCTCAGATGTGATGGCTCCCGGCTTGTAGGTCGTGGGGTGTGGCAATGGACGGCCGGGGATCAGCCGCCATTCTTTCGGTAATCCTGTCGATCTTTCTTCTGACTGCCGCGTGCACCCGTGCAGCGGCGGCGGACGCGAAGGATTCCGCGATCACCGTGACCGGAAATCGCCATGTCGGCGCCGATACGATCCGCGCGTATTTTCATGCGACGGCGGACGGCAAGCTTGATGCCGCGGCACTCGACGGGGCGCTGAAGCGGCTTTACGACACCGGGCTGTTCCAGAACGTGAAAATCTCGCACGACGGCGGCGCCGTGTTCGTGTCGGTCGTCGAGAACCCGACCATCGTCCGCGTCGCCTTCGAGGGCAACCACAAGCTCAAGGACGCCGATCTCAAGAAGGATTTGCAGTCGAAGGAAAGCGGTCCGCTGTGGCGCGCCTTCGTGCAGGGCGACGTCGAGCGCATCGGCGCGCTTTATCGCCTGCGCGGCCATTTCGAGACCCGCATCGTGCCGAAAAGCATCAAGCTCAAGGACGACCGGGTCAATCTCGTCTTCGAGATCAAGGAAAACGACAAGCTCGCGGTCCGTCAGGTCGTGTTCGCCGGCAACAATGCTTTTGCGCGCAACAAGCTCACCGGCGTGATCAAGACCGGCGTCACCAATCCCTTGAGCTTCGCGCTCGACAACGACACTTACGATCCCGACAAGGTCGAGAACGACGGCGACCTGTTGCGCAAATTCTATCGCGCCCACGGCTACGACGACGTCCACGTG
>Ga0310039_10000625_pt1 | contig 28786 bp, 21 predicted proteins | sample Sb_taG_4_FD_200460 | JGI IMG/M metagenome (GOLD analysis project Ga0310039, IMG submission 200460) | Peat soil microbial communities from Weissenstadt, Germany - Sb_50d_6_BS metaG (v2) (version 2) | ecosystem: Environmental > Terrestrial > Soil > Wetlands > Peat | place: Germany: Weissenstadt...
CCAAGCGACTGCGCTTTGGGCCGCTGGTGTTCGTGCTGCCGCTCTACCATCCGCTGCGGCTCATTTCGGAAATCTGCATGCTCGATCAGATGAGCGGCGGCCGGCTCGAGCTCAGTTTCGGCCGCGGCGCCTCGCCCATCGAAGCCGAATATTTCGGCGTCGATGCCGAGGAGCGGCAGGATATCTACGCCGAGGCGCTCGACGTGATCTTGCGCGGGCTGACGCACAAGACGCTCGATTTTCACGGCAAGTATTTTTCCTTCGACAATGTGCCGATGGAGCTCGAACCGCTGCAAAAACCGCACCCGCCGCTGTGGTACGGCGTGCACGCGCCCGACAGCGCCGAACGCGCGGCCAAGCGCAATCTCAACGTCGTCAGTCTGGATTCACCCGCCGATACGCGGCTGTCCATCGAGCGCTACCGCGCCACCTGGCGCGCGCCACATCCGGGCGCGGTCATGCCAAAACTCGGCTTGGGCCGCTTCGTCGTCGTGGCGGAGACCGACGCACAGGCGCTGGCTCTCGCTCGCCGCGCCTACCTGCCATGGCATCGCGCCTTTACCCATCTACCGCGGCTGCGCGGCCGCGCCCAGACCCATCCGCGGCCGCCGCAATGGGATGAACTGGTCGCGGTCGGCCAAGGCATCGCCGGCTCGCCGAAAACGGTGACGGCGTTCCTGCGGTCGCAGCTTGCCGAGACGGGGTGCAATTACGTGGTCGGGCAATTCGCGTTCGGCGATTTGACGCGCGACGAATGTTTGCGATCGATCAAGCTGTTCGCCGATGAGGTGATGCCGGTGTTGCGGACATTAGTCATTCCAGGGCCGAGCGCAGCGAGGAGCCCGGAATCCATAACCCCGGTCTGAGGGTATGGATTCCCGGCCCGCGGACTTCGTCCGCGCCCCGGAATGACGAATTTACGTACCCCGCATCGCTTTCAGATGCCGCATCACTCTCGCCCGAAGCGCGGCCTGCTGTTCCGGGCTCCATTTCTGGAAACCTTCGCCGGATTTGAAGCCGAGCTTGCCGGTCGCTACCAGCTCTTGCAGATAGGGCGACGGCCCCGGGCGGCTCTCGATCGCCGGCAGCACGACTTCGTGAATCGCGAGCGTAAGGTCGGTGCCGACCTGGTCGGCATTTTCGATCGGGCCGAGCACGGCGAGGCGGCGGCCGAACGAGGCCTTGACCACGTCGTCGACGGTCTTGGCGTCGCAGATGCCGTGCTCGACCAGCGAGATCGCCTCGCGCCACAGCGCGTGCTGCAGCCGGTTGCCGATGAAGCCCGGCACGTCTTTTTTCACATGCGCCGGAGTCTTGCCGGCGGCGGCATGCAGCTCCATCGTCGTGGCGATGACCTGCGGCGAGGTCCATTGCGTGCCGATCACTTCGACCAGCGGCACCAGGAACGGCGGATTCCACCAATGGGTGCCGACCGCGCGCTCGCGGCGGCTCAATTCCTGCATGATCGCGGTGATCGGAATCACCGAAGTGTTGCTGGCGAGGATCGTATCCGGGCGGGTGCGGCGCTCAAGCTCGGCAAAGAGTTTCTTCTTCAGGTCGAGATTTTCCGACACCGCCTCGACCACGTAATCGGCGTCATGCACCGCATCGGTGAGATCGACGGTGGGCTGCACGCGTTCGACGGCGCGCTCATCTTCGCCGAGATCGCGCAGATTGGCGGAGATGCGCGATGCCACGGTGTCGAGATTTTTTACCACCGTGTCGGTGATCTTCACCTGGTGGCCGGCCAGCGCGAATACCTGCGCGATGCCGTGGCCCATCAGGCCGGCGCCGACCACGGCGATGCGCGCTTTCGCCATGCTCAGCCAGCCGTATAGCCGCCGTCGGCGTAGAGGATGTGGCCGGTGTAGAAGTCGGACGCTTTCGAGGCGAGGAACAGAAGCGGCCCGGCGAGATCGGACGGCTCGCCGAGGCGGCCCTTCGGCACGCGGGTGATAAAACCCTTGCGCACCGTGGTGGCGCGCTCGTTGTCCTCGTACATCCAGGCGGTCAGCGGCGAGCGGAACACCGTCGGCCCGATGGCATTCACCGTGATGCCGGTGTCGCCCCATTCGCAGCCGAGCGCCTTGGTGATGCCGTCGATCGCCGATTTCGAGGCGCAATAGGCGGTGTAGCCGGCCGGATGGCCGAGCAAACCGCGCGCCGACGACATCAAGATGACCTTGCCGCCGCGGCCCTGCGCCAGCATTTGCTTGCCGGCGGCACGCGCCATCAGCCACGACTGGGTGACGTTGACGTCCATGACTTCGGCAAAGGCTTCCGGCGCCTGATCGACGATTTTCTGCACTTTGTTGATGCCGGCGGCCAGGACCACGATATCGACGCCGCCGAAGCGCTTCACCGCGGCTTCGACGATCTTGTCGCAGATCGCCGCCGAGCTTGGCCGCATATTGACCGCCTCGACCTTGGCGCCGAGCTTTTCGCAATCGGCAGTGACCTTTTTCAGCGCCTCGGCGCCGCCCGCCGCCAGCACCAGATTGCAGCCGGCGCCGGCCAGCACCTGGGCCGCGAGCGCGCCGAACGCGCCGGTGGCACCGGTGACGAGTGCGGTCTTGCCTTTGATGTCGAACAGGGAGAGCGGGTTTTTCAGGAAGTCGTCGGACATTGTGTACTCACTGTTTCTCTTATCCCTCCCCCTGAAAGGGGGAGGTTAGGTGGGGGTCCGCGGCGGGGAGGCTTGCGCAAGCGTCGCCGCCGCGGACCCCCACCTCACTCGCTTCGCTCGCTCCTCCCCCTTTCAGGGGGAGGAAAGAACGTCACTTTACCGGCGCAACCGCGACCGCGATGGTGCAGACCTCGTTGCTGCGATTGATGATCTCGCGGCTCTCGTTCGGGCCGATGTAGACGCTGTCGCCGGCCTTGGCGACCGTCTCCTTGCCGCCGGCGATCACCGTGAGCTCGCCTGAGAGCACATAATAGATCTTCTCCGGCGGCGAGGCGTCGGGGCCGGCGCCGCCGCCCGGCAAAAAGTGCGAGATGCCGAACACCAGCGACTGCGAGCCGCCCATCTCGGCGCCGTAGACGCGGAACGATTTGTAGCCGCGGTGGTTCGGCGCTTCGTATGGCTTGGCCTCTGAAAACTTGCGAACGATCATGCGACCTTCTCCCCCTTCTCGATCCGGTAGCTGCCCTTCGGGTCGATCATCGCCACCAGGCGGATGATGCAGCCGTCGCCGCGGTCCCAGTTCCACGGAAAGAACGCAAACGTGCAGCGCCGGCCGGTGACCTTGTCGATGTCGCCGCCGACATTCTCGATGCCCAAAATGCCGTTCTTGAACAGGATGCGGTGCACCGGCTCCCATTCCGGAAAATCCTCTTTCCAGTCGCGGCCGCCGGACCATTTCTTGTATTCCTCGGCGAGGTGCGGATGCAGCGGTCCGTTGCGCTGCGGCCCGATCGCGGTGGCGAGCGGGTGGTCGTTGGCCTGGGTGTCGTGGCCGACCACCTTGACCTTCTTCTCGACGAACCATTCGCCGGCCGACGGCACGAAACCGGGCGCGCGACAGAAATAATCCTCGCTGTCCTCGTAGAGCTTGTGCCAGCCGGTATTGACGATGACCACGTCGCGCGGGCGCACGATCTTGCCGGCGGCCTTTTCTAGGTCGTCGTAGGTGATCTGCTCCCATTTCTTCTTCGGGATCGACACCACGATGCCGGAGCCGAAGAAATGCGGCAGCGGCACCTCGTCGATGAACGGCGTGCCCTGGATGACATGGGCCGGCGCGTCGATATGGGTGGTGTTGTGCATCGAGGTCGTGATGCGCTGCGACAGCACGCCCGACTTCGCCATGTAATGGATGCGCTCGATCTTGACGTCTTCGAAATACGGCCAGTTCGGCGACTGGTAGCCGAAGCGATGGGACAGGTTGTAGAACTCGAGCCCCATCGTGTTATTGAGGTTTTCCTCCAATGCCACGCCGCGTATCTTCTTGACCACTGACAACCTCCCTCGCACGCCTACGCGTTGCCACGCTTATAGCATTGGGCGGTATACCATTGCACCGGATATCGGTTATAGACCCCTATGCCTTGTTTCCCGGGCGCAGCGCAGCACGAAGTGGTGCGCTGCAGACCCGGGATCGTCGCAGACTCGGAGTTTGAAACGATCCCGGATCAGCGGTGCACCACCATAGCGCGTCGCAGACGCGCGTGAACGCGCTTATGGTGCTGCACCGCATCCGGGAAAAACCGCATGGTGGATAGGCAACGATCGAGGGACGCATGGTGCAAAAAATTGCGCTGGAGGAGCATTTTCTCGCTCCCGGACACGAGACCTATTGGCGCACGACCGTGGGCAACGTCGACCCGAAGCACGCTGCCAATCTCTTGGCGCGCCTGACCGACTTCGGCGAGATGCGGCTTAAGTCCATGGACGAAGCCGGCATTGCGCGCTCGGTGCTGTCGATCGCCGGCCCCAGCGTCCAGATCGAGCGCGACGTCGCAACCGCAACGCGCGTTGCCCGCGAGGCCAACGATTTTCTCGCGCGCGAAATCGGCAAACGCCCGGACCGCTATTCCGGCTTCGCGCATTTGGGAATGCAGGACCCGCGCGGCGCCGCCGACGAGCTCGAGCGCTGCATGCGCGAGCTGAAATTTGCCGGCGCCATGATCAACGGCCACACCCACGGCCAATATCTCGATGACCCGTCGCTCTACCCGTTCTGGGAGCGCGCCGAGGCGCTCGGCGCGCCGATCTATATTCATCCGACCGATCCGATCACCCCTGCCCCGGCGCTGGAAGGCGTCGCCGGCCTGCGCCGCGCCACTTGGGAGTGGGGGTTCGAGACCGGCTCGCATGCTTTGCGGCTGGTATTCAGCGGCCTGTTCGATCGCTTCCCGCGCGCCAAAGTCATGCTCGGCCATCTCGGCGAGACGCTGCCGTTCCTGCTCTGGCGTTTCGACAGCCGGGCAAAACTCTACGGCGTCAAGCTCGCCAAGCCGCCATCCGAGTACATCAAGCAAAATATCGTGGTGACCACGTCGGGCATGTGCTCGGCCGAGCCGCTCAACTGCACGCTCGCCGCGCTCGGCAAAGACCGCGTGATGTTCGCTGCCGATTATCCCTTCGAGTCGGCGCACGAGGCGGGCGAATTCCTCGACCGCGTGCCGCTTGCCGAGCCGCTGCGGACGGACATCGCCTTCGGCAATGCGGCGAAATACCTGGGCCTGCCACAGGCATGACCAAGGTTCTCATCGTTGACGTTCACGCCGAAATGTATCGCGATGCGCTCCGCGATAAGTTTCCCGCGTTGCAATTCCAGCTCTTCCACAACAAAAGCGAAGTCACGGGCGATCTTAGCGATATCGATGTCATGATGATGTTCGGCATCGAGGTGCAGGACTTCATGCTCGCTGGCGCGCCGCGGCTGCAATGGATTCAGTCGCTGGCGACCGGCGTCGATCATTTCTTGCGCTGTCCGTCGCTCAAGCCAGACGTGCTGATCACCTCTGGCCGCGGCATCCACGGCCCGCCGATGCGCGAGCAGGTGGTCTATATGATGATGGCGATCAGCCGCGACGCGGTGCGGGCGGTCGGCGACCAGAAGGCGCATTTCTGGGAGCGGCGGCTGTGGAGCACCTTGCACGGCAAGACCGCGGCGATTGCCGGCACCGGCGTCGTCGGCGGTGCTATCGCCGAACTGCTCAAGGCGCTCGGCATGCACGTCATCGGCGTCACCCGCATGCCGCGCCCGGCCGCTGGCTTCGATGAGATGATCGCGACCGAACACATCGTCGAAGCGGCTCGCCGTGCCGACTACCTCATCAACATGCTGCCGGCGAGCGCGGACAATATCGAAATCTTCGACGCCGCGGTCTTTGCCGCGATGAAGCCCACCGCCTATTACATCAGCGCCGGCCGTGGCCAGACCGTCGACGAGGCGGCACTGCTCGCGGTGCTGCGCGAGCGCCGCATCGCCGGCGCCGCGCTGGAAGTGTTCCATAAGGAACCATTGCCGGCCGACAGCCCGTTCTGGGACCTGTCCAACGTCTTCATCACGCCGCATATCGGCGGCTACGTGATCGAATACGAGGACTTCATCATGCCGCTGATCGTCGACAATATGCGGCTGTTTCTGGCCGGCCGGCAGGGCGAGATGCGCAATATCGTTGAGCGCTAGCCGTCATTCCGGGGCCGAGCGCAGCGAGGAACCCGGAATCCATAGCCACGGATGGTGAGGGTGCCTTCTCGGCCACGCCAATTCCTCGCCACAGGGGCTATGGATTCCGGGCCCGCGGCTTCGCCGCGTCCCGGAATGACAAACAGACGGAATTATTGCAAAATCGCGCCTTGGAGCCGGCCGCGCCTGTTGAGGGGACATGCCCCTGCGCGGAAGGGGTTCGCGCGCTGCGGCGCGAAATGAGGAGGACACGATGGCGTTCGCAAAACTCAAATTCCCGATCATCCTGTTCGGCGCGGCGCAACTCCTCAAGCATGCGGCGAGGCGCCACCCGAAATTCAAGGCGCGGGTGAAGGAGCACAATCTCGTGGCGCAGATCATGACGCGCGACGAGGAGATCGGTCGCTGGTACGCCTTCAATGACGGCGTGATCACGACCGGATCAGGCCTGCACGCAAAGCCCGACATCAAGCTGATGTTCAAGAACGTCGAGGTCGGCGCGTCGCTGCTGATGCCGCCGATCAACTGGCTCGACCAGATCAATGCGCAAAAGGATTTCAACCTCACCGTCGACGGCCCGGAATACCTGACCAACTGGTTCGCGCAGACCTTGATGCTGAGCCAGTCGGCCGGGCTCAAATACGGCAAGAGGCTTCGCGGCGGCGTCACGCGCTACTGCAACATGACCAATGGCGGGCCGGTGTTCGTCGACGTCAAGGACGGCAAGATTATCCGCATGACGCCGATCGATCTGACCGAAGAAGACGGCGCGTCGTGGACCATCGAGGCCAAGGGCGTGAAGCTGACGCCACCGCGCAAAACCACGCTAGCGCCGCATGGCCAGAACGCCAAATCCATCGTCTATTCGCCGGATCGCCTGCTCTATCCGATGAAGCGCGTCGATTTCGATCCGAACGGCGAACGCAATCCGGGCAACCGCGGCAAGTCAGGCTATGTGCGCATTTCCTGGGACGAGGCGATCAAGCTGGTCACCGACGAGATCAAGCGGCAGAAACGCGAATACGGCCCCGGCGCCATCACCTTCTCCCACGGCTCGCATCACACCTGGGGCAATGTCGGCTATTACCTCTCGGCGCTGTTCCGCTTCGCCAATGCGGTCGGCATGACGCGCATCCATCACAATCCGGATTCCTGGGAAGGCTGGTACTGGGGCGCCGTGCATCACTGGGGCTATACGCTGCGCGTCGGCCAGTCGGAGACTTACGGCACCGTCGAGGACTGTCTGCAGAACTGCGACATGATCGTGTCGTGGGCGGCGGACCCGGAATCGACCTCGGGCTCATACGGCGCCCAGGAAGGCACCACGCGCCGGCAGTGGCTGAAAGATCCAAAACTCGGCATCAAAGTCGTCCACGTCGATCCGTATTACAACGCCACCGCGCAATTCCTGCCCGGTAAATGGTTCGCGCCGAAGCCGACCACCTCGGTCGCCATGGCGATGGCGATCGCCTACGTTTGGATCAAGGAAGATCTCTACGACAAATCATATGTCGAAACCCACACCGTGGGCTTCGACAAGTGGAAAGCGTACCTCGTCGGCGACGACGACGGCATTCCAAAAACGCCCGAATGGCAGGAGAAGGAAACCGGCGTCCCGGCCAAAGACGTCCGCGCGCTGGCGCGTGAGTGGGGCAGGAAGCGCGTCTACCTGGCGCCCGGCGGCTGGGGCAACGGACACGGCGGCGCCTGCCGCAACCAGACCGGCATTCCCTGGGCGCGGGTGATGGTGTGCCTGACGGCGATGCAGGGGCTGGGCAAGCCCGGCATCAATATGGGCAACCTGCAATGGGGCACGCCGATCGACTTCAATTTCTATTTCCCCGGCTATGCCGACGGCGGCATGTCGGGCGATCTGGAAAACACCGCGATGCCGGTCGAACTTTATCAGCGCATGCCGCAGCTGCCGACCATGAACTCCAACGGCCAGCGCATCCCGCGCATCTTCGTGCCGGAGGCGATCACCGAGGGCAAAGCCGAAGGCTATCCTTGGGTCGGCAAGTCGATCGAGCACCAGTTCGCGCGCTTCCTCTATCCGGCGCCGGGCCATTCGCCGGTGCACATGCTCTACAAATACGGCGGCTCGATTCTGTCGACGATGAACAACACCAATCGCTGGGTGAAGATGTATCAGTCGCCGAACCTCGAATTCGTCGTCAACCAGTCGATCTGGTTCGAGGGCGAGGCGAAGTTTGCCGACGTCATCCTGCCCGCCTGCACCAATTTCGAGCGCACCGACATCTCGGAATGGGCGGGGCTCGGCGGCTACGGCCACCACGGCCAACAGCAGCTCAATCACCGGGTCATCGTGTTTCAGGCGCCGGCGATCGCACCGCAGGGTGAGTCGAAATCCGATTTCTGGATCTTCAATGAGCTGTGCAAGCCGCTTGGGCTGGCCAATTATTTCTCCGAAGGTTGTAACGAGATCGACTGGGTCAAGCGGGTCTATCTGGCTTCGGACATGCCGAAAATGATGTCGTGGCGAAAGTTTCTCAAGCGCGGCTATTTCGTGGTCCCGGCCGAGAAGGAGAAGCTGCGCGCCCCGGTGTCGTTCCGCTGGTTCTTCGAAAACCGCAAGAAGGACGTGCCGGAGGCGCAGCCGCTGCCGTCCGACTACACCGAGGAATATCTGCGCGGGCTGCAGACCCAATCCGGCAAGCTCGAATTCGAGTGCAATTCGCTGCTGCGCTTTCACGATCCGGAACGGCCGCCGATCGTCAAATACGAGCCGTCATGGGAAGGCGCGCATTCCGGCGAGCTGTTCGAGCGCTATCCGTTGCAGCTTTTGACGCCGCACTCCAAATATTCGTTCCACACCCAGGGCGACGGCAAGGATTCGTTCCTGCTCAACATCGAGGACCATCGCGTCAAGGTCGACGGCTATTACTACTGGATCATGCGCATGAATGCGGAAGATGCCAAAGAACGCGGCATCAACAAGCATGATCTGGTCAAAGTGTTCAACGACCGCGGCGCGGTGATCTGCGCCGCGCTGCCGACGCAACGGCTGCCGCGCGGCGTGGCCCATGGCTACGAATCATCCGCGATCTACGATCCGATGGGCGAGCCGGGAAAATCCGTCGATCGCGGCGGCTGCCTCAACCTGCTGACACCCGAGCGCACCCAAACAAAATCCACCCATTCGCTCGCCGGCGCGAATTCGCTGGTGCAGATCGAGCTGTGGGACGGCCGCACCGAGCACATGTCGGCGGTATTCGCGGCGATGGAGAAGGACAAGGAGATCAAGCGAACGCTGAAGGAAGCCCATCTGGTGCCGGCGAAGTGATGCCATGAAAAAATGGAACATGATCATCGACGTGGCCGAGTGCACCAATTGCAATTTGTGCACACTATCCGCCATGGACGAATATGTCGGCAATGACTGGCCCGGCTATTCGGCGCCTATGCCGAAGCACGGCCACAAGTGGATCAATATTTTGCAGAAGGAACGCGGCCAGGTCCCGATGATCGACATCGCCTACGTTCCGACCATGTGCAATCACTGCGACGACGCGCCGTGCATCAAGGCGGCGCCGCAGGGCGCCATCAAGAAGCGCAAGGACGGCATCGTCATCATCGATCCGGTGAAGGCCAAGGGCCAAAAGCAGATCGCCGAGGCCTGCCCCTACGGCCACATCTGGTGGAACGAGGAGCAGCAATTGCCGCAGGCCTGGACGTTCGACGCCCATCTGATCGACCAGGGCTGGGAGCAGACTCGCGGCCAGCAATCCTGCCCGACCGGCGCCATGCGCGCCATCAAGGTCGAGGACGAGGAGATGGCGCGCATGGCGCGCGAAGAACATCTCGAAGTGATGAAGCCGGAGCTGAATGCGAAGCCGCGGGTCTATTACCGCAACCTGTGGCGCTATTCCAAATGCTTCATCGGCGGCTCGGTCGCCGAGACCAAGAACGGCGTCGTCGATTGCGTCGAAGGCGCCAGCGTGCAGCTGGTCAAGGACGGCGTTTCGGTGGCGGTGACGACGACCGACAATTACGGCGACTTCAAATTCGACAAGCTTGATGAGAATTCCGGCCGCTATACCGTGCAGATTTTCGCCGGTGGCCGCTCCAGGACCGTGGAAGCCAACCTCGGCGCCAGCATCAATCTCGGCGAAATCATGGTGTAGTCGCCGTCGTCATCCGCCGCGCGACGCTGCGGTCGCGCGCCTCGCCTGCGCATTTGGCCACGTGAGCGTCGCGATTGATCACCTGCAGGTTCGGCAAGCCCCAAAAAGCGAGCAGCGCCGGCCACGGCGTATCGCGATGCTCGCTCCACACCTGGAACAACGGCACACGGTGATCGATCTCCGCGGTCTTCCACAGGCGTGCGCCGCTTTGGCCGCAACGGCGCGCCTGCAGGCGGCGCAGGAGACGCGCTTCGCCGCTCGGCGCATTCCAGAATTGCCAGGCGATCACGCAGGCGCCGTGCCAGGTGGCATTCTTATTTGGTCCGGCGCCCCACAGGTCGACGTGCCAGCCAAGGCGGAAAATCTCTTGCCCGCAGACGCAGCAAATGCCGGGACCGCGCGCATATTTGGCTTCGCGATAAGGCGCCGGTGGCATCCGGAACGTCGCCGGCAAGCCGCTTTTTCGGTTTGGGCCCAAGCGCCAGGTCCAAGTGTCGGGCGCTCCGCTCTTGGCGGCCAGCGCCCGCGCCAGGCGATCGGCGCGCAGCGGATGCGCGCGCCAATAGGAATCGATCGCCAGCCGCGGCGTTGGCGGCACGAACGGGCGGCTGAGCGCGCGCCGCAATACGCTTGCCGGAAAAATCTGCGGCAAGGCGCGCTGAAGACGCGCGACCGATTGGCGATTTCTTTCCGCTTTCAGGTCGTGCCACGTCGACATCGCGTCCCCCGGATCGCCAACATGGTGCCTGCAAAGCCCTAAACCTTCGTCACCGCCGCATAGCGCGATTCGGCGCAAGGTGAATTGCGAGATCGACATAACGCTGAAATAATGACCCCCGGTTGTGGGGGAGGAATCATGCGCAGATTGTTGTGGGTGCTGATGATCGGGCTTGTGCCGGTCATGGCCCCGATTTTGGCCGGTGCCGCCGAGCGGCCCGATTGGGCCTTCCCGGTGACCGACAAGGTGCAGCCGCCGCTGCCGCCCGACGAGCAGCCGCACACCGTGCCGGGCAGCGACAAATCCTATACGCGCAAGCAGATCGACGATCTGTTCAATCCGCCCGACTGGTATCCCGACCTGCATCCGCCGATGCCGCAGATCGTCGCCCATGGCGAAGGCGCCGCGGTGCGCGCCTGCGCCTCCTGCCACCTGCCGACCGGCACCGGCCACGACGAGTCGGCCTATATCGCGGCGCTGCCGGTGGGCTATTTCGTCCACGAGATGGTCGACTATAAAAGCGGCGCCCGCAAAGGTTCCGGCTCGATGACGGCCATCGCCCAGGCGATCAGCGAAGCGGACGTGCACGCCGCCGCCGATTATTTCGCCTCGCTCAAGCCGCGGCCGTGGATCCGCGTGGTCGAGACCGACACCGTGCCCAAGACCTATGTGGGTCCCGGAAACAAAAGGCTGCGGCTGCCCGGCGGCGAGACCGAGCCGATCGGCAACCGCATCATCGAAATCCCCGAGGACGAAGCGGTCGTGCTCAACCGCGATCCGCGCTCCGGCTTCGTCGCCTTCGTGCCCAAGGGCAGCATCGCCAAGGGCCAAGCCATCGTCGCGACCGGCGCCGACAAAACCGTGCCATGCGGCATCTGCCATGGACCGACGCTCAAGGGCCTCGGCGAGGTGCCGCCGATCGCCGGCCGGCAGGCCAACTACGTGGTGCGCCAGCTGTTCAGCATCCAGGACGGCAGCCGCGGCGGCGTCTCGTCGGCGCTGATGCAGCAGGTGGTGGAGCGGCTCACGCTCGACGACATGCTCGCCATCGCCGCCTACACGGCGTCGCGGCAGCCGTAACCCCCGTCATTCCGGGGCGCGAACGAAGTTCGCGAACCCGGAATCCATAACCACTAATTCCGAAGGACAAATCTCAGAGCCGGTTTTGCAATGGCGGCGGTTATGGATTCCGGGCTCGCCGCTGCGCGGCGCCCCGGAATGACGAGCTACTCCGGCGGCGTGCCGTTGGCGGCCAAAACTTCGCCGGCGAGATAGAGCGAGCCGGTGATGAGGACGCGCGGCGCGGGATGCAGGTCGAGCTTGCCGGCGACGCTCAGCGCGCTCTCCACAGTGTCGCGGGCGATCGCCGGAATGCCGATGGCTTGCGCGATGCCGGCCAGCGCCTCGGCCGGCACCGCCTTGTCCTGATGGATCGGCACGGCGATGACGCGGCGCGCAAGGCCTGCGAAATTGCGCAAGAAACCTTCCGAGTCCTTGGTCGACAGCATGCCGACCACCAGCACCAGCGGCCGCGACACCCGTTCTTCGAGATCGGCGAGCGCGCCGGCGACGGCGCGGCCGCCGTCGGCATTGTGGCCGCCGTCGAGCCACAGCTCGCTCTCCGGCGGCAGCAGCGACGGCAGCCGGCCGTGGGCGAGGCGCTGCATCCGCGCCGGCCATTCGACGTGCGTCATGCCGGCCTCGAACGCCGCCACCGGCAGCTTCAAGCCGGCGGCGCGCAGGGCCGCGATCGCGGTGCCGGCATTCTCGAACTGATGGCGGCCGTAAAGCTTTGGCGCCGGCAGATCGAGCAGCCCGTCATTATCCTGATAGACCAAGCGCCCGCGTTCCTCTGTTGCGGTCCAGCTTTCGCCGGCGATGCTCAGTGGCGCCTTCATGCGGCCGGCCTGCCGCTCTATCACGGCGAGCGCCTCGCGCAGCTGGCTCGCGATCACCGCCGGCACGCCGCGCTTGAGGATGCCGGCTTTTTCGGCGGCGATCTCTTCGATGGTGTCGCCGAGGAATTCGCGATGATCGATCGACACCGGCGTGATGACGCTCGCCAGCGGCCGCTCGACCACATTGGTGGCATCGAGCCGGCCGCCGAGCCCGACTTCGAGAAGGAGAATGTCGGCGGGATGGCGCGAGAACAGGACAAACGCCGCCGCGGTCTCGATCTCGAATACCGTGATCGGCGCGTCGCCGTTCCTGGTCTCGCATTCGGCCAGCGCAGCGGCGAGCGCGGCATCGTCGACGAACTTGCCGCCGCCCTCGCGGGCGATGCGAAAGCGCTCGTTGAGATGGACCAGATTGGGCGAGGTATAGACGTGCACGCGCTTGCCGGCCGCTTCCAGGATCGCGCGCATGAAGGCGATGGTCGAGCCTTTGCCGTTGGTGCCGGCGACATGGATCAGCGGCGGCAGTCTTCGTTCCGGATGATCGAGCGCGGCAAGCAGGCGCTCGATACGATCGAGCGACAGGTCGATGCGTTTGGGATGCAGCGCCAATAGCCGCGCCAGGATGGCGTCCACCGTCCCGGCGCCGGAACGCGCGCTCACGCCGGCGCCGGCAGGCTCGCGCGCGGTTGCGGCACACTCGCGGGCGCCTTGGTCAACAGCCGGCACAGTTTTGCGATCGTTGCCCGCATCTCGAGACGATGCACCACCATGTCGACCATGCCGTGGTCGAGCAGATATTCGGCTTTCTGGAATCCGTCGGGCAATTTTTCCCGGATGGTCTGCTCGATGACGCGCGGCCCGGCAAAGCCGATCAGCGCGCCGGGCTCGGCGATGTGCACGTCGCCGAGCATGGCGTAGGACGCGGTGACGCCGCCGGTGGTCGGATTGGTCAGCACGACAATGTAAGGCCGGCGCGCCTCGCGCAAGCGCTGCACCGCAATGGTGGTGCGCGGCAATTGCATCAGCGCCAGGATGCCTTCCTGCATGCGCGCGCCGCCCGAGGCCGCGAACAGCACGAACGGGCAGCCCTTCTCCACTGCAGTGTCCAGTCCCTTGATCACCGCCTCGCCCGCCGCCATGCCCAGCGAGCCGCCCATGAAATCGAAATCCTGCACGCCGATGACGGCGGCGAGCCCGTCGAGCCGGCCGAAGCCGAGCTTCACCGCGTCGTTCAGCCCGGTCTTGCTGCGCGCGTCTTTCAGCCGGTCGACATAGCGGCGCTCGTCGCGGAATCTCAGCGGATCGACCGGCACTTCCGGCACGGCGATGTCGAACCAGGTCTGGTTGTCGAACATCGTCTTGAGCCGCGCCGCGGCGCTCATGCGCATGTGATAGTTGGAGCCGGGAATGACGAATTGGTTGGCCTCGACGTCCTTGTAGAACACCAGTTGCCCGGTCTCCGGACACTTGATCCACAGATTGCCCGGCGCCTCGCGGCGCAGGATACTGCGGATTTTCGGCCGCACGACGTTGGAGATCCAATTCATCGCGTATACTCACCCGGTGACCGTCACAAGAATATAGGCTCGAGACCTGTTTGCGCAATTCGTCAGGCGCGTCTTTAGACGAATATCTTCCGCTGCCCCGTCAGCGCGTCACCAGCGCGACGCCGATCGCGACAATGACCGCCGCCGTGCCCTTTTGCGCCAGTTCGCGGCCGGACAAATCCTCGCGGCCGAGGCCGGGAAGGAAAACGCTTAGCACGATGCCGAAGGCGAACACAAATAAGGTCGTCGTCGAGCCGATGGCCTGCACGATACTCAGCGGCGCGAACAACAGCGCATAGCGATTGCCCAGGCCGCCGCCGAGATTGATCAGCTCGTTGGAGGCGTTGATCGACAGCAGCGCCGCGGTGTTGGTGCGAAGCAGCGCGATGAATTGCCGCCGATACGACGGGATCATCAACAGCGCAACGCCGAAAATGCCTTCGCCGACGAACATCCAGAACGTGGTGGTCCAGAATTCCACCTTCAAGGCGAAGACTTTGAAGATCAGGCTCGACAACGCCATGATGAAGCCGCAAGCCACCATCAAGATCGCCAATCTGGTCTTGAACATCTTCATGCTTTGGCCAAGACGAATCGAGACGAACAACGCGCCGACGATAATCAAAACACCGCCGAGCATCTGCCGCGGCGACAAGGTTTCGCCAAGCACGAGATAAGCCAGCACATAGCCGAACAGCGGTCCGGTCTGAAAAAATGGCGCCACCACCGACGCCTCTTCGCTCTGCAAGGCGCGCAGATAGAACAGCATCCCGGTCATGTAGAGGATGCCGGCGAGCACGATCAGCGCGATGCTGCCGAAGCCCGGGTTGAGGACCGTCGGCTCGAAATACCAGATGATCGGCAGTGCCAGCACGACGACCAGCGCCGTGAACAGCACCATGATGGCGACGTCGCTCGCCTTGAAGAAGCGCTCGACCAGATACTTGTCCAAATGCACAGAGATGGCCCACAGTACCGGGCCGGAGAATGCGAAGAAGAGCCAGGACAGCGCTCACTCTCCCGTGGCGCGGTGGCCGAGCGCGTGGCTGGCTTGGCGCTCCGACGGCGGATCTACATGCAGGTCGATGACGCAGACGCCGCCTTTTTTCAGCACGTCGACGCCGCGCGCGATTGCCGGCGCAACGTCGGACGCCTTGGTTACCGGTCCAATGCCGACGGCGCCTTGCGCTTCGGCGAGCTTGGCGATGTCGGGCATCGGGTCTTCCAGCCGCAGGCCGATCCAGCGGTTCTTGACTTCGCGGCCGCGGGTGCGCGCCACGTTTTCCTGGTGCAGCTCGTCATTGAAATAGGAGCGGTTGTTGTTGACCAGAACGAGCAGCGGAATGCGATGGTGCGCCGCGCTCCAGATCGCGGTGGCGCCCATGCAGAAGTCGCCGTCGCCGAGCATCGAGATGGCGTGTCGGCCCTGGTCGTGCAGCGCCAGCGCCGCGCCGACCGACAGGCCGGGGCCGGAGCCGAGCCCGCCGCCGCCATCCTTGCCCAGATAGGCCAAGCCGTTCTGCAGCGGCCAGATGTCGAACGGCCAGCCGCGGCCGAGCGTGCAGAAGGTGACGTTTTCCGGGTTGTTGAATTGATCGCGCAACGCGGTCGCGACCTGCTCCATTGAAATGGCGGCGCCGTTGCCCGCCTTGGTCTTGGCAGGCACTTTCACTTTCCACGGATTCTTGCGGCCCGAGCCGAGCGCATCGTTCAGCTCGGCGACCACGACATCGGCAGTCGACGCCATCGCCACATCGACCGGCGGCAGCGCCTGATATTCCATGTTGGCGCCGGTGTGCAGGTTCTGATCGAGCGAACAGGCGATGATTTTGGCCTTCACGTCGCCGACATTCTTGGCCTGGCGCAGCGCGCCGCCGAGATCGACCCAATCGAGCGCGACAATGACGTCGGCTTCGCACAACAATTCGCGCGCGTCCTTGCCGAGCACGTTGAACGGCGGACAGTAATGCGCCGGATGATCGGTCGGGAACGTGGCGCCCTGCTTGAGATCGGTCACCACGCAAGCACCGAGCCGCTCGGCGAGTTTTATGCGCGGCGCCCAGTATTCGGGCTTACGCGAGCCGCGGCCGAACATGATGACGGGGCGCTGCGCGCCTTGCAGCAGCGCCAGCGCCTCATCGACCGAGGCTTTCGACGGCCGCGGCGGCGCCGGCGGCTTGAAGCGTGTCACGTCGGGCCATTCCGGTTCCTTGTCGAGCTTTTGCTCCTGGAAGCCGGCGTCGAGACAGATGTAGACCGGCGCGGTCGGCGCCGAGCGGGTCAGCATGTTGGCACGCATCATGGATTCGACCAGCGCGTCGGGCGAGGTCGGCTGATCGTCCCATTTGATGATGGAGCGGATATAGGCGCCCTGGTCGCGCGAGGTGTGAATCCAATCGATCCACGGCCGGCGCTTTTCCGCGGCCACCGGCCCGGTGGCGCCGAGGACGAAGAGCGGCGCGCGATCGCACCAGGCGTTGAACAGGCTCATCATGCCGTGCAGCAGGCCGACATTGGAGTGCAGCACGCAGGCCATCGGCTCGCCGGTCGCCTTGGCGTAGCCGTGGGCGATCGAGACCGAATGGTCCTCGTGCAGGCAGAGGATGATGCCGGGATTTTCGTTGCCGAGATGATTGACCAGGCTGTCGTGAAAGCCGCGGTAGCTCGCGCCGGGGTTGAGGCTGATATACTTGATGCCGAAACGCCGCAGCATTTGCGCTGCGATATCGCTGCCCCAGGCCACGCGGCTGTCGGGGTTTCCTTCCAGTCGGTCGAGACGCATTCGTAAGCTACTCCATCAATGCAAGCCGGCGTCGCCGACGCGAGCATAGCCGGCCGCGACGAAATACGATACCAGACAGGCAAGACCAAGCGGGACATGGGGAGCAAGCGTGGCGGGCAGTGACAGCGTGTTGCGGTCGCCGGCGAGTATGTTAAAGGCCGCGTCCGTGGCGATCGTCGGCGCCTCGGAGCGGGCGCGCTGGGCCAGCCAGATTTTCGGCAATCTGCGCCAGAACGGCTATGCCGGCAAAATCCATCTGGTCAATCCGCGGCAGCAGACGGTTTACGGCGAACGCTGTTTGCCGTCGCTGCGCGACATCGGCGCGCCGATCGATCATGCCATGGTGATCGTGCCGGCGGCGAATGTCGCCGACGTGCTGACCGACGCGGAGGCCGCCGGCGTCAAATCGGCGACGATCTATGCCTCGGCTGTCGGCGACGGCGAGAGCGAGCCGTCGCGGGCGCGCGGCGCCTGGCTCAAAAACTTTCTCGCCGGCAGCAAATTGCGCGTCAGCGGCCCGAACTGCATGGGCTCCTATAGCTACCGCGAAAAACTGTTCGCCTATCCCAACACCGAATTGTGCAAGGTGCCGGCAGGCCCCGTCGCTGGGATTTTTCAGTCCGGCGGCACCATGCAGTTTTGGCTGAAAAGCGCCTCCGATCGCGGCTTGCGCTTTTCCTATGCGGTGTCGTCGGGCAACGAAGCCGATCTCGATCTCGCCGACTTTCTCGATTTCATGGTCGACGATCCGCACACCAAGCAGATCGTGCTGTTCATCGAAGGCATCCGGCGGCCATCAGCTTTCATGCACGCCGCCGGACGCGCGTTGCAGGCCGGCAAGCCGGTGCTGGCGATCAAGACCGGCGCCACGCAAAAATCGCGAACGGCGGCGCGCTCGCATACCGGCGCCATCGGCGGCGACTACGCGGCGTATCTGGCGATGTGCGAGCGCTACGGCATCGTCAATTGCCGCTCGCTCGACGATCTTGTGGAATGCACGCTGGCGTTCCAGTGCGGCCGGCTGCCGAAGGGCCCGCGCATCGGTTTCGTCACCACCTCGGGCGGCACGGTCGATCTGCTTTATGACTATGCCGAGACCGAGGGCGCGGTGGTGCCCGAATTCAGCGCCGCGACCAATGCCGCGCTGATGCCGCATATGCAGGAAGGCATTGCGCCGAAGAACCCGCTCGACGTCGGCATTCCCTCGACGCTCAAGGTGGCCGCCGACCAGTGCGCCATCGTGGCGCGCGATCCCGGCATCGATATCGTCGCCTGGGCGTCGTCGCTGCCGGGCAAGGGCGGCGTCTGGGACGACGTCGCCCAGCTGCGCCGGCTGTTGAGCGAGACCGACAAACCGGTGCTGGCGTTCGGCCGCATGATGCATCAGGTGACGCAGGAAGGACTCGATATCCAGGACAAGGCCGGCTTTCCGTTCCTGCAAGGCCTCGAGCCGACGCTGCGCGCCATCAATGCGCTGTGGTTCTTCGCGCAGCGCGCGGACCGTGCACCTGCCGTTGTGGAGCCGGCGCCGCCGAGCGACCTGACGCCGGCCAATCTTGATGCAACGCTTGCGCGCTACGGCATCACGCAGCCGCAAAGCCACGCGGTGGCAAGCGCGCAGGAGGCAGCCGACGCCGCGACCGCGATCGGATTTCCGGTGGCGCTGAAAATTCGCTCTACGGGCATCGTGCACAAGACCGAAGCCGGCGGCGTTGCGCTCAAACTCGCCAACCGCCAAGACGTGCTGGCCGCCGCCGACGCACTGGTGGCGTCGGCCAAAAAATCGCACCCGAACGCGACGATCGACGGATTTCTGGTTCAGGAAATGGTGTCGGGCGTCGAGGCGATCGTCGGCGCCCAGTCCGATCCGCTATACGGCCCGCTGCTGCTGATCGGTTCCGGCGGCATCATGGTCGAGCTGATGCGCGACGCGGCATTGCGGCTGCTTCCGGCCGGCGAGCGCGACGTCGCCGCGATGATCGATGGCCTCAAGCTCAACCAACTGCTCGCCGGCTATCGCGGCAAGCCGCCGGCCGACCGCAAGGCGCTCGAAGCGGCCGCGCTGGCGCTCGGCCGCTTCTATCTCGATCATCGCGCCCGGATCGAAGAAATCGAGATCAATCCGCTGATCGTGCGCCCGCAAGGCGCAGTCGCGGTCGATGTGCGCGTCGCTTGGCGCAAGGAGAATCGCTGATGGACTTCGAGCTTCCCGAAGAGCTGCGCATTTTCAAGGACTCGCTGCGCCGATTCGTCGACAACGAGATGATTCCGGTCGAGCGCGAAGCCTCGACCGACACGGAGAAACTCAAACCCGAATATTACGAGCGCTTCTGCCAACGCGCCAAGGATTTGGGCTTCTGGAAGATGGACATCCCCGAGGAATACGGCGGCGCTGGATTTTCGGTGCTGGCGCGCTCGATCGTCGAAACCGAATTGTCGCGCTCGGTGGCACTGCCGGCGCGCGGCATGGGCGGCATTACCGGGCCGAGCGTGCGCGCCATCCTTTATGCGCTGACCGGCGAGATGAAGCAGAAGTATCTGTTGCCGTCCGTGCGCGGCGAGAAGAAAGCCTGCTTTGCCCAGACCGAGCCTGACGCAGGCTCCGATCCCGGCGGCATGCGCACCGTGGCGGTGCGCGACGGCGATCATTACGTCATCAACGGCGTCAAGCGCTTCATCACCGGCGCCGGTGAAGCCGATTTCATGCAGCTGATGGCGGCGACCGACCGCGCCAAGGGCTCGCACGGCGGCATTTCCTGCTTCATCGTCGACATGGACACGCCCGGCGTAAAGCTCACCACGCAATACAAGACCATGATGGGCGACCAGCCCTGGGAGATCGTGCTGGAAAACGTGCGCGTGCCGGTGAGCCACCGCGTCGGCGAAGAGGGCGACGGTTTCCGCCACGCCCAGCAATGGCTCGGCGCCGGCCGGGTGCGCCACGGCGCCCGCGCGCTCGGCGTCACCGAGCGCTGCCTCGAGCTCGCGGCCTCCTACGCCAAGCAGCGCTCGACGTTCGGCCGGCCGCTGGCCGACCGCCAGTCGATCCAGTGGATGCTCGCCGACATGTATGTCGAGCTCGAAGCCGCGCGCATGCTCGTCTACAAGGCCGCCACCCGCCTCGACAAAGGCGACGACGCCCGCAACGACGCCTATGTCTGCAAATATTTCGCCGACGAGATGGCGTTCAAGGCCGCCGACATGTGCATGCAGATCCACGGCGGCATCGCGCTCACCACCGACCTGCCGATCGAGAAATTCTGGCGCCAGCAGCGCAGCTTCCGCATCACCGAAGGCGCCACCGAGGTGATGAAGATGGTCATCGCCCGGCATGTGTTGAAGACGTATGGGTAATACGTTTCCCGGATTCGGTGCCGCAGTAGGTATTACTTTCGTCGCTCGGCGAGCAGCTTTTCTGCACGCTCCAGATTGTGCTGCACCAGGCCGAAATAGTGGGACGTGCTCTGGGGCGTGAATTCTTCAAGCGCCTTTCGGTAGGCGGCGATGGCCTCTTCGAGTCGCTCGGTTCCGCTCTCGCGTTCGCCGAGAATTTTAAGCGCATTGCCGAGGTTGTTCTGGGTGCTGGCCCAGTCGAGCGGCACACGCTCACGGGTTCTTTCCTTCAGCGCGTTGCGAAAGGCGGCGACTGCCTCGCCGAGCCGCGCGGTGCTGCTCTCGCGCGCGCCAAGCCTTTGGAGCGCACTGCCGAGATTGTTCTGGCTCATGGCCCAGTCGAGCGGTGCGCGCTCGCGGGTGTATTCTTCCAGCGCTTCGCGGTGGGCGACGACCGCCTCTTCGAGCCGCGCGGCATCGTTTGCGCGCACGCCGAGAGTCTGAAGTGCAGCACCGAGATTGTTCTGGGTCGCGGCCCATTGGAGCGGCGCACGCTCGCGGGTTCTTTCCTTCAGGGCTTCGCGGTAAGCAGCGACGGCCTCTTCGAGCCGCACAGTCCGGCTCTCGCGCTCGCCAAGTGTCCAAAGCGCAGTCCCGAGGTTATTTTGGGTTACGGCCCAGTCGAGCGGCACACGCTCGCGGGTCCATTCCTTCAGGGCAGCGCGGTAGGCGGCGACGGCCTCTTCGAGCCGTGCGGTGCCGCTCTCGCGCTCGCCGAGAGCGGCAAGCGCATTGCCGAGGCTATTTTGGGTCGTGGCCCAGTGGAGCGGCACACGCTCGCGTGTTCTTTCCTTCAGAGCGTCGCGAAAAGCGGCAATGGCCTCTTCAAGTCGGGCGGTGCCGCTCTCACGCTCACCGAGAAATCGAAGTGCCTTGCCGAGGCTGTACTGAGCGGCAGCCCATGATAGGCGATCAAAAATGCGGCCTTCTTTTTCCATCAACTTAATAACTTGGCGCCAAGCGGAGACGGCTGCTTCAAGCGGCTCCCGATCGGCAGCGGTTTCAGCAATTTCATCGGCAACTTCTGCAGTTTCCTGCCAAACGGCAATGCTTTTGCTTTGCTTGGCCGCAGCCCGCAAAATCTTCAGAGCCTCGACGTGGTTTCCCGCAAGACGCAATTCGCGCGCCTTTGCCAACGCGGTTTCAGTCGCAGTCTGCTTTTGTCGGTGCCGATTGAGCGCCTCAGCCATTGCAACAATCTCGCTACGATGTCGCTCAATCGTCGCACCGATTGTCGCAGCCTCTGCAACCTGCACAGGATCGTGTTGGGCGAGTTGCTTCGCGTGCAGGCGCGCCAAGAACAATGGATCACGAATCGTTTCCGGCGCACCGACGCTCAGTTCGCGTAGCAAATGCAGGAAAAGCGAGTCTGCATCCTGGCCGATCAGCAGTGCTGAGTTACGGCTTGTCGCGAGTAAGTCACGCGCTTTGTCGCTGAGCGCCGCCGGATCGCTCCCATGAAGAGCCCAAAAGAGCCGCTTGTCGGTGAAGTGGCGAGCGGCATTGATGAGCAGGTCCATAACACCCGTTTCGCGGCCGCCATAACCGACAACGACGAAGACTCGCAGCTCCTGAAAAAGCGACTCGATAGCGGCGATTGCCTGTGCGTCATTGAGTAATGCGGCTAAGTCTTCGGGTGCATTGCGAAGACGATAGGTGTGGCGCGAACCATGCAGCTCGATGAGCTGCGGATGCCGCGGCGTACCGCGAATTCTGGTCAGCGACTCGATGCCGTCACAGACGACGGGAAGCACTCCGGAGCGCACCAGACCAGCCAAAACGAGTTGGTCAAAATTTGTCGTGATGATCGTCGATACAAGTCTTTGTTTGGCTAGCTCGCCGAGACACAAGTGCGCCCAGTTGACGCGACCGTCAGCGCCCTCGACAAACTGCGAGAAAATCTCACGGGCATCATCAGGCGTATTATAATGTTCCGCGAACAACGCGTCATAGACGCGCGACCAATCGATCGCGCGAAAATCGCTGGTGCCGTCCTTGGGGCGCTCTCCTATTTGGCAATCAGAAATTCTTCCACCTTGCAACAGCCAGCGAAAGGCGCCCTCCGGATCGCTTGGCGCACTCCCCCGGACCATGGAGTGCCGCCGCCAGCTTGACAACAAGATCGTGCGCCATGTCTGGCACGAGAGGAATCCCCGCCGATTTGGAACAGCCGGCGCCAATGAGAAACACCGTACGCCCGAGGCCGACGTTCTCCCGGCCCGCCGCAAGCCGCATGGCTGAGGCGACCTCACCTACGCTGCCGATTCTAGGTTCTTTGCTTGCCACAGTGCGCGCACTTTGCCGTTGCTGCACGGCAGAATAGCATAATCGAATACAATACAACCTGATTTAGGACGTTTATTTATTGCAGTAATAGTCGATCACGTTCCAAAACGGCTTCGGCTGGTAATTCGCGTCGAGCGGCAGCGGCCGGTTCGGCAAGCCGTCGCTGCGCTTATTCCAGGTCGGTACCCAGGTGTAACGGTCGGTAATGCCCCAGGTGGCGACGCACTCGGGGCGGGCGGCGGCAAACACTGGCTCGAGGAAATCGTTGGCGCGCGTCGCGACGATGGCGTCGCGCACCACGGTCGGTCCCGGCAGTTCCTTGTCGATCACATCCATCTCGGTAACGCGGACCGCGAGACCAAGAGAGTGGAGTTCCGCGACGAAGTCGTACAAGCCGTCGCGGTCGATCTCGTATTGCCCGCGGATGTGGCCCTGCAAGCCGACGCCGTGCAACGGCACGCCGCGGTCGAGCAGATCGTGGATGAGCCGGCGGAAAGCCTCGCGTTTCTTCGGCGATTTGCCGTCGAGACATTCGAGATCGTATTCGTTGACAAAGAGCCGCGCGGCGGGATCGACGCGATGCGCAATGTGGAACGCCAGATCCATGTATCTGTCGCCGAGGTTTGACAGCCAAACGCTCGGCCGCAGACCGGGCGTGTCGCCGTTGGCTTCGTCGATCGGCTCGTTGACGACGTGCCAGGTTTTGATCTTGCCGCGATACCGCCCGACCACTTTTTCGATGTGCTCGGTCATCGTTCGCTCGGCGTCGGCTGAGCCCTCGATGTTTTTAGTCCATTCCGGCATCGCGCCGTACCAAACCAGCGTGTGGCCGACCATGGTCATGTTGTTCGCCTCGGCAAAGGCCAGCACGGCGTCGGCGTAATCGAAGCGGAATTGCGCCGCGGTCGGCCGCAGCCAGCCCCAGAACAGGCCGGCCTCCGGCGTCAGCTGCTGACAATAGGTCTGCAGGGCATTGCGGTAGTCGATCTCGCTTTGCAGCGGCTCGAAGCTGACGCAGGCACCGTAAGGGATGCGCTTCGGCGAGAACGCGCTCACCAGGCTTGCCGCCGCGGGGCGCGGCGCCAAGGCGCCGCCGGCCAATCCGGCGACCGTGTTGGCGGCGGCTATGAGCGCTTGTCGGCGCGACAACATCGTTGCGGCTCATATCCAATTCGCCGTCGGCTGATGCCACGGTCGCCGCCGCGAATGTATGGGGTGCACTTACGGGCTGCCAGGATCGCAGCCATGAAATGCCTCATTAACCTGAATCGCGACCGTAAAAATTAATCCAATTTAGATTCGACCAATAACCTTTATCGAACAAATGACCGCGCCGAGCCGGGAAATGCTGTACACGCGATGTGCAGGCCATCCAGCTCTTCGCAACTTTCATTTTCAGACGCGCGGCATGAAATATCGTTCCGATATCGACGGACTGCGGGCCGTGGCGATTCTGCCGGTCGTCGCCTATCACGCCGGCATCGCGCTCGTGCCCGGCGGCTTTGTCGGCGTCGACGTCTTTTTCGTCATCTCTGGATATTTGATCTGCCGGCTGATCAACGACGAGATCAGGGACGGCAGCTTCACCGTCGCCGCGTTCTACAAGCGCCGCGTCATGCGGCTGTTTCCGGCGCTGTTCGCGATGCTGTTGGCGACCAGCGTATTGGCCTACCTTTATCTGCTGCCGATCGAGCTGAAGGAGTTCTCCGACAGCATGATCGCCGCCGTGACCTACGTCTCGAACGTATTTTTCGCATTGACGACGGGTTACTTCGACGCGCCGGCCGAGACCAAGCCGCTGCTGCACACCTGGTCGCTCTCGGTCGAGGAGCAGTTCTACATCGTTTGTCCGCTGTTCATGCTGGCCTGCCACCGGTTTTGCCCGCGGCGCCTCAACGCCCTGATCGCGAGCGGCGTGCTGCTGTCGTTCGCCGCCGCCGTGCTGGCCTACACGCGAAACCCGACATTCGCATTTTTCCTCACCCCATTCCGTGCCTGGGAGTTGCTCATTGGCGCGCTCATCGGGCTGCGCTTCTTCCCGGCGCCGGCGACGTCGGATCTCAAGAGCGTCATCGGCGGCGCTGGCCTGGCGCTCGTGCTCTTTGCCGTATTCGGATTCTCGCGCGATACCCCGCTGCCGGTGGCGACAGCGACCGCGTGCATCGGCACCGCGTTGATCATCCATTCCAGCGAAAACGGCATCTCGGTCGTCGGCCGCCTGCTGTCGTGGCGGCCCGCGGTCTTTATCGGCCTGATTTCCTATTCGCTCTACCTCTGGCACTGGCCGATCATGGTGTTCCAGCGCTCCGACGGATTTTTGTTCGCGCAGGCGTCGGTGGCGGCCAGGCTCGGATTGATCGCAGTCTCGATCGGTGTCGCATACCTGTCGTGGAAATTCGTCGAAATGCCGTTCCGGACCAGGACCAAGACTATATCGGTGCGGTTTGCCTTGGGCGGCGCGCTGGCTAGCATGGCGGTCGTGGGCGCGCTCGGCGCAGCCGCGCTCGCGCTCGGCGGCGCGCCATATCGTTTCCCGCAGTCGGTCGTCGCCATCGGCTCGTATCTTGGCTACAACCCGGCGGCGGCGTTCCGCCAAGGCCGGTGCTATTTGGGCGCCAACCGGGAAACTTTCGATGCCAAGACCTGCCTGACCAAGGACGCGACGCGGCCGAATTACCTGCTGATCGGCGACAGCCACGCCGCGCAATTGTGGCTCGGGCTGTCATCGGTGCTGTCTTCGGTCAACCTGATGCAGGCGACGGTGACGATGTGCCGCCCCGTCCGCATGGACGTTGCGGCCATCGATACGCGCAAGTGCCCGCAGCTGATGCATTTCGTTTTCGACGACTATCTGGTGAACGAGAAAGTCGACAAGGTGCTGCTGGCGGCCGCATGGAAAGAGGAAGATCTGCCGAAGCTCGCCGCCACCCTCGATTATCTTAAGGAACACGGCATCGCCGCCGTCGTGTTCGGCCCGATCGTCGAATACGACTACGCACTGCCGCGCCTTTTGGCCGATGCCATTCGCTATCACGATCCGCAGCTCGCCGACCGGGAACGCACGGCCGCGGTTCCCGTGCTCGACCGGCGCATGCGCATGCTCGTGACCGGAAGAGGCGTGACCTACATCTCGACCTACGACGCGATGTGCAAGAGCGGCAGCTGCGACAAGTTCGCGACCGGCAATATCCCGTTTCAGTTCGATGCCGGACATTTGACGGCGGAAGGCTCGATCGCGCTTGCGGAAAAATTGCGCGACAACGATGCCTTGCCGTGAACGCGGCCTCGGCACCGGCCTCACGAGCCGCGCGCATCATCGTTAACGAATAAATCAATTAACCGTTAAAAGCGGAACCGCTTCAGTCGCGCGACGGCGCGTGGCATTGCTATCCGATTCAATGGCGGATTTGTTGCCGGAGGCCGGTTATGAACATTCTGGAATTGACGCGGCTCGGCGCCCATCACGTCCGCAACGCCGTGGCCGAGGAAATCTATCTGCGCACCGGCCGCGACGCCACGATCCCGGTTTCGATCTACGGCGAAGTGATCGAGCGCTGCAATTACAAATGCCGCTATTGCGATTACTGGAGGCGGCCGAACTATCGCGACGAAATGTCGATCGAAGAGTGGCAGAAGGCGCTGCTCGATCTGAAAGACTTCATCGGCCATTACCACATCGAGTTTTCCGGCGGCGAGCCCTATATCAAGAAAGGCTTCGTCGACCTCATCACCTTCTGCGGCGAGCAGGGGCTCAAATGGGGCGTCACCACCAATGGCGGCGCCTTCGGCAACGAGAAGGTGGTCGACTGGACGGTCAAGGCCAAGCCGTTCAACGTCAATATCTCGATCGATTCGCGCGATGCCGACGTGCACAATTATTCGCGCGGCATCGAAGGCTCGCTCGACGATATCCTCGTCGGCATCCGCGCGCTGACCCGCGCCAAGGCCAGGCACGGCGCCGACTTTCCGATCATCATCAAGGCCGTGGTGCACAAGCTGAACTTCCGGCGCTTGCCCGACATGGTGGACTGGGTGCGCGATATCGGCGCCACCGCGATCAATTTCCAGCCGGTCGAGCAGGTCACCGACGAGGCCAAGGACGAGTTCTGGATCGGCCCCGACGATCTCGACGATCTCATCACGGTGAAGGACCGGCTCCTGGAGATGAAACGCCAGAGCGGCCCGATCCTCAATTCGGATCTCTTGCTCAATCTATGGCCGAATCATTTCCGCCGCGAGAAGGCGCCGCGCGAGGCGATGCCGTGCCGGATCGGCATGCGCAATTTCTTCATCCGCTCCGACGGCCGGGTCGAGATGTGCTGGAACTTTCCTCCCATTGGCAACGTCCGCACCCAGACGGCGCGCGAGATCTGGTACGGCAAGGACGGCACCGAACGCCGCAAGGAGACCGTGGCCTGCGAGACATTGTGCCTGTTCACCTGTCTGTCGCAGAAGAACCTCAGCGATAAATTCAAGATGGGAATGAAGCTGTTACGCAAGCCGGCGGCGTGACGGCACAGCCCGGTTCCATGGCCCGGAACCCGCCGAGGCCCGCGCCGGCCACCAAGAGACCCCCACACCGGCTCAATTTCGCCTTTGTTACCAATAGAGTACGCGACCACGGCGGGGCGACACTCGCGACTTACCTCCTACTCTCCCCTCGCAAGCGGTGGTAGAAAGAGGGTAAGACGAACGTAACCATAGTCTGTGTAGTGTCGGATCAGCGAACGGCAGCCGCAAACGCGCCGACGCCAGTGAGGCCGGAACAATGATCAAAACTATCGTCGCAGCATGCTTTGCCGTTGCTGCTCTGGTCACGGCGCAATGCGCCGCTGCGGCCGACCTCTCGGTCGCGCCGCTCTACAAGGCGCCGCCGCCGGCGATGGCGCCGGCCTATAACTGGAGCGGCTTCTACCTCGGCATCAACGGCGGTGGCGGCTGGGGCCATTCCAATTGGGATACCAGTTCCGATCGCATCGGGCTGTCAGGCGGGCTCGTTGGCGGCACCGCCGGCTATAATTGGCAGCTCGGCAGCGCCGTCCTCGGCATCGAGGGCGATATCGATTGGGCCAACCTCAAAGGCACCAATTCCTCGACGCTCTGCCCGGCGGGCTGCAGCACCAGCGACTCCTGGCTCTCCACCGTGCGCGGCCGCGCCGGCTATGCGTTCGGCGGCGTGCTGCCCTATCTGACCGGCGGCCTCGCCGTGGGCGACATCCGCGCCGCGACGCCGGGATTCCCCGGCGCCAGCAACACCAGCGCCGGCTGGACCGCGGGCGGCGGCATCGAGTTCGCGTTGCCCGGCCATTGGAGCGCGAAAGCGGAATATCTCTACGTCGATCTCGGCCGCTTCAATTGCGGCGTCAGTTGCAACGGCCTGCCGACCGACAATGTGTCGATGCACGACAACGTGGTCCGTGCCGGCGTGAACTACCGCTTCGGCCAGTAGCGCCGCGACCGGCGGGAGCGCCGTTCTCCCGCAATTGACTCCCCTACTGCGCCTGGTGTCAGTTCTCCCGTAACGCCTTGCGGGCGGCTTCGCTCGCAGGCATTGCGATGACCGTTCGGGAGCACGCCGCAGCAATGACCCATGCCACAACGATCGATTTCGACAAATACCGCTTGCGCAACTTCGTCGAGCGCCTGATCGAACTCGGCGAGGTCGAAATCCACGACAAGCCCGTCCCGCTCACCGGCTTGAGCCCGATCATCGAGCGCACCGACAAGGCGGTGCTGTTCAAGAAAGCCGGCCCTGAGCAGGTCGAATTGGTCGCCAAGACCGCGGGCAACCGCAAGCGCCTCGCCGCCGCCTTCGAGACCTCAGAGGACAAGCTCTACGACGAATATTTCCGAAGGCTGGCGAGCCCGCAGCCGCTG
>Ga0310039_10000627_pt1 | contig 28757 bp, 29 predicted proteins | sample Sb_taG_4_FD_200460 | JGI IMG/M metagenome (GOLD analysis project Ga0310039, IMG submission 200460) | Peat soil microbial communities from Weissenstadt, Germany - Sb_50d_6_BS metaG (v2) (version 2) | ecosystem: Environmental > Terrestrial > Soil > Wetlands > Peat | place: Germany: Weissenstadt...
GCGGTCGCGGCGACCCCGGCGACCACCGGAACGCGGCCGGCGGCGGCCTCGATCGATGTGCGCACGATCGCTGAGCGCTGCTCATTATTGAGATAGGCGAATTCGCCGGTCGAGCCGAGCGGCGTCACGCCATGCACGCCGGCCGAGATAAGATCGTCGATCAGCCGGCCGAGCACGGCGGTGCGAACCCGGCCATCGGCATCGAGCGGCGAAACCAGATAAGGAAATACGCCATGGAAGTCGGGCATCAATGTTCCTTGCGGCGCGCCATGGCATCCGCCCATAAGTTGGCGCGGTCGTCGTCGAACACCAGCGCCGGGTCCTCCGGCACATTGTACCAATCGCCGTGCGCGATCTCGTCGTCGAGCTGCGACGGGCCCCAACCGGCATAGCCGAACGCGACCAGGCATTTGGCCGGCCCCTTGCCGTGGCCGATGTCGCGCAGCACGTCGGGCGCCGCGGTGAGCGCGACCTTGCCGTCGATATCGATGGTGTTGGTGAGGTGATAATCGGCGCTGTGGACGACAAAGCCGATCTCGGGACCGACCGGCCCGCCGACAAAGACGCGCACACTGTCCTTTATTCCAGTGGCATCGATCCCGAAGGTTTGCAGCAGATCCGCGATCGGCCGTTCGCCGAGCGGCCGGTTGATGACGATGCCCAAGGCGCCCTCGCGGCTATGTTGCGCCATCAAGATGACGCTGCGTTCGAACGGCGAGCCCTGCAATGCCGGCGCCGCAATGAGGAGCTGGCCGGCGAACGACGTCCGGCCCGATATGTCGGAATCGGTCGGCAGTGCCGCATGAAGCACCCCTGCCGACAGCACGACGGCCGCGGCGGCCAAAATCCAAGGCTTGAAGTGCAGACGCCTATAATCGCGCGCAAACACGTTTCACTCGCCACCCGGCACGCCCCGCCCATCATTCCTCTAAGGCGAGACATCTTCAAGGACGCGGCCCTTGGTTTCAACCGCGAACAACCCGGTCACCACCGCGCCGATGACGGCCACCGTGGCGAACATGAGAAACACCTTGCCGAGCCCCGAACCGACCACGTAACCGACGAGGCTCGGTCCAAGGATCGAAGCGAACCGCAACCAGGCCGTCGCCGTGCCGACCGCGACGGCGCGGGCGCGGGTCGGATAAAGCTCCGGCGTGTAGACATAGACGCCGATCGATAGCACGGAGACGAAGAAGTAGCCGCTTGAGACGAAGGCGAGCACGCGCTGCGGCGAATCCGGGCCGAGCACATACAGCGCGCCGAGCGCGATGGCGTTCATGGCGAAGGCAAACGCAAACCACGGCCGGCGGCCGATGCGGTCGATGGTCAACGCGCAGGTCAGGGCGCCGCAGAAGCCGACCGCTTGCGTGATCAGGCCGTATTGCAGCGATTGCTGCAGCGGCAGCTTGAACACCGTCGAGTAGATTGTCGGCAGCCAGACCACCAAGCCATAGTTGAAGAAATAGGCGGCAAACCAGATCACCCAAACGACAAGAGTACGCCGCAGATAGAGCGGTCCGAACAAATCGGACCATGACGCCCGCTTACCTTCGCTGTGAACGATGGGTCGCGGAGCCGGCAGCGGCTGGCCGGTGGATTTTTCGGTCTCGCGCTCGATCCAGTTAAGCGCGGCTTGCGCCTCTTTCCGGCGTCCGTGCGTCGCCAGCCAGCGCGGCGATTCCGGCAACAGCCGTTGCAGGAACAAGGCGACGAAGGCCGGAAGCGCGCCGATCACGAACATCCATTGCCAGCCGAACCGCGGCACGACGTAGGCGCCAACCAGGCCGGTCGAGACCAGTCCGACCGGAAACACCAGTTCGTACAACAGGACGAAACGGCCGCGACCCTTGGCGCGGGAAAGCTCGCTGATATAGGTCGCGGCGACCGGCACCTCGCCGCCCAGGCCGAAACCTTGGATGGTTCGCGCGATAATCAGCGACTGGTAATCCCAGGTGAGGGCGCAGGCCAGACTCATGACCGCAAAGATCAGGATCGACCACACCACCGCCGTAAGCCGGCCGAAGCGCTCGGCGATCCAGCCGAAGAACAGCGCGCCGGCGAGTTGCCCGAGATAGCCGGCGGCGATCAGGAAGCCGATCTGCGGGCCGTTGAGCTTCCACAAAGGCACCAGCACCGGCAGCACGAAGGCGATGGCCAGCGCATCGAAGGCATCGAAGAAGGTGGCGACGCCGATGATGATCCGCGTGCGCACATGCCACCACGAGATCGGCATCCGCTCGATCCGCGCCACGACATCGTCGATCGAGCCGCCGCCAGGCGCAATGCTGTCGCTCGCGCTCATTATTCCCTCCCCCATTTTCCTTCTTCCCCCCTTGTGGGGAGGGTTAAATCAAACAAACTGCAGCGCGATGCCGCCGAGCTGGCCAAAATCGGCGTGCAGCGTATCGCCTTTGCGCGCATGGACCACGCGGGTGAACGAGCCGGCAAGCACCAGATGGCCGGGCTCCAGCGCCACGCCGTGCTGGCCGAGCTTGTTGGCGAGCCAGGCGACGCCGAGCGCCGGATGGCCGAGCACGCCGGCGGCGACGCCGGTCTCCTCGATCTCGGCGTTGCGATACATGATGCCGCCGACCCAGCGCAGGTCGACGTCCATCGGCCCGACCGGCCGGCCGCCGACGACGATGCCGGCAGCGGCGCCGTTGTCCGACACCGTGTCGAATATCTTGCGCGGATCCTGCAGCCGCGCGTCGACGATCTCGAGCGCCGGCACGACATATTCGGTGGCGCGCAGCACGTCGGTCAGGCCCACGCCGGGACCTTTGAGCGGCTTGCCCATGATAAAGGCGAGCTCGACCTCGACGCGGGGCAGGCAGAAATTCTCATGCTTCACGCTGGCGCCGTCGGCGATCATCATATGGTCGAGCAGGTAGCCGTAATCCGGCTCGTCGATCTGCGAGGACCGCTGCATCGCTTTCGAGGTCAGCCCGACCTTGTGGCCGATCAGCTTGGCGCCGCCGGCGATCTTGCGATTGGCGACTTCGGTGGAGATCGCATAGGCGTCCTCCATGGTGATATCGGGCCAGGTTTTCGACAGCTGAACGGCTTGTTTGCGTTCCCTTTCCGCGGCGATGAGGATATCGGCGGCCTTGTTGCGATCGGCTTCGGACAACATTCGCGGTTCCCCCTGCATAACGGGCGCCGAACTTAGAGCATGATCCGGAAAAGTGGAAACGGCGGCGCCGCTACTTGGTCACCGGCACACGGCGCGCAGGATGAAGGTGACGTCCTTGCACTCGCCTTCGACCGGAGGCCGGCCCGACAGCATGACCCGGGCCGGACATTCCTGCGAGGTTGAGATGTCGAGCGGCTGGCCGCTGTCAAAGCCCTTGGTGCGGCAGGCATTGGTCGCCGTCGTCTGACAGTCGGGTGCGCCGTTGCCGGCCACCTGGCAGCGCTCGTGGAACTCGAACACCCGCGTGATCGGCAGCTTCACCACCGCGGTCGCGGCGTCCTTGGTGGCTTGCGCCGCGTCTTTGAGCGCCTGCTCGGTCGCCGCGGAGGTTTCCTTGACCGTCTTGTCCTGCTGCTTGTTGTAGTCGTCGAGCTTGTCCTTGGCGCTCTTCATCTTGGCGTTGAAGTCGGCAAAGCTGTCGTCCCACCAGACCTCGAGCTGATGCAGGAAGCCGGGTTTGTTGACTGGCGCCGGCTGCGCCGGAAGCGTCCCCGCAGCGGGCGCTTGCTGCACGGCGCCGGCGCCCGCTGGAGTCTGGCTGTCATCGGCCCAGGCCGGGCCGATTGTCACCGCCGATAGCGCGACCGGCACGGCAACGGCCGCCGCCCAAAACAACCGCGATATGCCCGACCCGATCATGGTGCCGAATTTCGACCCGAAATAAGGTCAAAATACGCGCCGACGAGCGTAAATCCGAGCTGCCGTTCAGCGGCAGATCAGCCGGACCGATGACGTTCGCGCCAGCGCGACCAGACAAACCAGGCAAAACCGGCCACCAGCACGGCAGCGATCACGGCATCGAAGTCGTGGAACAGCTTGCGGAAGGTCGGGTCTGAGTTCCAGCGCGCGCCCAGCACATAGCCAATGTAAGCCAGCGCGAAGCACCACGGCCAGGAGCCGAGGAAGGTGTAGACCTGGAATTTCAGCATCGGCATGCGCGCCAGGCCCGCGGGAAAGGCGATGAAAGTCCGCACCACCGGCAGGAGCCGGCCGAAAAACACCGTGGCCGAGCCATAGCGCAGGAAAAACACGTCGGCGCGGTTGAGCTCCGCAGGGCTGATCAGAACGTACTCGCCCCAGCGCTCCAGCACCGGCCTGCCGCCATAGGCCGCGACATAATACGCGATCGTCGAGCCGACATTGCAGCCGAGCGCGCCCGCGGTCGCGGCACCGATCAGGCCGAATTGGCCGGTCGACACCAGATAACCGGCGAACGGCATGATCACTTCCGACGGCAGCGGAATGCACGCCGACTCGATCGCCATGAGAATGACGACGCCGAGATAGCCGGTGGCCGAGATCACGTCGACGATCCAGGACGCGACCGCCGAAATGATGTGGTCAATCATTACTGAGGTGTCGGATTGGAGAAAGATCAGCGCCGCTTGCGCGCGCGGCGGCCTTCGAGGATGACGATCTTGCGCCGTGAGGTGTCGTCGATGAGCTTCTTCGGCACCTTCTCGGCGATGCCGAGGAGGCGCTCGCGGCGGTCCATTTCCTTCCAGACGTCTTCCGGGCGGATGCCGGAGGCGATCCACAGCACGACGAGGTTGTAGATCAGGTCGGAGCTTTCTTTGACGACCGCTTCACGGTCGCCGTGCATGGCGTCGATGACGACCTCGATCGCCTCTTCGGCCAGCTTCTTCGCCATCTTGCTGCGGCCCGAACGCAACAACCGCGCGGTCCGCGACGTCGACGGATCGTCGTGGCGGCAGGCGAGCGCGGCCTGATAGAGGCGTGAGATCGAATCAGTCATGGCCCATCAGAATAGCGCGATCTTGTCGCTATTGTGTTAATTCCGCCCGCCGGACCCCAGGGCTAGGGGCATATGGCTAGGGGTGATTCGCCCTGCGCCAAGAGGCTGGCATTGCCGCCGGCGGCCGCGGTGTTGACCGTGATGGTCTGCTCCGAAGCGAAGCGGCGGAGGTAGTTCGGGCCACCGGCCTTCGGCCCGGTACCGGACAGGTGGGTGCCGCCGAACGGCTGGGTGCCGACCACGGCGCCGATCATGCTGCGGTTGACGTGGACGTTGCCGCTGGCGAGGCGGGCGGCGATGCGGTCGGCGGTGGAGTCGATCCGCGAATGGATGCCGAGCGTAAGCGCCGTGCCATTGCCGGCGATGTCGTCGAGCAGCGCGTCGAGCTCGTCGGCGCGCCAGCGCACCACGTGCAGCACCGGGCCGAACACCTCTTCCTTCAGGTCGCGGGCGCGGTCGAGCTCGATCACCGCCGGGCCGACGTAGGTGCCGGCGGCGGGGAGCGCGGCGTCGCGGTCGGAGCCGAAACGCAACGCACCGGCGCCCTCCTTCTCGGCAATCCAGCGGTCGAGTTTTTGTTTGGCCTCGGCGTCGATCACCGGCCCCACATGGGTCGACAGCTCGCGCGGGTCGCCGACTTTCAGTTCGCGCGCGGCGCCGATCAGCATGTCGAGCATGCGCTCGGCGACGTCGTCCTGCAGGCACAACAGACGCAGCGCCGAGCAGCGCTGACCGGCGGAGCGGAACGCCGAGGTGACGACGTCGTCGGTCACCTGTTCGGGCAGCGCCGTGGCATCGACGATCATGGCGTTGATGCCGCCGGTCTCGGCGATCAGCGGCACGATCGCGCCGTTCTTTTCGGCGAGCGCGCGGTTGATGGCGCGGCCGGTTTCGGTCGAGCCGGTGAAGGCGACACCGGCGACGCGCGGATCGGCGACCAGGCTCGCACCAACGGCGCCGTCGCCGGGCACGAGATGCAGCGCGCTCTTCGGCACGCCGGCGTCGTGCAACAGCGCCACGGCAAGCGCGGCGATCAGCGGCGTCTGCTCGGCCGGCTTGGCGACGACGCTATTGCCGGCGACGAGCGCGGCGGTCACCTGGCCGAGGAAGATCGCCAGCGGGAAATTCCACGGGCTGATGCAGACAAAGACGCCGCGGCCGCGATAGCGCAGCTCGTTGCTCTCCCCGGTCGGGCCCGGCATGGCCTGCGGCGCAAGCGCGATCCGCGCCTGCGCGGCGTAATAGCGGCAGTAATCGACCGCTTCGCGCAGTTCGGCGAGCGCATCGTCGAGCGTCTTGCCGGCCTCGCTCTGCAACAGCGCGATCAGCCGGCCGCGGTTGACCTCGAGCCGGTCGGCGGCGCCTTCGAGCACGGCGGCGCGCGCATCGACGGGCGTTGCCGCCCAGCCCGGGAATCCGGCTGCCGCCGCCGCCATGGCCGAAATGACAATGGCGTCGTCGGCCTCGCGGACGGTGCCTATCGTCTGTCCGTCATTCGGCGAAACCACCGGACGTTCGCGTCCCGGCAGCGCAATGCCGTCGACCAGCGGCGCCGCGCTATTCGACGAGCCAATGCCGGCGCGAACTTCATCAAGCAACGCCTCAAGGCTCGCTCGATCGCCGAATTCGACGCCCGCCGCGCCGCGCCGTTCCGGGAGATAAATGTCGCGCGGCAATGGGATCCTGCTGCTGCGCGCCGTCTGCGGGCCGGCGATGAAGCTTTGCGGCCGGCGCAAAATGTCGGCGATCGGCACGCTTGGATCTGCGGCGACCGACACAAACGACGAGTTGGCGCCGTTTTCGAGCAGCCGCCGCACCAGATAGGCGAGCAGATCACGGTGGCCGCCGACCGGCGCATAGACGCGGCAGGCCGCGTCCGGAAGCTCGGCGAGCAGCGCCTCGTAGAGCGCCTCGCCCATGCCATAGAGCCGCTGGAATTCGTACCCCGCGACGCCGCCGGCATCCTCGATGACGCTGGCCACCGTCAGCGCGTTATGGGTGGCGAATTGCGGATAGAGACGGTCGCGCGCCGCGAGCAGTCGTTTCACGCAAGCCATGTAGCAAAGATCGGTCATCGCTTTGCGGGTGAACACCGGATAGTCGGCAAGCCCGCGCTCCTGCGCGCGCTTGATCTCGGTGTCCCAATACGCGCCCTTGACCAGGCGCACCGTCAGCCGGCGCCGCGACGCGGCGGCCATCTGCTCGATCCAATCGATCACCGCGAGCGCGCGCTTCTGATAGGCCTGCACCGCGAGGCCGAAACCGTCCCAGCCGGCAAGCGAAGCGTCGCCCAGCACGGCAGCGACGATGTCGAGCGAGAGCCCGAGCCGGTCGGCCTCCTCGGCATCGACGGTGAACTGCAGATCGCCGTCGCGCGCCAGACGCGCGAGCGCGACGAGCCGCGGCACCAGCTCTTTGAGCACGCGCTCGCGCGACATCGCCTCGTAGCGCGGATGCAGCGCCGAGAGTTTTACGGAAATGCCGGGCCGCTGCGGCAGCGCCGCATTGCCGGCTTGCGCGCCTATCGCCGCGATCGCACCCGCATAGGCGTCGAAATATTTCTCGGCGTCGGCCGCGCTGCGGGCGCCCTCGCCGAGCATGTCGAACGAGTAGCGGAATTCGCTGTGGCCGCGGGCGCGGTGCAGCGCCTCGTCGATGGTCTGGCCGAGCACGAAATGCGAGCCGAGAAGCCGCATCGCCTGCCGCGTCGCCGCGCGCACCGTGGGCAGGCCGAGCCGCCGCACGATGCTGTCGAGGATGGTCTCCGGTGTCTCGCCGGGATGGATGACGCGGGCGGCGATGCCGAGCGTCCAGGCCGAGGCCGAGACCAAGAGCGCGGTCGATTTCACATCGCCATCGCGCCAGCGGCCGGCGGCGAGCTTGTCCTCGATCAGCCGGTCGGCGGTCGCCGCGTCGGGCACGCGCAACAGCGCCTCGGCCAGCACCATGAGCGCCAGCCCCTCCTTGGTCGACAGCGAATAAGCGTGCAGAAACTCCTCGACGCCGCCGAGGCCGCCGGCCTTGGCGCGGATGGCCTCGACCAGTTTTTTGGCGCGGGCATCGATGCGGCCTTCTGCGGCGCTGTTGCGCGCCGCGTCGGCGACAAGAACAGTCGCCAGCGCTTCGTCAGGCAGAGCGAAGGGCGCCTGGAACGGCGGCAGCGTGGCAGCAGGCGCGTTCATCGCGCCAATTTATCCCTCCGCGCTCCGCTTCGCTATCGTTCCATCTCACGCCTGGCCGGCACGGGCGCGCCTCAGCGCATCCAGATCGAACTTTTTCATCGTCATGATTGTGCTGATCATCCGATCGAGGCTTGCGCCTTCGGCGCCGGTCAGCATCTGCGGCAGCTCGGACGGCACGACCTGCCAGGACAGGCCGAACTTGTCCTTCAGCCAGCCGCACTGGCCTTCCTTGCCGCCCGCGGACAGCTTGCTCCAGAAATAGTCGATCTCGTCCTGCGTCTCGCACATCACCTGGAACGACACCGCCTCGTCGAACTTGAATTGCGGGCCGCCATTGAGCGCGGTGAAGGTCAGCCCCTCGATCTCGAACGCGACGACCATGACCGAGCCGGGTTCCTTGCCGTGCACGTCCTGGCCGGCTTTGCCGTAGCGGCTGATCTGCTTGATCGCGGAATTCTTGAACACCGACGTGTAGAAATTCGCCGCGTCCTCGGCCTGGGTATCGAACCACAGGCAGGGGCTGATCTTTTGTTTGATCGTTGCCATGTTCGGTTTCCTCCGTTTCGTAGCCCGTGTTCCGCGAAGCGGAATGCGGGAACGGCGCTCCCGGATTTCGCGGAGCCTGTCATCGGGCCGGCCACTTCGGGCCGGACCCGTTGGCTCAATCCAGGCTACGATTGAGCCAGATAAGCCGTAAGCCGCTCGAAGGTGCCGCCCCAGCCGCCCCGCATGCTGTCATGCGCGGCATCGAAGGTTTTCTGCTCCTCCGCCGTCGCATCGAGCGCCGACCAGCGCAGCGTCAGCCCGGTCTGGCCTTTGAGTGGCGCGTCGAAGGTGACGGTGGTGAGCAGCTTGAGCGGCCAGGTCGGGCTCAACGGATGCCGGGTCAGGCCGCCATTTTCATCCGAGAACGAGTGCTCCCACACCAGCCGCTGCGGCGCGACGATCTCGCGATAGACGAACTTGGCCCACATGACGTTGCCGGCCGGATCGCGCATGGCGCCGAGATAGGTGCCGCCGACGCGGAAATCCATCTTCGAGGCGACGATGACGCAGCCCTTCGGACCCCACCATTGTTTCATGTGCTCCGGGTCGGTGAACGCCTGCCACACCAGCTCGCGCGGCGCATCGAACACCCGCGAGATGACGAAGTCGGCGCTTTTCGTTGCTGTGGACACCATGGCACTCACCTATCTCGTCGGTTCGCCGAGCCTACTTCTTTTCGACCAGGATCATCCAGCCGACGCCGAACTTGTCGGCGACCATGCCGAAGCGCGACGCGAAGAAGGTTTCGGCAAGCGGCATCTGCACCTGGCCACCCTCGGTCAGCGCGTTGAAGCGGCGCTCGCCTTCGGCGGCGTCCGGCGCGGTGATGGTCAGCGCAAAGCCTTGGAAAATCGGCTTGCCGAGACAACGGCCGTCGGACATCAGGACCTGGGTATCGCCGATGTGCACGGCGGCGTGCATGACTTTGTCGTGACTGCCAGGCGAGATCATCGACTGATCTGGGGCGTCCTTGAAACGCATCAGCATGCCGACCTTGGCGCCGAGCACTTTCTTGTAGAACTCCAGCGCTTCGTCGCAGCGGCCGTCGAAGAACAGGTACGGTTGCACTTGCATCGTCGTCTCCTGGTTCACGAACTCAAGTGCGGGCCTGCGCCGCGACATAGTCGGCGAGGCGCGCCATGGTCTGCACCAGGCCCTTGTCGGCGCCGTACTCCTTGATCACCCGGTCGCGCTCGGTCGCCGACGGGAAATCGCCGCGCCAGGTGATGCGGGTGCGGCGGCCGCCCAATTCCTCGAACATCACGGTCTGGCGGAACTGCACCGGCTCGACGTCGTCGCCGCCGCCGTGACGGTAGACGATGCGCGCGGGCGGCACGATCTCCTCGAAGGTGACGCGGTTCTGATAATCGCGGCCGTCGGGGCCGTGCATGACGAAGCGCCAGACGCCGCCCGGGCGGAATTCGAAGCGCGACGTCGTGGTGGAAAAACCGTTCGGCCCCCACCACTGCGCCAGATGTTTTGGATCGGTCCAGACCGAAAACACCAGTTCGCGCGGCGCGTCGAACTCGCGAATGCCGACGATCGAGCGTGGATCGCGATCGAGATCGAGGCTACTTTTTACGGCCATGTTTCTTACCCTTGGCTTTCGGCGGTTTGGCTTGCAGAACTTTCAGATAGACGTCGAGGCGATCGAGGCTCTCTTCGAAGAACCGGCGATAGTGTTCGAGCCAGTCGTCGATGTCCTTGAGCGCCTTCGGTTCGATGCGGCAGGGGCGGAATTGCGCCTCGCGGCTGCGCGCGATCAGGCCGGCGCGCTCCAGCACTTTGAGATGCTTGGAAACGGCCGGCAGGCTCATGGCGAACGGTTTTGCCAGTTCCATGACGGAAGTTTCACCGAGCGCCAGGCGGGCCAGGATGGCGCGGCGGGTCGGATCGGCGAGCGCGGAGAAGGTAGCGTCGAGGGTCATGAACCATCCGGTTAAATAACCAAATGGTTTAATACCGGACAGAACCCCTCACGTCAAGCCGAATGCGATTGCGATTGCTTCAGGCCGAGCGCCGCGCGCCCTGCGCCGCCGGAACCCGAGGGCCAGCGAACACCGCGGCGTCGGGCGCGACTGCGGCCGGGCGCAGCGTTTCCGCAAAGCGGTCGGCGAGTTGATTGAGCGTGTCGTTCACCGCGCCCTCGCGCACGAAGACGCCGCCATACACCGCGGGCGGCGGCGGCAGCGGCCCGTCGTCCCAGGCTTCGAGGCCTGCCGGGATGCGGCTACGCGGCACCAGCATGACGCCGACGCCGGCGGTCACCGCGCTGCGCAGCGATTCCGCATTGGTGCCGCGGAACACCAGTTCGCCGGCCATGTCGGCCTGGGCCAGCGTCGCCATGGCGAGGCGATGGCACATGCAGCGGTCCTTGTAGCCGACCAGCGGGATCGGCGCTGAGAGATCGAGCGTCGTGGTCTTGCCGCGCACCCAGGCAAGCTCTTCCGGCCAATAATGGCGCGCGGCACCCTCGGGCTCGTCGGGAACCAGCGCCACGACGATATCCAGCTCGTCCTGCTTTAGATATTGCAAGAGGCGCCGCTGGCCGGCGCCCTGCACCGCGAAGCGCAGGTTCGGCCAGCGCGCGCGGGTCGCCGCCAGCATCGCGGTGAGCTCTTCGCCCATGCAATCCTTGCGCACGCCGATGCGCACGAGTTGCGCCGTCGCATTGGGGCTCGCGATCTGCACGATGTGATCGTTGACCGACAGCAAGCGGCGGGCGGACTCGATGACATGCTGGCCCATCGGCGTCAGCGCGACGCCGGGTGCGCTCTTGTCGAACAGCTCGATGCCGAGCAGCGATTGCAGGCGCCTGATTTGCGCGCTGATCGCCGGCTGGGTCATGCCCTGGGCCTTGGCGGCGCGGGTAAAACTGCGCTGCTCGACGACCAGGACAAATGTGCGCAAGAGGTCGGTCGGAATATTCGTCATGCGCTTTCGCTTCTTTGCGTCCGCTGCCGCCCCCGGCCTGCGGACCGTCTCCGGCAAGCCGCCGGGGATCGCCCGCAAGCTGATAATCTCACCTTTTCGGCCGCTGTGCGACCGGAAATCCAGGCAACCGCTCGCGGCATATTATTCGTCTTAATCAGCTCGCCGCGGCGCTAGACTGCCGCCGCTTCAGGCTGGAACCCGCCAGGAACTGCCGCCACCATGTCGTTCGCCCGCGTCTATCTTCGCGTGCTTGGCCTGCTCGGCGCCGACGCCCGGCTCGCCGTGACGTTGGCGGCCGCGAATATCGCGCTCGCGGCGGCGCAATTCGTCGAGCCGGTGCTGTTCGGCCGCATCGTCGATGCGCTCTCTGGCGCGCTGCCGGCCGGCATCCGGGCTGCGGCCCTGGCGCTGGCGCCATTGCTTGGCGCCTGGGTCGCCTTCGGGCTGTTCATCATCATAGCCGGCACGGTCATCGCCTGGTTCGCCGACCGGCTGGCACATCAACGCCGCAACCTGGTGCTGGCGGATTATTTCGAGCACGTGCTGCAGCTGCCGCTGGCCTACCACACCGGCGAGCATTCTGGCCGGCAGATGAAGATCATGCTGTCGGGCACCGACACGCTGTGGTGGCTGTGGGTGTCGTTCTTCCGCGAGCATTTCGCCGCCTTCGTCTTCATCGCCTTGCTGCTGCCGGCGACGCTCTTCCTCAACTGGCGGCTGGCGCTGCCGCTCATCGTCTTGTGCGTCGGCTTCACTGCATTGACGGTGCTGGTCATGCAGCGGGCATACGGATTGCAGCGCGCGGTCGAGCAGCACTATTCGGATCTTGCCGAGACCGCCGCCGATGCGCTCGGCAATGTCGCGCTGGTGCAAAGTTTTGCCCGGATCGAGCTCGAAGTGTCGTTGCTGCGCAATCTGGTGGACTCGCTGTTGCGCGCACAGATGCCGGTGCTGTCGTGGTGGGCGGTGGCGAACGTTTTGACGCGCGCCGGCACCACGTTGACTCTGCTCGTGATCCTCCTGGTCGGGACTTATCTCAAGCTCGTCGGGCTTGCGACGGTCGGCCAGATCGTCAGCTTCATGAGCATCGCGGCGCTGTTGATCACGCGGCTCGAGCAGGCGGTGAGCTTCGCCAACCGGCTGTTCCTCGACGCGCCGAAATTGTCCGATTTTTTTGGCGTGCTCGACACCGTGCCGTCGGTGCGCGACCGTCCCGGCGCAGTCGATCCCGGCCGCCTGCACGGCCACGTCGAATTCGAGGGCGTGTCGTTTTCCTATGACGGCAAGCGTCCCGCGGTTTCTGATCTGACCTTCAAGGCGCTGCCCGGCGACCGCATCGCGCTGGTCGGGCCGACCGGCAGCGGCAAGTCGACGGCGCTGGCGCTGCTCTATCGCGCCTTCGATCCGCAATCCGGCGAGATCGCCATCGACGGCACCGACATCCGCGACCTCAAGCTGATCGGGCTGCGCCGCAATATCGGCGTCGTGTTCCAGGAGACGCTGCTGTTCAACCGCTCGATCGCCGAGAACCTGCGCGTCGGCAAGCCGGACGCCACCGACGCCGAAATCCGCGACGCCGCTGCCCGCGCCCAGGCACTCGAATTCATCGACCGCCACGACGGCGGCCTGCAAGCGCCGATCGGCGAGCGCGGCCGGCTGCTCTCCGGCGGCGAGCGGCAGCGGCTCGCCATCGCCCGCGCGCTGCTCAAGGACCCGCCGATCCTGATCCTCGACGAAGCCACCAGCGCGCTCGATCCCGTCACCGAGCAGCGCGTCAATCTCGCCCTCGACGAAGTGATGAAAGGCCGCACCACTTTCGTCATCGCCCACCGGCTCGCCACCGTGCGCAACGCGACGCGTATTTTGGTGTTTCAGAACGGACGGATCATCGAGACCGGCACGTTTGACGAGTTGGTCAAGCGCGGCGGCCATTTCTCTGAGCTGGTGAAGGCGCAGTTTTCTTCACCTCTCCCCGCCGTGCGGGGAGAGGCCGAGGGAGCGTAGCGACCGAGGGTGAGGGGGCCTCTCCGCGATTCTGAGCATCGCGGGTGATCGGCAGCGTGACAGACAATGCCTCAAGTCCGCGCCCAGCGGAGAGGCCCCCTCACCCCGACCCTCTCCCCGCGCAGCGGGGAGAGGGAGGAGTCACGTCACGTAGTCCGGCTCATTGCGGTCGAGGATGCGCTTGAGCGCATCGAAGTGCCGTTGCGCCGGTGTCGGGCCCTCGTAGAAGCGGTTGCCGCCGATGTCGCGCTGGGTCTTTTCGACCACCGCCTTGGGCAGCTCTTTGAGCCTTTGTCCGGTCCACATGGCGTAGATCTGAACCTGCGCCGCGCGCTCGATGTAATAGAGCCGGTTATAGGCATCGGCCACCGTGTCGCCGAGCGTGGTCACGCCGTGATTGGCCATGAACAGCAGCGTATGCTCGCCGATCACCTTGGCGAGACGCTCGCCCTCCTCGGGCTCGAGCGCCGGGCCGGTATATTCGTCGTCATAGGCGATCTGCCCCATCAGCCCGACCTCGGTTTGGCCGATCTCCTTGATGCGCGGGTCCTCGAGACGCGTGAGCGCGCTGACATAGGGCATGTGGGTGTGAAACACCGCCTTGGCTTGCGGCAGCGCTTTGTGAATGGGCGCGTGAATGCAGTAGCACGATCGCTCGACGTCGCCTGAGCCGCGCTTGACCTCGCCGTCGTCGATGCCGACTTCCATGAAGGACGAGGCCGTGACCTCCGACCAATGCGTCCCGAACGGGATTTGGTAGTAACGATCGCTGCGGCCCGGCACGACGAAGGTCAGATGATTGAAAATCCCTTCGCTGAAGCCGTGCATGTAGGCGAGGCGATGCGCGGCCGCCAAATCGACCCGTACCTGCCGTTCCTCGGCGCTCCAATCGTTGAGCCCTTCCGGCGCGACCCTGATTTGCATGGCACCCTCCCGTTGATTCCGATTTGGTCCGCATCACGACGGCGCAGCTAGCGCAGCCGCTCCAAAATACTCACGTAATTGGCGACCGCCGTCCCGCCCATATTGAATATGCCGCCAAGCCGCGCGTCCTTGACCTGCATGTCGCCGGCAGTCCCGGTGAGCTGCATTGCGGCGAGCGCGTGCATCGAGACGCCGGTGGCGCCGATCGGATGGCCCTTGGATTTGAGGCCGCCCGAGGGATTGATCGGCAGCTTGCCGTCTTTTGCCGTAATGCCGTCGGCGATGACGCGCGCACCCTGCCCTTCCGGTGCCAGTCCCATCGCTTCGTATTCGATCAGCTCGGCGATGGTGAAGCAGTCGTGCACTTCGGCGAACGACAGGTCGGTGAGGCCGAGGCCGGCCTGTTCCAGCGCGCGCTTCCACGCCACCGCGCAGCCTTCGAACTTGAGAATGTCGCGCCGCGACATCGGCAGAAAATCCTGCACATGCTCGGCGGCGCGGAACACGATGGCTTTTTTCATTTTCAGCGCGGTCTCGACGTCGGTGAGCACGATGGCCGCGGCGCCGTCGGAGACCAGCGAACAGTCGGTGCGCTTGAGCGGGCCGGCGACGCGCGGGTTCTTGTCGCTCTCAGTGCGGCAGAAATCGTAGCCGAGATCTTTGCGGATCTGCGCGAAAGGATTGCCGACGCCGTTTTTATGGTTCTTGGCGGCGATGCGCGCCAGCGCATCGGACTGGTCGCCCCAGCGCTGGAAATAAAGTCCGGCGATCTTGCCGAAAATACCGGCGAAGCCGCCGTCGATGTCGGCCTCCTCACGCACGTAAGACGCTTTCAGCAGGTTTTGGCCGACCTCGGGACCCGCCGTGGTCGTCATCTGCTCGGCGCCGACGACGAGCACGATGCGTGCGGCCCCCGCCGCAATCGATTTGAGGCCCTGATGCACGGCGGCGGAACCGGTGGCGCAGGCATTCTCGACGCGGGTGGCGGGCTTGAAGCGCAGGTCGGGCGAGGCCTGGAGCACCAGCGAAGCGGTAAAATCCTGCGCCGAGAAGCCGGCATTGAAGTGGCCGAGCACGATCTCGTCGACGTCGCCCGCCGCAATGCCGGCATCGGCCAGCGCGGAATTGGCAACGCCCACGATCAGGCTCTCGACGGTCTCGCCGGAAAGCTTGCCGAAGGGGGTGTGGGCCCAGCCGACGATGCAGGCAGTCATGATCGCTCCTTACCCCGTGATTGCCGAATTTCCGTCGCTTTTCCTTGGCTTTAAGCTTACGGGCATCTACACGGGCGCTAGAGGATAGCCGGATTCGCCTTTGCCTTCGACCCGCCATACCGGCTAGATAGGGACGCGCCCACGCTTCGTGAACCTACCCTTCGCTCAACCGAACGGACCGCGACACGTGTATGCAATGACATCTCTCCGGGCGCAGATGCTCGGCATCGCTTTCGGCTTTGGCGCGGCGGCGGTGCTGGCGGCGACGCCGGCCTGGTCGGGAGCCTCGATCCTCATCGATGCCGACAGCGGCAAGGTGCTGCGCGCCGAGAACGCCACCTATCCGTGGTATCCGGCCTCGACCACCAAGCTCATGACGCTCTACATGACCTTGAGCGCGGTCAGGGATCATCGCATCACCTTTGACACGCTGTTCACCGTCTCGCGCAACGCCAATATGCAGGCGCCGACCAAGATGGGCCTGCCGGTCGGCGCCCAGGTCACCGTCGACAACGCGCTCAAGATGATGATGGTGAAATCGGCCAACGACATGGCCGTGCTGCTGGCCGAAGGCATCGGCGGCTCGATCGACGATTTCGCGCAAGCGATGACCGACACCGCGCACCAGCTCGGCATGACGGAATCGAATTTCGTCAATCCCAACGGGCTGCCGGCCGACGGCCAGATCACCTCGGCGCGCGACCTCGCCATTCTCGCCCGCGCGCTGATCCGCGAATTCCCTGAATACAGTTTCTACTGGCACGTGCCCGCGATCAAGTTCGGCAAGCGCATCGTGCGCAATTACAATCCGCTGCTCGGCCGCTATCCCGGCGCCGACGGCATGAAGACCGGCTTCATCTGCGCTTCCGGCTTCAACCTCGTCGCCACGGCGACGCGCAACAACAAGCATTTGATCGCCGTCGTGCTCGGCGCGCCGTCCGGCGCGGTGCGCGCGATCAAGGCCGCCGAAATGCTGGAAAGCGGATTTTCGCAAAATCCGCTGTCCTGGCTGACGCCGTCGCTGGGCATGGTCGACGCGCTGGCGCCGATGGACGTTGCGCCGCCTAATCTTCAGGAACAGACCTGCGGCAAGCATCGCAAGCGGCCCGCGGCGGAAGACGAAGACATGGATGCCGACAGCGACAATCCGCAGCCGACGGCCGATACCAACGAGACCCGCTCGTTCCTGTTGTCGGCGCTGCGGGCGCCGACCAATCCGGTCCTGTTGTCCGATCTCGGCCCGGTCATGCCGGTCGTGGTCTATACCGGGCCGACGCGCTCGCCGTCGCAGCTCGCCACTCTTTCCTCCGACGTTGCCGCCGACCCCGAGAACACCAAAAAGAAAACCAAACACAAAGCGACCGCGGCTCGCTCCACTGATGATGAGGCGGCACCGGAGAAACCGGCAAATAAGAAGTCCGTCGTCGCCAAGCCGACCGACGCCAAAGCGACCGAAGCCAAGCCGACCGACACCAAGCCGGCGGCCAAGCCAAGCGACACCAAGACGGCCGCTCAAGCCGGCGCCCCGGCAGCGGCGCCGAAGAAACAGGCCAAGCCCAAACCGGTCGCGACGCCGCCCGCGCAATAAAACCACCTCGTCATTCCGGGGCCGAGCGTAAGCGAGGAACCCGGAATCCATAACCCCTGCGATTCAACTGCGGCTCGACCCTTCAAGACCCTCAAGAATAGTGATTACGGATTCCGGGCTCGCGCTTTCGCGCGCCCCGGAATGACGAAGTCCGTGCTAGAACAGCACCCGCACGGGGAGCGAATGCAAGCATGCCTGACAAGATGACCATAGCCGCGCTTCAGCAGATGAAGCGCGACGGCAGGAAGAGCATCGGCGTGGTCGCCTGGGATTATCAGATCGCGCGCATCGCCGACCGCGCCGGGGTCGATTTCATCTCGGTCGGCGATTCGGTCGGCGTCAACCTCTGGGGCCGCGACGAAGTGCTCGAAGTCACGCTCGACGAGATGCTGATCTGCTGCCAGGCGGTGCGGCGCGGCACGGCGCGCGCGCTGGTGAGCTGCGACATGCCGTTCGGCCCGGTGCAAGCGGGCATCGCCAGCGCGCTCGCCGCTGCGTCGCGCCTGATGAGCGACGGCGGCGCCGACATGATCAAGGTCGATGCGGCGGCGGATTTTCCCGAGGTGGTGCGCGCGCTGGTGCGGGCCGGCGTTCCCGTCTTTGCTCAATTCGGGCTGACGCCACAGACAGCAACAAAATACGGCATTCCCTATAGCGCGCAGAATTCGCCGCAGGCGGTAGCCGCGGCCGAAGCGGCGGACAAACTCGTCGCCGAAGCAAAGCTTCTGGAAGACGCCGGCGCGGCGTTGCTCGACTTCACCAATTCCGGTCCGGTCGCCGGCTCAGCCGTCGTCAAGGCGGTCAAAATCCCGGTGATCGGCGGCTTCGGCGGCGGACCGTGGCTCGACGGCCGGGTGCGGCTCGCGCACACAGCTATCGGCTACGCCGAGAAATGGATCGACGCCAAGACCGACACTTATGTGAACACCGCCAAGGCCGCGCTGGACGCGTTCACCGCGTTGATTGCCGACGCCCGCGCCGGCCGGCAGATCAAGGGCTGACCGTGGCGAGCGCTGTCATCGACGGCATCGCGACGCGCTACGAGGTGATTGGCGCCGGGCCGCCGCTCCTGATGTACGCGCCTGGCGGCTTCAACGCGGTGGTCGAGGCGTGGTCGACGCTCGGCAGCTACGCCAGGATCAAGCTGCTCGACCATTTGCCGAAGCGCTTTACCTGCATCCTGTTCGACCGCCGCGAATGCGGCCAGTCGGGCGGCAGGGTCGAGCGCATCACCTGGCAGCATTTCGTCGCCCAGGGCAAAGGCCTGCTCGATCATCTCGGCGTCAAGCGTGCGCATCTGATGGGTGGCTGCATGGGCTGCCCGCCGGTCACGGCCTTCGCGGTTGCGCATCCGCAAATGGTTTCGAGCATGATCCTGTACTGGCCGGTCGGCGGCGCCAAATACCGCATATCGAGCCACCAGCGTTTTGCCGAGCATCTCGCCTTCGTCTCGAGCGATGGCCTCGACGGCGTGGTGGCGCTGGTCGCCAAGGACGGCAAGCCGTTCGGCGCCGATCCGCGCGGCGGGCCATGGGCGTCCGTCATCAAGCGCGATGCCGCCTTTGCCGCCGCCTACGCGAAGGCGGACCGCGCGCACTATAAATCGATCTGCGAGGGCATGTGCCACGCGCTGTTCGACCGCGACACCGCGCCCGGCGCCGAGCCGGAGGAGCTCATGCGCCTGGATATTCCAGCGCTCGTCGTTCCGGGCCATGATGCGTCGCATGCGACATCCGCGGCGCGCTATCTTGAGGAATGCCTGGCGCGGTCGGACTATTGGGATGTGCCGGTCGAGCGGCAGGACGAGGACGCGACCAACGCCCGCGTGTTGCAGTTTTTGGCGAAGGTTGGCGCATAAGCGTGCCCGGGGGGCCATGGTTGACTATTATCCGATCCTAGCGCGCGCCATGAGCGCGCCGGAAGCGAAAGACCCGCAATGGCGCCGCGGTGTTTACGAGCGCGCGCGGCAAATGCTGGTGACGCAGTTGTTGGCGCGGCGCCCGGCGACACCGCCGGCCGCGATCGCAGCCGAGCAGTCCGGGTTGGACTCAGCGATCCGCAGGATCGAGGCCGAAATGTCGCGCCCCGCCCGCGCCGCGATGCCGCGCGGCGAACCGAGCGACGAAGCGGACGGCGATATCGCCGATCTGACGGCAAGCGCGCCGGAGCGCGGGCCGCTGCCGACGCCGTTGCGGCTCAGCGGCATTTCTTTGCTCGCAGTCGCCATCGTCGCCGCCGCGATCGGCGCCGGCGGTTACATGTTCTGGGTGCAGCACGTCCACAAAGCGTCGCCGGCGCCGGTCAAGAGCGCCGCGCCCGCTACTGCCCCGCAAGCGCCAACCGCGGCCAAGACCGCGACGACCAAGCTCGCGACGACCAAAGACGGCGATCTCGCGCCCGGCATCGACGGCGGCGCGGCCGACAACGACCTGCCCTATGTGTTTCGCCGCCAGCCGACGTTTTATCGCACGCTGCAGCCGGTCGGCACCATCATCATCGATAAGCTGCAGCACTTTCTTTATCTGATTCAGCCCAACAACGTGGCGCTGCGCTACGGCATCGGGCTCGGCGAGCAATGCACCGAGCTCGCCGGGCTGCGCCACGTCGCCAGCAAGGCGGAATGGCCGCCCTGGCAGGCGACGCCGGACATGATCGAGCGCAAACTCGCCAAGCCGGGAGTCATGCCGGGCGGCCCGGGCAACCCGCTCGGCGCGCGCGTCATGGAACTCGACGACGGCAAGTCGCGCATCAACGGCACCAATGCGCCGGCGACCGTCGGCACCAATGTGATCTTCGGCTGCGTGCGGCTGGGCAACGACGACGTGGTGGATCTTTACGGCCGCGTGCCGAACGGCACGGCGGTGCTGGTCAACTAGAGCGTGGACTCATGAGTCGAGATCGATGGGCGATACCGCCCGGCTACGCCCCAAGCTTGAGTTGAGGTAAGCTGACAAAGAGGCGTGCCAGGAACGCCAACCGAAGGGGATGCGCATGGCGAAGCTTTCCCGCAGAAAGATTTTGCATCTGACAGCAGGTATCGCAGCGCTCCCGGCTTTGCCGCGGATCGCAAGGGCGCAAACCTATCCGACACGGTCGGTGCTTTTGCTTGTCGGCTATGCGCCCGGCGGCCCGACCGACATCTGTGCCCGCCTCATCAGCCAGTCGCTGTCACAGCGGCTCGGCCAGCAATTCGTCGTCGAGAACCGTTCCGGTGCCGGCAGCAATATCGCCACCGAGGCGGCGGTGCAGGCCGCTCCCGACGGCTATACGCTGCTCCTGGTGACGTCGTCGAACGCGATCAACGCCACGCTTTATCGCAACCTCAATTTTGATTTTATGCGCGACATCGCGCCGATCGCCGGCATCATGCAGGCGCCCTCGGTGCTGGAGGTCAATCCGTCGCTGCCGATCAAGAGCGTGCCGGAGTTCATCGCTTACGCCAAGACCAATCCGGGCAAGGTCAACATGGGCACCGCCGGCAACGGCAGCCCGCCGCATATGTTCGGCGAATTGTTCAAGGCGATGGCCGGCGTCGACCTGGCCGTCGTGGGCTATCGCGGCGGCGGACCGGCGCTGGTCGACCTGCTCAGCGGACAAGTGCAGGTCATGTTCGAAGGCATTACCTCGTCGATCGGCTACATCAGGGCCGGCAAGCTGCGCGCGCTCGCGGTCACGTCGGCGAAACGCTCGACGGCGCTGCCTGATATTCCGACGATCGGCGAATTTGTGCCGGGCTATGCCGCGGCCGGATGGTTCGGCCTCGGTGCGCCCAAGGGCACGCCGCAGCCGATCATCGATATGCTGAGCAAGGCAATCGGCGAAGCGCTGGCCGACCCCGAGATGAAAGCGCGGTTCGCGGACTTGGGCGCTGAAGCAATGCCGATGACGCCCGCCGAGTTCGGCAACCTCGTCGCCGACGATACCCAGAAATGGGCCAAGGTGATCCGGAGCGCCGATATCAAGCTGGACTGATCTGCCGCTTTTTGGCGCTTTCGATCAGTTTCCCTTGTTGGCCGTGCGCACCAAGGCTGCGAGCTCGCTGTTGAAGCGCGGCGCATCTTCGTAGAACGGCGAATGGCCGATGCCGTCGTAGACCGAGAGCTTGGCGCCCGGGATGACGGAGGCGGTGTATTGCGCCGTGGCGAGCTTGGCGTTCTTGTCCTCGGCGCCGTGGCTCACCAGCACCGGGATGGTGAGTTTCGACATCACCGCGGTGGCGTCGAGCGGCCGGCCGCCCAGCCCAGCGCGCACCTTGGGCGGCACCATCATATTGAAGGCGAGCATGGTCTCGAAATCGTCGGCGCTCGGCTGTTTGGAGAAGCAGCCGTGCAGGAAGACGCGCGTGGCGTTGATATTGGTAAGCATGTCTTCCGACGCCATCAGCGGCAGGTTCTTCAGATTGTCGCCGACATATTCGGGAATGAACTTGATCGAGGCGTCGACGAAATTGAGGCCGGAAATGCCGCTGGCGCCGCGGTTGGTCACATAGTCGGAGATGACGCGGCCGGCATAGGACCAGCCGACCAGAACCGGACGCTTGAGGCCCGCCGCGTCGATCACCGCCTGCACCTCGTCGGCCCAGGCCTTGCCGTCGCGATAGCGCGCCGCGTCCAGCGGCTTGTCGGAATTGCCGTGGCCGCGCAGGTCGTAGGTGACGATGTGGAAGTCCTTGGCAAGATCGCTGTTGGTCTGCCGCATCCACGACAGATTGCTCTGCGAGAAGCCGTGAATGAAGACGATGCCGGGTCCGTTCGGATTGCCCCATTCCTGCGCCGAGATGGTCAAGCCATCGGGCGTCGTCACGTTAAGCGGCTTATTTTTCATGTCCTGCGAATGGCCGGGCTGAGCGATTGCAATCAGTAGTATCGTCGCAGCGCTCAATGCAAAGAGATGGCGCGCGGTCATCAGATCCTCCCTTTATGTTATTTGCTGGCGGAAAGGATACCGCCGCTGCCGAGGCAGTGAAATACGAAATCGCCGGCCCACTTTTTGCTGCGGGCGCGGAGTGGGCAGAACGTGGAGGGTGGGTAGAACGAAACGAACTCCGCCGTCGGCGTGCACGCTGTCGCGAAGCCTCGTGTCGCAATGCATCGATATGCGCTGGACGGCAGCCGGCCAACGAAAAATAAAATTAATTCCTCGCCATTGCCGGCACCGCCGTGGCGTTCCAGCGCAGGTTCAGCCCGGCCTTGAACACGTTCTTTGTTTCGCTGATCCTGTAATTGATCGTCAGCGGGCCATCGGTGTGGAAAAAGGTGTCCGTCCGGGTGCCGAAGCCGTAATAGTCGTATTCGACGAAGCCGGAGAGAAAATTGGTGAAGGCATATTCGCCGCCGACGCCCACCGTATAGCCGCTACGCGTCCCGCTGGAATTTGTGTCAACAAATCCCGTCGCCAACACCGCCGTCGAGTAGCCGTCACGCTCCCACGCGCCGCCGCCCTTCGCATAGCCGAGAAATTGCCCCCAAGAGTACCCGATACGGCCCGTAACCGAAGACAGTGCCGTAATGTGTGTCTGGTAAGTATGGGTGGTCGTCAGGTTTGAATTGCTTCCGGTCGCGTTAGCGCCGTCGTAGTCGCCTTGAATGCCAATGACCACGTGACCGGGCGCCTGGTAGTCGCATCCGACCTGGCCGCCAAACAGGCCGCCGTCGACATTGTGGTCGCCGACCTGGTTGCCGAGCGGCCCGGTCCAGTTCTTGTGAGCCCATAAGCCGCCGCCATTGATGCCAATGTAACAGCCGGTCCAGCTATAGACCGGCGGCGGCGGCAAAGGCGGTGCCTTGACCGCCATATCAGCCGCGACAGCCGGACCGCCGATCAATGCGGCCACGGTAACGATGCCAATCAAAGGAAATTTGCTCATGCCACGTCCCGCAATGGAAGAGCCGTCATGAGTCTATTGTTATCACCCTTTGCCGCGCACCGATGTGGCATGGGGGTCACACTGTATGAGATTCCGCACCAACGCCAAACGAGGCCGGCCGATCAAGCCGCCATGCGCAGCGGAGCGTCGGTGACCTTTTGCAATTCATCGAGCGTCATGCCGGGCACCATCTCGCGCACCGCAAAGCCGTCGTCGGTGACGTCGATCACCGCGAGATTGGTGTAGACGCGCTTGACGACGCCGACCGCGGTGAGCGGGTAGGTGCAGCGGCGCACCAGCCGGCTTTCGCCGCTCTTGGTGACGTGATCCATCATCACCCAGATGCGCCGCGCGCCGGCGGCCAGATCCATGGCGCCGCCGACCGCCGGCGCGCTCTCGTTGTCGGAGGTCGACCAGTTGGCGATGTCGCCATTCTCGGCGACTTGGAAGGCGCCGAGCACGCACAGATCGAGATGGCCGCCGCGAATGAGCGCGAAACTATCGGCGTGGTGCATGTAAGAACCGCCGGTGCGCAGCGTGATATATTGCTTGCCGGCATTGATCAGCCAGCGATTGATCTTGTCCGGCTCCGGCGCCGGGCCCATGCCGAGCACGCCGTTCTCGGACTGAAACACGACCTCGCGCTCTTGCGGCACATAATCGGCCACCTGCAGCGGCGCGCCGATGCCGAGATTGACGTACCAGCCTTCGGGAATGTCGTCCGCGAGCCGCTTGGCCATTTCCCGGCGCGCCATCGGCTTCACCGCCGTATTGACGTTCATGGCTTCCTCCCGTCGCTTAATTGTTACGTCACCGTCGGCTCGCCGTAGGGCACGTGCAGCACCCGGTCGACGAAAATTCCCGGCGTCGCGATCTTCTCCGGATCGAGCGCGCCGAGCTCGACGATGTGCTGGCTCTGCACGACGGTCAGCTTCGCCGCCGTCGCCATCACCGGATTGAAATTGCGCGCCGACGAATTGTAGGTGAGATTGCCCCAGCGGTCCGCCTCCCAGGCCTCGACCAGGGCGACGTCGCCGTGGAGCGCTTCCTCGAGAATATATTTGCGGCCGTGAATTTCGCGCTCTTCCTTGCCGGCGGCGAGCTTGGTGCCGACCGCGGTCGGCGTATAGAACGCCGGAATGCCGGCGCCGGCGGCGCGCATGCGCTCCGCCATGGTGCCTTGCGGCACGCATTCGAGCTCGATCTTGCCTTCGCGCCATAGCCGCTCGAACACCACCGGATCGGCGGTGCGCGGAAACGAGCAGACGATCTTGCGCACGCGGCCGGTGTTTAGGAGCTTGGCCAGGCCGACGTAACCGACGCCGGAATTGTTGGCGACCACGGTGAGGTCCTTGGCGCCTTGCTCGATCAGGCCCTCGATCAGCGCATTGGGCTGGCCGATGCTGCCGAAGCCGCCGACCAGCACGACGGCGCCGTCGCGGATGCCGGCCATGGCCTCAGCCATGGTTTGCACGATCTTGTTGATCATCGCCTACCCGACGACGCGCATCCGGGAGCCGTCGGCGAACGCCGGCATCACTTCGCGGCTGAAGCGGCGCAAGCTTTCGTTGGCGTGACCGACCAAGCCGCCGCCGTTGAGCAATACATATTCGACGCCAAGCCTGCGCAGATTGTCGAGCTTCACCGCGATCTCGTCGGGATTGCCGTAGAGCGCGCTCTCCTCGCTCGCCTCGCGGGTGTCGGAATAGGCCATGATGCTGGCGGTGTTCTTCACGCCCGGCGCGCTCGAAATCGCCTCGAGGCGACGCTGCGCCTCCAAGCGCCGCTCCAATGCCGCTTCCTTGTCGGCGGCATCCTTGGCCACATAGAAGGCGCGGGCGACGCCGACATTCGTCGGATCGAACGCGCGGCCGTGCTGCTCCAGCGCCGCCTTGTAGATGGCGATGCGCTCGGCAACGGTGTCGAACGAGGCGAACTGGTCGAGCAGCAAGTTATAGCCGCGTGCCGCGACCTGGCGGATCGAGTCCGGGCTGCCGGCGCCCATCCACATCGGCGGATGCGGCTTTTGCGCGGTCGGCGGCTCGACGATGATGTCCTCGAAATTCCAATACTTGCCGTGATGCGAGAAGCGCTGCTTCGAGGTCCAGGATTTGACGATGACGTCGAGCGACTCGTTGAAGCGCGCGTCGGCTTCCTCGATCGGAACGCAGAAGCCGGCAAACTCGTTGTGGCGGTAACCCTTGCCGACGCCGAAATCGAGCCGGCCGCCGGAGAGCAGATCGATGGTCGCGGCCTGCTCGGCGAGCAGCACCGGATTGTGCCAGGGCAGCACCAGCACCGCAGTGCCGAGACGGAGCGTCTTGGTCTGCGCCGCCACCCAGGTGAGCAGCGATAGGCTGGCGGAAACCTGGCCGAAGCCGGTGAAATGATGCTCGACCAGGAACGTCGAATGATAGCCGAGCGCCTCGGCCTCGACATTATAGTCGACAAATTGCTTGTAGCCCTGCCCGGAATCGACGTCCGGCCCGCCATGGCGGGCCGTCGCGCTGCCGAATAGTCCAAACCGCATTTGCCGGCTCCTGCGTTGCGCCGCCAATTTACCCGATTATGCCGGCTTGAACATCGGCACTGGCGGGCCGTTTTCGGTGTCCTTGAACACCACCGCCACCTGCTGGCCGACGCGCAGCGCGTCGAAATCGCAGTCGACGATGTTGGTCATCATGGTCGGACCTTCGGCCAGCGTCACGTAAGCGATGGCATAAGGCTCCTTGGCGCGGCGCATGACGCTGTAGGTATAGATCGTGCCTTGGCCGGACGCCGCGCGCCATTCGACCTTCTCGCTTGCGCAGAACGGACAGATGGCGCGCGGATACCAATGCGCCTTGCCGCAGGCGCCGCAGGTCGGGACAGTGAAGCGGCCTTGCTTCGCCGCATTCCAGAACGCCTCGTTCTCGACGCTGACGATCGGTGACGGGATTATTCGCGCCATGGCTCACTCCCGTTCCATGATCAGCGTCGCGCTGCAATGGCGGGTGCCGAGCTGCATGCCGGTGCCTTGCGCCAGGGCGAGATCGCAGTTCTTCACCTGCACCTTGGGATGCGCCTCGCCGCGCAATTGCCGCACCGCCTCGATCACCTTGGTCATGCCGCCGCGATTGGCCGGATGATTGTTGCACAGACCGCCACCGTCGGTGTTGAACGGCAATTTGCCGACGCCGGAAATCAGATTGCCATCGGCGACAAATTTACCGCCGGCGCCTTTTGAACAAAAACCCAAATCCTCGATCTGGATGAGCACCGTGATGGTGAAGCTGTCGTAGATCGAGGCGTATTTGATGTCGGCCGGCGTGATGCCGGCCTCGGCGAAGGCGATCGGGCCGGTGCGCGCCGCGCCCGATGTGGTGAGATCGAAGGTGCCGCCGGAGAGATGCTTCACCGTCTCGCCGGCGCCGATGATTTTTACCGGCGGGCGCTTGAGCCTCTTGGCGATCTCCGGCTTGACGATGACGAGAGCGCCGCCGCCGTCGCTGATGACGCAGCAGTCCAGCCGGTGCAGCGGATCGGCGATCACCGGCGAGTTGACCACGTCCTCGACCGTGATCAGCTCGGGCAGCATGGCGTTCGGATTGTGGCTCGCGTGGTGGGAGGCCGCGACCTTGATCCAGGCCAGCTGTTCGCTGGTCGTACCGTACTGGTGCATGTGGCGCATGGCGCACATGGCGTAGCCGTTGGCGGTGGTCAGCCCATAGGGAAATTCCCACGGCGCTTCCGGCTGGTTCGGATCGCGCAACCGCGGCGTGGTGCCGGTCGCCTGGCCTTCGCTACGCGGCCGCCCGGCGAGTGTGATAAGCGCCACGTCGCATTTGCCGAGCGCGATGGCCTCGGCGGCATGCGCCGCCAGCGCCACATAGGAGGTGCCGCCGAGCTCGGTGGAATCGACGTGGCGCAGCTTCAGGTTCATGTATTCGGCCATGGTGGCCGGCCCGGGGCCGGGCGCATCGCCGGCGCAGAAATAGCCGTCGACGTCGTCGCGGCTCAATCCCGCATCCTTGAGCGCCCCGAGCGCCACCTCGGCATGCAGCTGCGCCACCGTCTTGTCCGGCGCATGCCGCGTCGGATGCTCATAGGCCCCGGCGATATAGGCTTTGCCCTTGATCGTCATTCGCGAACGTCCCCTGCCCGGCGCAACCGTAACCCGGATTGAGCGGAAGCGAAATCCGGCTACAACAGTGGCCAACAGGGAGGATTGTTGCGATGGATTTGGGATTGAAGGGCAAGATCGCGCTGGTGACCGGATCGAGCCGCGGCATCGGCCGTGGCGTCGCGCTGGCGCTGGCGGCCGAAGGCTGCGACGTGATGCTGACCGGCCGCGACGAAAAGGCGCTCGACGAGGTCGCAGCCGCCATCCGCAAGCCGGGCCGCCGCGCCGCTGTCGCCGTGATCGACCTGCGCGGCAAGGACGCGCCGGCGAAACTGATCGAACAGGTCAAGCGCGAGCTCGGCGGGCTCGATATTTTGGTCAACAATGCCGGCGCCACCAAACGCGGCGATTTCCTCGGCCTCACCGACGCCGATTGGGAGGACGGTTACGCGCTAAAGTTCTTCGCCCATGTGCGGCTGACCCGCGCCGCCTGGCCGCTGCTCAAGGAACGGCGCGGCTCGCTGATCGCCATCGGCGGCACCGGCGGCCGCAAGCCGACCGAAGAGTTCACCATCGGCAGTTCGGTCAATGCGGCGGTCGCCGCCTTCGCCAAATGCATGGCCGACCGCGGCAAGCACGACGGCGTGCAGGTCAACTGCATCCATCCGAGCATGGTCGAGACCGACCGGCTTTGGCGGCGCATCAAGGCCGAGATGGAGCGCACCGGCTGGCCGGAGCAGAAAGCCCGCGAGGAAATGTGCAAAGGTTTCGGCATCACCCGCTTCGGCAAGGTCGAGGACGTCGCCGACATGATCACTTTCCTTGTATCCTCGCGCGCCACGTGGATGCATGGTGCAACCATCGATCTCGACGGCGGCGAGATACCGACGTTGTAAGTCCGTCATGCCGCATTAAGCTTCGTTTCCCGGGCGCAGCACGAAGTGGTGCGCCCGGGATCGTCGCAGTCTGTGGCGGTCCCGGATGCGGTGCACCATTTCGTGCTGCACCGCATCCGGGAAACGAGGCCGAGATGAACATCCTCCTCACCGCCGCCCGCATCGGGCCGGTCGAAATCAAGAACCGCATCGTCATGCCGCCGATGACGACGCGGACGGCGGACGCGGAGGGTTTCGTCACCGACGACTCGGTTGCCTATTACATGGCGCGGGTGCGCGGCGGCGTGGGCCTGATCACCGTCGAGATGGCGTCGCCGGAAAAATGCGGCCGGCATCGCCGGCACGAGGTCGGCATCTACGACGACCGTTTCATTCCGGGCCTGACGCGCCTCGTCGCCGAGATTCACCGCGGCGGCGCCAAGGCGTCGATCCAGCTCGGCCACGGCGGCGGCCATACGCGGATCGACATTTGCGGCGAGACGCCGATCGCGCCGTCGGCCATTCCGCATCCGGTCTACGAGACCACGTTCGAGACCATCGTTCCGGAAGCGA
>Ga0310039_10000643_pt1 | contig 28362 bp, 21 predicted proteins | sample Sb_taG_4_FD_200460 | JGI IMG/M metagenome (GOLD analysis project Ga0310039, IMG submission 200460) | Peat soil microbial communities from Weissenstadt, Germany - Sb_50d_6_BS metaG (v2) (version 2) | ecosystem: Environmental > Terrestrial > Soil > Wetlands > Peat | place: Germany: Weissenstadt...
GTCTCGGAGGAGAGCCTGTCCCGGGGGCTGCTGCTCTGCCTCGAGCGGGCCAAGCAGGTGGTAGAGCCCGCCGGGGCGGCCGCGGTGGCCGCCTTGCTCGAGCATCCGCGCGATTTCGTGCCGCCGGTGGTGGCCGTGCTCTCCGGCGGCAACATCGACCCGCTGCTGCTGTCCAAGCTGCTCCGGCACGGCCTCACCGCCGCCGGCCGCTACCTGGCGTTCCGCGCCACGCTGCCCGATCACCCCGGATCGCTCGCGAAGCTCCTCGCCGACCTTGCCGATCTCGGTGCCAACGTGCTCGAGGTCGGGCATGAGCGGCTGGCGCCGCGGCTGCACGTGGACGAGGTCGAGGTGGTCCTGCAGGTCGAGACCCGCGGGCCCGAGCACTGCGCCGAAGTGATCGCCGCGCTGCGCGCCGCGGGCTACACGCTGGCCTTCGCCTGAGCTACAGGTTCCCGCGCCTGGCCTGCTCGCGTTCGATCGCCTCGAACAGCGCCTTGAAGTTGCCCTTGCCGAACCCCTGCGAGCCGCGCCGCTCGATCAGCTCGAAGAACACGGTCGGCCGGTCCTGGACCGGTTTGGTGAAGATCTGCAGCAGGTAGCCGTCCTCGTCCCGGTCAGCCAGGATGCCGAGCTCGCGCAGCTGATCCACGTGCACCCGCGTTCGGCCGACCCACGAACCAAGCTCGTCGTAGTAGCTGCCCGGGGTGGACAGGAACTCCACGCCAGCCGCCCGCATGGCGCGGACGCTGGCCACGATGTCGTCGGTGGACAGCGCGATGTGCTGCACGCCCGGGCCGCCGTAGAACTCGAGGTACTCGTCGATCTGTGACTTGCGCTTGCCCGCCGCGGGCTCGTTCAGCGGGAACTTCACCGTCCGGGTGCCGTCCGCGACGACCTTGCTCATCAGCGCGGAGTACTCGGTGGCGATGTCGTCGCCGACGAACTCCTTCATGTTGGTGAAGCCCATGACCCGGTGGTAGAACTCCACCCACTCGTCCATCTTGCCGAGTTCGACGTTGCCCACGCAGTGGTCGATCTCGGTGAAGAAGGCGCGCTCGCCGGGGGCGACGACCGGTGCCGCCGGGACGTACCCCGGCAGGTAAGGACCCGAATAGCCGGACCGCTCCACCAGCGTGTGCCTGGTGTCGCCGTAGGTGGCGATGGCGGCCACGACCACCTTGCCGGAGTCGTCCTCGAGCAGGTGCGGTGCCTCGAGGCCGCGGGCACCGTGGGCGACCGCGTAGTAGTAGGCCTCCTCCGCCGAACTGACCTCGAGCGCTAGGTCGACGACCCCGTCGCCGTGCGTGGCCACCCGCTGGCCGAGGCGGGTGCCGGGCCGGGCCGGGCCGCGGAAGACGAACCGCGCGCGGCCCGACTCGAGCACGTGCACGGCCTCGTCCGGATATCCGGTCTCGGGGCCGCGGTAGGCGGTCCGCCGCATGCCGAACGCGGTCGAGTAGTAGTGCGCCGCTTGTTTCGCGTTTCCGACCGCGAACACCACGGCGTCCATGCCGATGACGGGAAAGCTGTCCTGCGATGGCGTCCTCATGCCGACAGGATGCGCGTCGGATCTCAAACTGCGCAATCAAGTCAGGTATCACTAGTCATCATGACTATTTATTCCGAACGAGTGCTGGTATCTCTGTACACCATGACTACCAGTGACCATGGGTCGATCGACCGGCTTGACGCCGCGCTGATCGAACTGCTGAGCGTCGAGCCCCGGGTGGGCGTGCTCGAGGCCTCCCGGCGCCTGCGGGTCGCCCGCGGCACCGTGCAGGCGCGCCTGGAGCGGATGGCCGAGCGCCGCGTGATCACCGGATACGGACCCGAGGTGGACCCGGCCGCGCTCGGCTACGAGGTGACCGCGTTCATCACCCTCGAGATCCGCCAGGCCGGCGGCCACGATCCGGTAGCGGAACGGCTCGCCGCGATCCCCGAGGTGCTCGAGGTGCACACGATCACGGGGCCGGGCGACATGCTCTGCCGGGTGGTAGCCCGCACCAACGCCGACCTGCAGCGCGTGCTCGACGCGATCGTCTCCACCGAGGGCGTGGTCCGCTCCGCCACCCTGATCTCCCTCGCCGCCCAGGTCCCGTACCGCGTCCTCCCCCTGGTCCGGGCGACCGCCACGTCGAGCCGATGCCGGGATCGGGAAGCAGGCGCGCGGTGAAAGGCGAAGTCGGCCGGGCCGGGGGTCGCTCGCGTCGCCGCGAGGAGCCTGGAATACTCCGCAGTATCTACAGGCAGGCGCGGCACACTAGCCTGAGCTCGTGACCTCGCCGCCGCTCCAGCAGCCGCAGTGGCCTGACCGTGGTCGTCTCGAGACGGTGGTGCATGGCCTGGAAGGCCTGCCGCCCCTGGTGCTCGCCGCGGAGTGCGACCAGCTGAAGGAGCGGCTGGCCTCGGTCGCGCGCGGTGAGGCTTTCCTGCTCCAGGGCGGCGACTGCGCGGAGACGTTCGCTGGCACGACCGCCGACAGCATCCGGGGCAAGTTCAGGACGCTGCTGCAGATGGCCGTCGTGCTCACCTACGCGGCCAGCGTGCCGGTGGTGAAGGTCGGCCGGATGGCAGGCCAGTTCGGCAAGCCGCGGTCGGCGGCCACCGAGGTGAGGGACGGCGTCGAACTTCCCGTCTACCGGGGCGATGCGGTTAACGGCATCGAGTTCACCGCCGCGGCGCGGACGCCCGACCCTCATCGGCTGCTCGACGCTTACCACTGCTCGGCGGCCACGCTGAACCTGTGCCGGTCCCTCGCCAGCGGCGGGGACGCCGATCTCCGCCAGGTACACGCCTGGAACCAGGACTTCGTCGCCGGCAGCCCCGCCGGACAGCGCTATGAGCAGCTGGCGGACGAGATCGACCGGGCGATCGCGTTCATGCACGCGTGCGGGGCTGATCCCGAAGAGTTCCAGGCGGTGGAGTTCTACTCCAGCCACGAGGCCCTGCTGCTGGACTATGAGCGGCCCCTCACCCGAACCGACGTGCGGAGCGGGCGTGCCTATGACCTGTCGGCTCATCTGCTGTGGATCGGGGAACGCACCCGTGCTCCCGGCAGCGCCCACGTGGAGTTTGCGCGTCAGATCCGCAATCCGGTAGCCGTCAAGATCGGCCCGGCGGCCACCGCGCCGGACGTACTTGCGCTGATCGAAGCCCTCGACCCGGACCACGAGCCTGGCCGGCTCACCCTGATCACCCGGATGGGCGCGGGCCGGATTCGTCAGGCGCTGCCCCCGCTGGTCGAGAAGGTGGCGGCCAGCGGGGCCGCCGTGGTATGGGTATGCGACCCGATGCACGGCAATACGGTCGAGGCGGCCAGTGGTCATAAAACGAGGTACTTCGACGACGTACTGGACGAGGTCGTCGGCTTCTTCGAGGTGCACCGTGCTCTCGGTACTCACCCCGGCGGCATCCACATCGAATTCACCGGCGGCGACGTCACCGAATGCATCGGCGGCGGCCACCACAACGCCGAGAGCGACCTGAGCCACCGCTATGAGACGACGTGCGATCCCCGACTCAACCGCAGCCAGTCCCTGGACCTGGCCTTTCGCGTCGCCGAGCTGTATCGCCACCACCTCGGCGCCGAGGGCGATGTATGAGCCTCCGTCGCGCCGACTGAGCCCCTCCCCGTCCCGGCCGGTGCGATCGACAGGAGAAAGTAGCATCGTCAGATGGGGTTGGGTGGCAGAGGTCTGATCAGGTTGTGGGCGGTTCCGATACTGCTGGCCGGGGTCGCCCTGGCCTTCGACGCGGCCGACCGCAGGGTTCCGTTCAGCGTCCTGGCCAGCGGCCCGCTCGACGAAGTCGCCCACCTGACCACGGGGGCGCTGGGACTGCTTGCCCTGGCCTGCTTCATCGACGCGCCGCGTCGTTTCTATGTCGCAGGCCTTATCGCGTCGGTGGCCATAGATCTGGATCACATACCTCTTTACCTCGGCCTGGGAAACCCGGAGCAGCGGCCCGTCACTCATTCCCTTACTACCGTGCTCGTGGTCGTCATTGCCGCGGCTGTGAGCCGCCGGCATCGGGCCGTGCTCGCCGGCGCGGCGACCGGGCTGCTGATCCATTTCGCCCGGGACGTCGCCGAGGGCCCACCAGGGGTGAGGATGCTCTGGCCGCTTCAGGACACGGCGTGGACTGCCAGCTTCTGGTGGTTCCTGGGAATGATCATCACGTTTACGGTCGTGCGACTGGTCCTGGTAACCGTCGGCATCCCTCGCACGCGCATCCGCCTCTTCCAGGCGCCCATCCCGGTCAAGCCCTCCTCCCAGCCCACCGGCCATGCGACCTCGGGTGATCGCTCTCCGGAATTTCGCCAACAGAGTGTAATCGATTGACTACAAAGTAAACCGTTTCGTTCATTCGCGCGTCATCAGTACGTAACGGTTCAACCGTTGCATGTTTACCTCCTTGCCGTGAGCCGCCGTTGGGGAGTAGCGATTGGCTCCGGTAAGGCACTTGGGAGGGGAAATCATGGTTGGAAGGGAAGCTGTGGCTATCCAATTTTCCGGACGAAGCTCATCGGTTAACGATTCGCGATTGGCGGCTCCCGAAGTCGATCTCCAGGAGCCGGGAGACGGGTTGGTGACACCTGAGTCCTTCTCTGAGATACCTTGGCCGAAAGTCAGCGTGGTCATTCCCGCGCTTAACGAGGCGCGTAACTTGCCCCATGTGTTTTCGAAGCTTCCGCCCGCGCTGCACGAAGTCATCATTGTTGACGGCCACTCAGTAGACGACACCGTGGCCGCTGCCCGCCGGCTGCGCCCCGACGTGCGGATCATCAAGCAGAGCCGCTCCGGTAAAGGCAACGCCCTGGCCTGCGGGTTTGCTGCGGCCACCGGGGACATCATCGCCATGGTCGATGCTGATGGCTCGGCTGACCCGGGAGAGATCCCGGCGTTCGTCGAGGCACTCATGGACGGCGCGGACTACGCCAAGGGCACCAGGTTCGCCGCAGGAGGCGGCAGCAGCGACATCACTCGCCTGCGCAAGGCCGGCAACTGGGTGCTCAGCGGCATGGTCAACGTCCTGTGCGGCACGCGGTATTCGGATCTCTGCTACGGGTACAACGCCTTCTGGCGCCGCCACGTCCCGGTGTTCGGCCTTGACGCCGAATCGCCCGCCCCGGCGGACGGCACGCGGCTCTGGGGCGACGGATTCGAAGTCGAGACCCTGATCAACATCCGCGCCGCCCAGGCCGGACTGACGGTCAAAGAGGTCGCGAGCTACGAGCACTCGCGGATCCATGGCGTCAGCAACCTGAATGCGGTTAGTGATGGCTGGCGCGTTCTCCGTACGATTCTCGTCGAGCGCTTCCACTCCGCCAAGAAGCGCAGCGAGCACGCTTCCGCCGCGGGCCTGCCGGACCGGCAGTCAGCGCGCGAATTGGTGAGCCGTTCCCAGTAACTCCCCGGTGCGACGACTAGCCGAAGCGAAGGCACCGGGTCACCCTGGCGGGACGTGCACTCAGCGGATTGGTGGTGGCTTGGGCGCCTGATGGCGCCCAACACCCCTGACCCGGTAACGCCGGGGACACAGCCGCTGATGGATCAGGAATTTGTCATGACGTAGCTGAGGGCACCACCTGGAATCGGGCCACGACCTTCACCGCCGCCTTCCCGGCCACGCTGCACCCAGGTGGGCCCGCAGGTCATCTTCACCATCAAGGCCCTCCCTCGATCTCAGCAGGGAGCGATGACATCATGAGACCGCGCGGCCTTGATAGCGGCATGCTGTCGTGATCGTCAATGGTTGCTACGGCATGAGCTACTTGTGAGTTCAACGTATCCTGGTCAGAGCACGTCCCAGGTTTCGGCCTCGGCGCAACCTTCTCGTTCGCCGGCGATGAGTGGTTGCCGGGGCGATGGCGTCGAGATCGAGACGCTGATCCATCTGCAGATCAGCCGAGGAAGGACTCCGTGTCGCTGAAGTTCCCAGTTCCGAGTACCCCAGGTCCGGCGGCCTTCGGCCGGGCGTGGCAAGTTGGTGATCTGCTGGACCTACTGGCCGGCCTGATTGCACTAGGGCTGATCGTACTAGTTTACGAAGGTTGGTCGGGTCCGCCTCGGGTCCTGCTGGCACTGGCATTCACCTTTTTTGTCCCAGGACGCGCGATCGTTTCTAACTGGCACCAAACCGCGCGCTGGTCCGAAGTAGCCATCTCCATGGTTTTCAGTCTCGCCCTCCTCACTCTTGTGGCTACGATCACGCTGTGGGCTCACATCTGGCACCCACTGGGCCTCTTCCAGATCGAGGCCTGGCTGAGCCTAGCCGTGCTCAGCATCGGCATTGTGCGCCGCGCCGGGCGCCGACCGGATATCGACGCGCGGCAAGCCGAACCCTGGTAACTCACTGACACGATGACCGAGACAGATCACCTGGGGGTCAGCGACGCACCCGTCGCCGTCACCGCCAGCAAGCCGAGTAGATCTCGCCGTAGCGCCACATCCGGGCGGCGGGTACGTCTGCGTCTCGCCGACCTGCTCCTCCCGTGCGGAATCGTGCTCTGGGCGTTCGGGGTAAGTACGACGAACGCGACGGCACTTGGCCCGTATGGGCTGCCGCCCGTGCTGCCGACCGCGTTCTGGGCCGGGGTGGCTCTGATCGCGGTGTCGGCCGCGATCGAGCTGGGGCGCGATCACGTGTCCGGATGGCGGATGGGCCTGCATGCGGTGACCCTGGCGGTCATGCTCTACGGCACGGCCCCTCTGGTGTACTCGCAGGGCCGGTACGAGTGGCTCTACAAGACGATCGGAGTCGTCCAGTACATCAACGCGAACGGTCAGCTGAACAGCCAGATCGACATCTACCAGAACTGGCCGGGCTTCTTTGCCCTCGCGGCCTGGTTCGGGAAGGTGGCCGGCGTGGCGAGCCCCCTCGCCTACGCCAAGTGGGCTCAACTGGCGTTCGAGCTCGCGGCTCTCCCGCTGCTCTACCTGGCCTTCGACGCGCTGTCCCTGACGACCAGGCAACGCTGGCTGGCAGTGCTGCTGTATACGGGCACCAACTGGATTGGCCAGGACTACTTCTCCCCGCAGGCACTGGGGACGGTGCTCTCGCTCGGAATCATGGCGATCACGCTGCGCTGGTTCTACGTGGGCAACTCGCCGGCGCGCGGCCGGCGTGGGTGGGTGCGGCGGGTCAGACGAGCGGATCGAGCCGTCCCCGGGCAAACCGCCTCGCGCGCCAGATTCCCCGCCCTGCTGGGCTTTGCGCTACTGCTCATTTACTTCGTCCTGAGCTTTGAGCACGAGCTATCCCCCTACATCCTGGCGGTACAACTCGGCGCCCTCGCGGTCGTCGGTCTGCTGCGACCGCGCTGGCTTCCGCTTCTCCTTGCCGCCATCGCAGTCGGATACCTGCTGCCGCACTTCGGCTTCGTGAACAGCCGCTACGGGTTGCTGAACTCGGTCGGCCAGTTCTTCAGCAACGCCAGCCCTCCGGCACTCAAGTCTGGCAGCCTGTCGGCCGCCCAGCGCCTGATAGGGCGCAGCCAGGAAGCGCTCTCACTAGGCATGTGGTGTCTCGCCATAGCAGGCGCGTGGCTGCGCCGGCGATCGGGGCGTCCCGTTCTCGCCTTGCTGCTGCTGGCGTTCTCGCCCTTCCTCATGCTGGTCATCCTGGCCTATGGGCAGGAGGGTGTCCTCCGCGTCTATCTTTTCTCCCTGCCGTGGACCGCGGCCCTGGCGGCCCTGGCGCTCGCGCCGTTCCCCGCCGCCGAGGGTGGACTCAAGGCAGAGGGCAAGCGGAAACCAGCCCAGGCGCTTGCCACGGCCCTGTGGGTGCCGAGGAGCGAGTCGCAGGACGCTGACCAAACCGTGATCTTTCACCGGGTAGCCGCCGATGAACTGGGGCAGGTAGCGGCCCTCGCCGCTCCAGCTGCCGATGCACCCGCGGGCCAGGCTGGACGTCGCCAGGCGGGCACGTCTGGCGCCCCCCCGTGGGACGACAGCCGGATACCTACGGCGCAGTGGTCCGAGGGGAATCCAGCCACGGCAGCGGGAGGGTCGGCGCAACGCCACCGGGAGACTTCTCCCAGGGGTCTTCAGCTGACACGCCGAGGATGGCAAACGGTGATCTGGCTTGTCCTAGCCGCCGTGGTACTCATTGCGGGCATCATCGCAGCCGGGCTGCTTGGGGGGTAGCGTTGGTCGGGAAGCTCAATACGACAGTGCGGCCGCTGGTAACGTTGCGCATTCTGCTGGTCCTAGGGGTAGCCCTGGCCCTGTTCTTTGTGGCCTTCTTCGGCGATGACGGCTACAACAGCATGCCGCAGACAGAGGTTGCGACGGTCACCTCCTTCCTGGAGGAGGCGGTTCCCGGCCCCGTGTATGCCCCCATCGATGATGCTCCGCTGGCCGACACGGCCAGGTACAACCAATTTCCGGTAACGGACATCTTCGGTGGCGACGGCATAACGGGAGGAGCACCAGCCACCCGGAACATCGCCGACACGGTCGCCAGCGTCGCCCGGAGCACCACGGGCGGTCGCACACCCGCGTACGTGCTCGTCACACCGGGCATGGTTGCCTACAGCCAGGCCTACGGCGCCGCGACGCCTCGCGATTTCACCACCCTGCTCACCGCACTGGCTCAATCGCGGGCGTGGAAGCTGATCATCAACCGGGCAGGCACGGTGATTTACGAACTGCCGCCGGGCACTTGATCCATCAAAGCCACAGGTTCAGCGGCGGTGTCTGAGCAGATACGGCAAACTAGGCTCAGCGGGGTCATGTCCCATGGGTTTCCGTGACGTTGCGAGCATTCCTGCTGACGATCCCGGTACTGGCGACTTTGTTGCCGCTGGAGACTACGACCAGCTTGTTCGGTCCTCCGTTGAAGAAGAATCCGACATCGTCGGACCGGGAAGCCAAGATAATATTCCCGGTCGCCGACAAGTAGCCAGTGCCGTAGTTGGTCTGGGTGACGGCTATATATATGTACTTGGCGCCCGCTGTCTCGCCGCTGTTGTTGGCGATAGTATTGTTGAAGATGGTCGACCCCATCCCGCCCTGGGCCGTACCGACGATGCCGTACCAGGTCCCAGAATTCTGCCCGAGGCCGAAGTCCTCGATGTGGTTGCCGTAGATAGTCGTCCCGTAGAGGCGGCTGGCGTAGATGGCATTCCCTGCGACGCCGTACAAGTGATTGCCCGAGATATTCCAACCCGCGGCATTGTCGAGATGAATGGCATCCTGACCGGAAGACGCGATCTGGTTGTCAACAAGATACCCATCGGTAACCGAGTTCCGGCTGTCATAGACTTCGAATCCGTACTGGCCGCTGTTGCTGATGAAGTTGTTTTCAAACCGGCTGTTCACGCTGGTATTCGTGATAGCTGTACCGTTCGCGGTCGTGTTGGTATCGACGATCCCCGAGCCGCCGCAGTCTCTGACGTCCACGTCGTGGACATCGGTCTGCCAGTTGAGGATGATGATTCCATCCGTACTGCCCGAGCCGTTGCACTGGACGGTCAGGTTGCTGATGGATAGTGGCTGCCCGGTCGCCGAAGAATTGTTCACATACGTATCCGCAGCCAAGACGTACCCCATATCGCCATCCTGCCTGAGCACCGTGCCCGTCCTGTTGGCGCCGATATAGGTCCGGTTACCAAGAAGGTTAATTCCCCTGGTGAGAAGACACGTACCGCCCTTGATCTCGATGGCCGCGCCACTAGGGCTGGAGTTAATTGCCTGCTGCAAGTTTGCCGCGTCTGATGTGCTGTTGGTACAGGTGACGCTCATAGTTGTGGCTACAACAGGTGACTGGGTGTTCACGCTTGGCTGGCTGATCACGCTATTCGTAGCAGTGGAGCTGCAGGCGGCGACGACAGCGATCGAGAGGACAACTGCTGCAGGGTAAGCTCTCACGTCAGTCCGATGGATAGGTGCCGGGGACAGTCTAGCCGCGATCAGCGTACCCGGTTCGCGGACGTGCTCACGGAACTGCCGCGTGGTGGCCTATGCTGACCGTTGTCTGCTGGGTGCAGGATCTTTAGTATACGTCGGCAGCCGGATAGAGAACGGCAGCCGGATAAGGGAGACGACGGCAGGAATCTGTCGAGTTCGGGAGATACAGTGAGGATTGCGTGCGTAGGCGGGGGACCCGCTGGTCTCTACTTTGCGTTGCTGATGAAGCTGCGTGAATCTCAGCATGAGATCACCATCTTCGAAAGGAGCGCTCCCGGCGTGACCCGCGGTTGGGGCGTGGTGTTCTGGGACGACCTCCTGGAGCAGCTTTACCGCGCCGACCCCCAATCAGCACGGGAGATCGAGCAAGCGTCGTTCCATTGGGACGGCCAGGTCGTGGACGTACGAGGCACGCCAGTGCGGGATGACAGCCTCCGGGGCTATGGCATCAACCGGCACCGTTTGCTAGACGTCTTGACCCGCCGGGCGCAGGGTTCGGGTGTGCATATCGAGTTCGATCACGAGGTGGTGTCTCCCTCCCAACTGCCGGACGTGGATCTCATCGTGGCCTGCGATGGAGTGAACAGCCGGACACAGCTTGAAAACCAGGGCTTCCAGGCCGATGTCCACGTGGGCAGAAACAAGTACATCTGGCTGGGCACGGACAAGATCTTTGAATCCTTTACGTTTCCCTTCGTACGTACCGACAGCGGCTGGGTGTGGGCTCACGCATACGGCATTGACGCCAAGACCAGCACATTTATCGTTGAATGCACGGCTGAAACGCACGCCGCCCTGGGTTTTGACACCATGCCGTCACAAGCCTGCCTCTCCGTCCTCGAAGAGATCTTCGGGCAATATCTGGACGGGCATCAGTTGATCGGACAGCTTCGTGACGGCACGGACGCTCAATGGCTAAACTTCCGTACGGTAACCAATAAGCACTGGTACCAAGGGAAGACGGTGCTGGCGGGAGATGCCGCCCATACCACTCACTTCACCATCGGGTCAGGGACCAAGCTAGCTATCGAGGACGCCATCGCCCTCGCCGGTAACCTGCAGCATCACGGTGACCTGAAGCTTGCCCTTGAGTCATATGAAAGGGAACGCCAGGCTGCGCTGGTGCAACCTCAAAGCGAGGCTCTCCTCAGCGCACAGTGGTTCGAGGACATCTCTCGCTACATCGACCTCGGACCACACCAGTTCTTCTCACTCCTGCATACGCGGCGATCGTCGCTGCTTCCGCACCTCTCGCCGCGGCTCTACTATCAGCTTCACCGCGCGTCACAGCAAGTCCCCGTACTCCGCGGACTTGGCAGGCGGGTCGCACCAGGGGCCAGCAAGCTTTACCGCCGACACGAAAGCCGGACGACGGCTCCGCAAAGTGCCGCCTCTCACCACCGAGGTTGACGGTCCTGATACGCCGCAGGCCGGGCCGGTCAGCAAGCACCGCCGCACCGTCCGTGACTACGAGTGCCTGACCGCCCGTCACGAAGCCATGATCTTGCGGGCCATAATCCCTCATGGCCGTTCATTCACTGCTTTATTGCGGCGAGCACGTCCTGATCTCCGAACCCCGAGCCGCCCGGCCAGTGCCCCGCTCGGCCGCACCACGTTCCATCATAGATCTTCGGCGAAGAGAGTCCGTGCTTGGCGTGAAGCTCGCGGAGGTAATCTTCATTGTATGCGACCGCGAGTTCGGGCACTCTCCCATTCTGGACCCAGTATGACCCAAGATTGCGCTTGAACTGCATCGCGCACCCACTAGATCTCATCATCCGCAGTGATTCCGGATTGATGATAAAGTAGGTGGCGAAGATGCAGCCGTTCGTCTTGAGCACACGTGCGATCTCGCCGACGTACTGGTCCACATCGGCCGGCAGCATATGGGTGAATACCGAATAGAGCGCCACAACGTCAAAGGTCTCGTCGTCATATGGAAACCGGTAATCAGTCGGCTGCACTCTGCCCTTCGGGTTGTACTCCTTGTTATAGACATCGGCGAGTGTGAAATGCACGTTTCCGTACGGGCCCACTATCTGCTTCTGGCACCACTCGATGGCCTCGGGTACAATGTCGAGCCCTTCGTAAGAACCGTCTTTATCGAGGTAATGCGTCATCGCGATAGCGAGTTTTCCGACACCGCAGCCGACATCGAGAACGCGGGACGACGGGGTCATGCCAGCGAGGTCGGCGAGCGATTTGACGAGGGCGCCGCCCCTGGACTCAAAGTCAGGCCCGGCAGAACCAGTGAAATTCGTAGCCTTCGCCGGAAGGCTAGGATCGCGGCGGCCGAGCAACCGGTCCCCCAAGTCGATCGGGGCTAGATAGACCCTGCGCAATAGCCAGCGCGCTTGGCGAGGCAATGCAGGCATCAGAACGCTCTGGAACCACGACTGTTCGAGCAACCACGACCGCAGGCGCTCAGCCGCAGACACCGCCACAGACAGGGAGTTCTTCGTCAGGTCCGCGACCTGGGGGAACCGTGCGGACCTGACGTTCTTCATGTTGGACTTTCTGGGATGGTTTGTTGTCATCCCTCCCGATTATAAGTGCCTGACCGCGTGCATGAGCGGCTTTCGTGGCATGCCGCGGGGCGGAGCCACGCCAGGACGCTCCACCGGGGCGGCGTAGCGGCCGGTGAACCACGCCGGGCTATGTCGTGGCCGGAGGGAGAGGTACCGCTGATCGGCGCGACCTGCAGGGGCAGTGCCCGAAGGACAGAACCAGCGTCAGCGAGGAGGGAACTGGCAGCTCAGTACACCCTTTGTGCTCCGTTTTTATTCCGGACCCTTGAGCACTTAATACGCTTTGGATTATTGAGTCTGGCTATTCGTCAGATCCTCGAGCGGATACAGAGCGGGCTCGAGGCCTGTGTAACGGCTGGTGCTTATTGTGTCCGTCGCGGGTGCCTTCCGGCCCCGGGCTTGGTAACGCTCGACCAGGATGGTGCGCAGAACGCGCCAGCCGTCGCTGAGCGCGTTCAGGTTGCTCACCCCGTGGATCCGCGGGTGCTCGTAGCTCGCGACCTCCTTGACAGCCAGCCCGGCCCGCGCCACCCGGATGTTCATGAGCGTTTCGACCTCGAATCCGTCACCCCACAGTCGGGTGCCGTCGGCCGGGGCGGCGGATTCGGCATCCAGGCCGAGCACCGGGACATGGTCGCGCCAGATGGCGTTGAACCCGTAGCAAAGGTCCGAATACCGGGTCCGGCACAGGACGTTCACTAGGCCGTTGAGCACCCGGTTGCCAGCCCGGCGCAGCCGGGTGATGTCGCTGCTGCCGCCGCCCGCGGTGAACCTCGAGCCCTTGGCGTAGTCCGCGCCATCCAGGAGCGCGCTGACGAATCGCGGGATCTCGGCCGGGTCGGCCGAGCCGTCGCCGTCGACCATGGCAATTATGTCGCCGGTCGCCGCGGCGAACCCGCAGGCAAGGGCGTTGCCCTTGCCGCGGCGGTTCTGCGTGATGATCCGGACATCGGGCCGCAGCCGGCGCGCCGCGGCCAGCGTGTCATCCACCGAGTGGCCGTCGACCACGATGACCTCGTGGAGCCCCGCCGGCAGCCGCGAAAAGACATGAGGCAGATTACGGGCCTCGTTAAGAGTAGGAATGACCACCGTCACCTTCGGCTGACGCGAGCCGGACGGCACCGCGCAGACGGCACCGGCCGTCCCGGACCTGCTAACCGACGAGCCCCGTGATCGAATTTGGGAAGCTACCACCCCATCGTCGGCCATAACACCGCTCCCTACGTACCTGACACCCCGTCCAGGCATCTTTTTCCCTCAAGCGGCCACGCCACCGACCATGCCCGCTCGTTTACTTACAAGACGCCCAAAGAGCAGACAAGGTTCACATGTAATTTTCCGACTACAGAATGTATCCTCGTGGTCCGGTTGCTGTCTCGCAGCGTTGACAAGATCGGTAGCTTCGCGAGCTCGCCACGTGATCTGAGCCCGCCGCACCCCGCGTCGCACGAGCCCTTGCCCTGCTCACCGGCCAGATGAACGCCGAGCCGCCATCCATCCCGGGCGATAACCGGCCCATCACCTACCGAATCATCCCGCAGCCGGTCATTTAACTCCCGGCGCCACAGGTCTTCTGGAGATCTGGGGCCGCTTGACAGCACGACGCTGTAGCGGCAAACCCCGGCCCCCATTCGCTTCTAGCGCATGATGGATCCGCATCGGGGTCCCTGAAACTCGGGAAGTCCGATGCGAAACCACGGGGAGGCTGGTTGTTGTCACCTTGAACGTGGATGTTTTACCGCCGGGATTGTCGAGTGAGGAATAGTATTCGTGGGCTGACGCCGAACGCGCCATTGCCAGGACCCGCATCGAGGAGACCGCTGTGAAGCTTCTTGCGTCAGCCACTGCAGGCGATCCTGCTAGTTGGGGTACTAGGCCGCAGCACGCGAGGAGGATACGGCTGAACCCGCCAAACCAGCGAGCTGTCGTGGCGGATTTTGACCGGCAGGTGCCGACGCTGATCTTCCAGATCGGCGCGGATCCGGTCTTCTCCGGGCCGCTTGGCGCAGTCCGGACCCTGGGCCGCGTCGGAGTGCCTGTGCATGCGATCACCGAGCCTGGCGTGTCACCCGTCGGCTCCTCACGGTATTGCGCCGGGCGCTTTGTCTGGCGGGCGACCGCACGGGACGATCCTGGCCAGTTGGCTGCGGACCTGCGCGATGTCGGCCGCCGGATCGGCAGGCCGTCGGTTATCGTCCCGGTGGATGACGAGTCCGCAGTCCTGGTCGCTGAGTACGCGGCCGAGTTGTCGGATTATTTCCTGTTCTCGCAGATTCGCTCCGGGCTACCGCGCCAGCTGGCCAGCAAGTCTGGCCTTTACAGGCTCTGCCAGGACCATGCCGTTCCGACGCCGGCCACCATCGTTCCGGCGTCCGCAGCCGAGGCGGCCGCATTCGCCGCCGCGGCTACCTTCCCGGTCGTGGTCAAGAATGCCATGGTATGGGACCGTGGGGGACGCAACGCAGTCGGCGTATCGCCCGGCGCATCCTCCTCGGGTACCAGGGTGCTGTATCGTCCCGAAGATCTGCTCGACCTGCTCCCCCCTGATGGCCAGGAACCGGGTCTCATTATCCAGGAGCACATCCCGGTGGAACGATCGGAAGACTGGTTCGTTCACCTGTATTGCGACGCCAATTCCGATTGTACCCTGCTGTTTACCGGGCTGAAAGTACGCTCGTGGCCGCCGACAGCAGGCTCAACGGCATGCGGCTATTCGATGAGCAATCCCTGCCTCGCCGAAATGAGTGAGCGGTTCTGCAAGGAAATCGGTTACACGGGCATTGCCGATCTGGACTGGCGGCTCGACCTGCGGGACGGGCAGTACAAGCTGGTAGATTTCAATCCGCGGGTGGGGAATCAATTCCGGCTGTTCGAGACCGAGGCTGGCATCGACGTCGTTCGTGCGCTGCATCTTGACCTGACCGGTCGGGATGTGCCGCGCGGTCCCCAGGTCTGCCAGCGCCGGATAGTCGTGGAGCACATCGACATCCCAGCGCGGATCGCGTACCGGCGCCTTGGCCAGCGAGCCACGTCGGCTCAGCCAGCTAGCCTGATGAAGCGCCAGAAGACAACCTTGACCGAGTTCGCATGGCTCGCAGCCGATGATCCGCTCCCGGCCCTCGCGGTGTTGACTCGCGTCAAGAGCCTGGTGAAGGTCGTGCGCCGTGCCCGGCTATTCCCGCCGGTACCTCGCGCAATTCAGCCAAAGCGGCCTAGCGCGCCCGCGACATGAGGGTGCTGACCACATCCGCCGAGAGCCGTCGCGCACGATAAACCGGCAGGCGCTCGGTCCGCAGTTCGTGCGTGAACAGCAGGGTCGCGCCAAGGTTTTCCTTGAACCGGGCAAGCGATGATCCAGGCTCCGCGCCGCCCATGTCGTAGAAACGGTACCCCTCCTCGCAGGCCTCCTCGATGGCGAGCCGATCCAGGAACTCGGTCGCACACACAGGGGCGGCGATTTCCTTGTCCATGGCACCTCGCCAGGCCTTTACGTAAGCGCCGGACCGCAGAACAATGTTTGCTGCGGCAGGCTGCCCCTTGTACCATGCGACCCATGTGGCACAGTCTGACCCAAAATGTTTGGCGACCAAGGCCAGGTGCCCGGGGGTTGTGTAACATACCCGGTTCATCCGCAGGCGGGTGAACCACAACGGTTCATGCTGAGCGGCTGCCCAGCGTGAGAGGGACTTCTCATACAGGTCATAGAACACATCGAGCAGCCGCCCGGACCGGTCAACCTCTACCTCCAGGCCAGAGCGCTCCGCCTTGCGCACTGCCCTGCGGGTATTGCTCCGGAACTTGTGCTGCCAGACGTGGCCAAATCCCTCGGCCAAGTCGAGCACATAGCAGCCACGTTCCTCGACGTGGAACTGGCGGGCCTCGCTCAGCCAGGCCTTGTCCGCGTCGTGCCTGAGCATTATGGTCGCCGCGACCGTACCGCGCCGGGCCACGTCGCCAAGGACCACCGCCGCCTCGGTTGGGCTGACCTGCCCTCCCTGTGTTATCGGTCCGCCTATCCCCCACACCTGGGGCCAGGACGCCACTGCGTTCGCCCAGCGCGGCTGCTGACGGCGGCAGGCCATAGGCATTACGACCTGCCGACCGGACGGAAATTCATATAGCAGGCTCACATCCTGGTACCGGCCGCTAGCGAAGAGTGCGTCACGCCAGGCCAGCGACTGTGACACCACCGCGTTCTCATCGGAGCGGTACAACGATTCCCATACATCCCGGGGAACAGGGCTGGTCGCCTTGAGATGACTATTGTCAGATCTCATCGCGCCCCTCCGGCAACCGCCCGCTCGCCCCAGTGAGGTCCCCCAGACCGTGAAGGACTCCCTTATGCTCCCTCATTGTAGCCGATTCCCGTCGCAGTGGGGATTCCATCCGCAAAGGCTATGCCGCCCGACGCGTGTTGGAGAAATCGCGTACCCATCAAGCTATCATTTGCCAGTTGTCATCTAATCATAGTGTGCCGGCGGGAAATGCCTTCCATTCTAAGGCCGAGAAGAACGATTCCGCGGTCGGAGCAAGAGTTCACGTTCGTAGTGCCTGGCCAGACTTGGACCGAGGACCGGGGTGTTCTTCCTCGACCAGGACGGCAGGCAGCACTCGCTTCCGGTGGGCTGGACGGACGCGCCTGGCCGGATGTGTTCGTGACGGGTAGTCATCGGCCGGTGTCTGTTTCGGGTGGCCCGCCTGTCGACTGAAGTCATACCTTGGCATCTGGGTTGGTCCGGATCGTCGCGATTCGATGATAGCCGGCGTGTGTTGGTTGATGATAGCGGTGTGTGTTGGTTGATGATAGCCGGTGTGTGTTCGTGAGTGCAGAACATCCAGTCGCGATCATCGGTGTCCGAGGGCCCGGGCAGCATCGGCAGGCCGCAGGCGATCCTGTCTGATCACTGGCGCTGGAGCACAACAGCTCGCATGGCTCCTGGCAACGCGCTGGTTTCGACGCCCATGCAATTACCGGGCGTCACGACTGTGACGCTACACTCTACCAGAGATCCCGGGACGTTTGGGAGCTATTGATCTCTAGCCAGTACCAAGTAGCCCAGGTAAACCGTGAGCGTACTGTGTGCGTCTGATAATAAACGAGCGAGCATCGTCGGTGAGGTGGTCGCTTGCGGGACCGATGCCTGATGACGGGAGTCAGACCCCTGGGAGTAGTGTGTTATGGCCGGTTGTGGGTGACGGCTGCCCAAATTCGATCACGAAGTTCGTCGGTTAGCAGGTTGGCGGCGCCCAGTGCCTCCGGCGCGGGCCGTCTGCCTGATGCTCGTATTGGCCGGGAGGAGTGTCAGTCGCGGTGCCTGTCGTGATATCGGGCGGACCACGAATAAGGCCGTATCAGGCAGGGAAGACACGGCGAAATGTGATGACAGTGAATCTTATCCGTCCGGACGAGCTCGGCCCAGCCGAGATTGCGGCGTGGCATTCCATGCAACAGGCCACACCGTCTCTTGCCGATCCGTTCCTCTCGCCTGAGTTCGCCCTAGCCGTAGGCCGTTTCCGATCAGACGCTCATATTGCCGTTCTAACCGAAGGCCAGTCCATCACGGGGTTCTTCCCGTTCGAAAGACGACGGTTCGGCGTGGGCGTGCCAATCGGCGGCTGGATGTCCCTCAGCCAGGGCCTTATCCATGCTGCAGGTGCGGGATGGAATCCAGGGGAGCTTTTGCGGGGATGCCGGCTTGCGGCCTGGGAGTTTGACAGCCTGATCGTCGACCAGCAACCTTTTGAACCTTATCACGCAGCTAAAGTGGCCGTGCCGATGATCGACCTTTCTGATGGCTTCGATGTTTACTACGCAAAGCTCCAAGCGAGGTCACCCCGATTCTGCAAGGAACTCGACCGCAAAACCCGGAAATTTGGGCGCGAAGTAGGCGAACTTCGCATCGTCGCCGATTCGAGCGACATCAACATGCTGCGTATGCTCATGGCCTGGAAGTCAGACCATTACAGCCGAACTGGCCATGTTGATACCTTCAAGCGGCCCTGGCTCGTTGGACTTCTATATGATCTTCTGGATATACACAGCGAGTACATGAGTGGTACGCTTTCGGTCCTATACGCTGGTGATCAGCCCGCCGCAGTACAATTCGGCCTTCGCGCCGGGAATCTTATCCACGGCTGGTTCACCACATACGACACCCGCTTCAGCAAGTACTCTCCCGGCCTGATCCTAATCAAGAATATGGCGGAGGAATTCGCCTCCGCGGGGGTTCACACGATCTACATGGGCAGGGGGAGAAGTAGCTACAAGGAATCCATGAAGAGCCATGATATCTTGGTCGCCGAAGGCATCGTCACCAGGCGTTCGGTGCTCGGAGTGACCCATAGCATCAGAAGTGCTTCCACCCGGCGGGCGGCCGATGCCGTCCGCAGGAACCCAGCTCTCCTTAATGCTGCCAGTCAGATTAGCCGCCGCGTCCGCCGCACTTACGGTCGTATATAATCTGCGCGTGTCGGCCGAGCTTACGTGGCCCTGAATCCGATCATTTTCTTGACCAGCTCCTCCGAGCGCTGTCGTGTGGCATGCACAGGGAGGCGCTCAGTGCGCAGAATGTGAGTGAAGACCGGGGCTGCGCCCAGTTTTTCCTTGAAGCTAGCGAGCGACGATCCGGGCTGTGCGGCTCCCATGTCGTAGAAGCGGCATCCTTTCAGGCAGGCCTCCTCGATGGCGAGCCGGTGCAGGAATTCGTTGGCACGAACCGGGGTGGCGCCCTCGCTGTCCATGGCACCCCGCCAGTACTTGGCATAAGCACCAGACGTCAGCACAATGATGGCCGCGACCGGCTGGCCCTTTGACCTCGCCACCCAGGTGGCGCAGTTCTTTCCGAAATGCTCGGTCATGAGTGCCAGCCGAGCAGGCGACGTAGGACTTACCCAGGTCGCCCGCGAGCGCGTGAGCCACAATGGCTCACGCTGCTGCTGTCCTGACCAGCGCCGGATGGACTTCTCGTAGAGGGCAGAGAACACGCTGAGCAGCCGCCCGGATCGGTCAACCTCGACATCGAGGCCGGAGCGCTCGGCCTTGCGCACCGCCGTGCGAGCCGTGCCCCGGAACCTGTGCTGCCACACTTGGTCGAAGCCGTCCTGCAGGTCGAGGACGTACGTGCCAGCTTTGTCGACCTGGAACTGACGGGCCTCGCTCAGCCAGGTGCTGTCGGCGTCGTGCCTGAGCCGGATTTCCGTAGCCAGCGGCCCTCGACCCGCCACGACGGCAAGTACAGCCGCTGCCTCTTCCGGGCTGACCCGCCCTCCCGGACAGATCGGACCGGCCGCTTCCCAGCCCCGTGGCCAGGACGCTGCCAGAGCGGCCCGAGTCGGCACCCAGCGGTGCTGGGCCATTGGCAGCACTACCTGACGCCCGGACGGGAACTCGTACAGCAGGCTGACGTCGCGGTACCGGCCGCTCGCGAAGACCGCATCATGCCATGGCAGCGACTGCGCCACCACGGCACCCGGGTCCGCGCGCAGGACGGACTCCCATACCTTCCGGGGGACCGGGCTCGTCACCGTGGGGTGACTGCCACCAGATCTCATCGTGGTCTTTCTGCGGACGGTAGTGAATTCTCGCTACCAGGGAAAGGGTGATTCACCCCATACCTTAGTGAGCCGACGGGTGCTTGCCTGGGTCCCCGGTCAGAGCCGCTGTGCCATCCCGCCAGTCGAAGTGGGGGTAGGGGGAGACGCGACGAGCTTTGAGGTCGAGAGTGTCGAGGTACGACCAGGACGGATCCGGGACTTCCCAGGAACCGTAAACCGACCTGAGTTCGAGCGCGTGATCCTTGGGCTTGAGCCAGGTGCGACCCAGGAACGAGAACGGAACCGTTTCCTGTTCCGGCACGAAGGCCTCGACCTGCGTTATTTCCTTTAGCTTTATGCTGTACATGTAGTAGCGCAGGCGCCCGTCGGCCGGGAACATCCGGAAGAACTCGAAGCGGGCGCCATGGCGAAGGAACGTCAGCTCCGTGACTTGACCGTCGCTGTTGACGAAGCGCCGATCGCACCGGAAGCCGGCCCGCACGATCGCCGGTACCGCAGCCACCAGGCGCTGAAAGTCCCGGTCGGCCACCGCGAAGTCCGCGTCAAGGCAGTCATGGGACAGGACAGCTCCGTCGCGGGCCCAGCCCAGCAGCAGCCCTGACCACACCCAATAGTGGCCATCAAGTTCGGTGTGCTTGAGCGCATCATTGAGGTCTCGCAGGTCAGCAACGAAACGCCGCATCAGCCAGGGCTGCAGAGCCTTGACACGGCTCAGCGATTCGGCGGAGCGAGTGATCATCAAGTGCCGGATCCGGAACACCGTGAGCTTTGCCATCACGCACCTGCCTTGCATCCGAGAAGATCACGCCGAAGCTCCCGCACGCCGGGGATGACGTTCCCGGCTGCCTGGCGAGTCACGGCTCATCTACCGTGGCTAGCGCCCGGAGGGCGTGCAACAGCCGGTCGTTATCCTCCTCGGTACGCACCGCGAAACGCATTCGCGGCAGCCGGTCGGGGTACTTTCCGGAGACGTCCTTCACTTCGATCTTGTTGCTGGCCAGCAACTCCCGCCGCAACCGCGAGGCTATGCCGGGATCCTCTCCAGCAAGCTGCACGAGGAGGAAGTTGCCGCCGCTGTCGTGAACCCGGCGGACGGAGGGCAACTCCTCGAGCAAACGGCTCATCCGGGCCCGTTCGGAGATCGTGCGGGCAATGGACCTGTCCAGGTCGGTGCGGAATTTGATGGTCAGCTCCAGGAAGAACTCCGCGAGTGCGTTGACGCCCCAAATGGGCATGGACTCGAGGAACGCCTGACGCAATTCCGCGTTGGACGTGTAGAGATAGCCCAGGCGGAGCCCGGGCACCCCTAGGCACTTGCCAAGACTCGTCAGGATCGCGACATTGTCCAGCGGTTCAGCCTCGAGCAGGCGGATCAGCGAGGGCTGTCCGCTGAAGACGAGGAAGGACTCATCGACCAGGAACGTGGTGTCAGGTGTCCTGGCGGCCACGTCGTAGAGCGAACGCGTGGGTACAGTCACGCCGGAAGGATTGTTCGGGTTGACCACCACCATCAGGTCGACGTCCCGAGCCAGCCGCTCGAACTGCTCTGGATCAGTTGCCAGCGAATCCTGGTAGGTGGTGGCGTGCGGGAGGCATCGCGAGTATTCGCCGAAGGTGGGCGCGGGTATCGCGGCGCGCCGGTCCCGGTAGAGGCGCTGCAGTATCGGGTACGCCTGGGAAGCGCCGTTGAGGAGATGGACGCGGCTCGGCTCACAGCCAACGAACAGCGCCACCTTTTCGTCCAGGATTTCCTGGCAGGATCCGTAGCCTGTGATGACGTCCGGCAGGCCGTAGCTGAGCGCGGTGAGCATCGGAACGGGCGGGAAGAACGCATTGCGGGGAAGCGAGAAGTCGAGGACGTCATAGGACCAGTGCCCGCCGAAGGAACGGTCAAGCAATTCGCCGCGCTCATTGGGCTCGAACGAATATTTAGCGACGCTCAGATCGTTAGGGTCGTCTACTTCTACCCAGTCGGAATCTCGTACAACCAGCGCGGATATTCTGTGCTCGGGAACGTTGGCTAGCATGCCGAGAACGATCTCGTAATAGCAATTTGCGTCTACGTTATTGGCGTATGCGCTGAGCATGGGACGCAGCGTTCTCTGACAATATGTACGGTCGAAGCGGTAGATGTTCAGCGTCTTGAATTTATCGCCGTAACGGAAATCCCGGTCCTGGCTCGCCGTGAGGAACACCTGGTTCACGTAGCCGTTCTCGATCGAGACGACGGTGCCGTCCATCCCGGTGCGATAGTGGTCGACCAGCGCTACGTTCTTGCCCGGGTGCTTGACCAGATCGGTAATGAGATGCGGCTCGAAAAGCAAGTCACATTCAATGAGGATGACGTCGTCCTCATACGAGAGGTTCTCAAGCGCAAGAGCGAGTGAGACGATGTTGTTGGTTACCTCGTAACGCTCGTTGTGCACGAAACGAACCGGGCTGCCCGGATACCGGGTGGAGATGAAGCTGGTTATGTCGTCACTCCGGTATCCCGTCACGATGGTGATCGGGGAGACACCGGCCTTGAGCAGGCTGTCAAGCGCACGCCCGAGAATGGTACTGCCTCCTATCTCGAGCAGGGCCTTATGACAGGTACTCGATAGTGGCTCCATTCGTCGGCCGCGTCCCGCCGCGAGGATAACCGCCTGCATGAGCCTATTCCTTTCGTGCGGTGGTAGCCGGGGCCCGCGACTGGACACTCTCCACGGGAGCGGCCGGATTCCAGGTCTGGCTGCGGGCGGCAAAGCGTGCGCGGCCGGTCAGATAACCGGCCACAGCTGCGGCCAGCCCGCCGAGGGCCGCGGTCATCCGTACGAAGGCATCGAGGTTACCGGTGATAACGCGCCGCAGATCCCCGAGCAGCGCGGCCGGGATCACGGCAGCCACGTGGCGCCGTTCGCGTGCCAATCCCGCGGATGAGCCGGCCAGTCGCACTACGGCGGCCTTCGACTGGCCCTCGTGCCAGCAACGACGCAGGAAATATCCCAACTTGAGGCGTTCGCGCCCGACGTGATGATCGACGGCGGCGTCCGGCACGTACAGGACGACCGATCCCGGGCGGCTGGCAGTGAGCCGGATGGCCAGCTCGGTTTCCTCGCAGCCTAGTGGCCTGGTTCCCACCCGTCCCAGGCCGACGTCGAATCCCCCGGCCTCAAGGGCCGGCCGGGTCCGCATGCTCATGTTGGCGCCGATCGGATTGCGGACAACCCCGACAGATTCCGGTAGCCCCAGATAGCTGCAGCCCACGACCCAGTCGAACGCGGGTGGCAGCCACTTTGGCCGAGGCCCAGGCCACAGGGGGTGAACGCTACCCCCGGTGGCCACCACATCCGGGGAGCTGTACGGTTCGACGAGCGCCGCGAGCCAGCCCCGGCGGGCCGCGGCGTCGTCGTCGAGAAAGACGGTGATGGGCTGGCTGGCCGCACGGAGTCCAGTGTTGCGGGCACCGGATAGTCCTGGCGTCTCGTGGCTCTCCAGGACTGTTGCCCCGGGAAGTTCACGGCGGGCCTGAGCGGCCAGATCCGCATTGTGATCTATGACGAGAAGCACCTGCGCCGGACTTGGCTGCTGGCTGAGCGCAGACTCCACCGCGGCGCGGGTCTGTGCCCAGCGCCGCTGGGCGTAGGCACAGATGACGACGCTTACTTCCAGTTGGTCATGGCCGCCGGAACCAGACCGCTCCGCCGCACTCACCACGCACAGCCCATGCAGCCCGCGGCCTGATTTATTCGAATCACTTGCTCCCTACTAACAACCTGGCGATACAGTCAAGGGGACAGCGAGACTCCCGTCGTTCACCGTACCTTAGACAGGGAGCCGCGGAGCCGACTCCGCAACCTGTCATGCCGCAAGCCGACAGCGAGGCTGACAGCGAGAACCGTTTGGCCAGCGTTCGCCCCGCGTTTGATAATGTGGACTGTACTGGAGCAGAGGAAGTCATATCAACTTCCGAGACATCGCGTGATCGTCCCCTGTTAATCTTCTGGTCGCTTCATCGTCCTCCGATCCAGTGCAACGGGACCACGCGACATGGGTGGACAGTGCTCGGTCAGGTACTGAAACCTCGTCTGACCCTTGGCCGGGTTCTCGACGCGCTACGAGACCCGCATTATCGGACTGGGTATGCGCTCGTCGCCAATACCATCGGCACCACGGCTGTCGGTTTCTTCTACTGGGTGGTCGCCGCCCACCTGTATGACCGCCAGGCGCTGGGACGCTGCTCGGCGTTGGTCTCCGCGCTGATCGTCGTGTCGAGCCTGGCTCAGCTGGACCTGCCGACCATCCTGCCACGATTCCTGCCGCAGGCCGGACGCTCGGCTGGCCGGTTCATCGCCTACGGCTATGCCGCGAGCTCGGTCGCCGCCCTGGTCGCCGGCGTGGCCTTCGTCACGATCCTGCCCCGGCTGAGCCCTCAATGGCAGTTCTTGCGCGCTTCGCCGCCCCTGGCCGCCATTTTTGTCGCCGCGATGCTTATCTGGGGGATATTCGCGCTCGAGGATGCCGCCCTCACGGGCCTGCACCGTGCGGTCGTCGTCCCGGTGGAGAACTCGGCCTACGGGGTGGTCAAGCTGCTCCTGCTGGTGGCCATCGCCTCGGTGCTGCCGTCGTCCGGCATCTTCGTCGCCTGGCTGATCCCATTGCTGGCCATCGTCCCCGTCGTGAACTGGCTTATCTTCCGCCGCTACGCGAAGGCCAGGGATACCGCCGCAGCTGCCGCGCTGCGCGCGCGTGAGGTAATCCGCTTCGCTCTGATCGATTACGTCGGCACTCTGTTCGCCCAGGGGTACGGCTATGTGCTGCCGCTCCTGGTCCTGTCCGTACTGGGGGCAACGGCCAACGGCACCTTCTTCGTTGCCTATACGATCGCCGCGGCACTCGAACTCACGGCATTTAACTTTGGCACGTCCCTGCTGGTTGAAGGCCTGAGAGCGCCTAACAGGCTCCCGCAACTCACCAGAGGGGTCCTCCTCCGGTGCGCGGTGATCACGATATCCGGCGCGGTCGTGCTGGCAGTCGGCGGACGCTTCATCCTGCGCATCTACGGCTCCGCGTACGCCGCCAACGCGTCCGTGCTGCTCGCTGTACTCGGGGTGGCCACCATCCCGTACAGCATCGTCATCGTCACATTCGCGCTGGACCGGATAGCGGGCCGGGTCGGCCGGGTGGCGATCACGCAGCTGGCCCTGGCCGTGCTCGTGCTCGGCCTGAGCGTGCCGTTGATGAGGAAATTGGGTATTGACGGCGTTGGGATTGCCTTGCTCATCGCCAGTTTCATCGTCGCGGTGGTGCGATTCCCCACGATCGCGCACGCCCTCAGGCAGCCGAGTGTCCCGGCGCCCCTGCCCCGGCCGCAGCAGGTGCCTGGGTCGAAGGACTATGCCACTGAGGATGATCGGACGATCATCCTCAGCCCGCTGGCGTGGGGCGCGGCACGCTACCAGGTGGCCATGGGCCATGTCTCACAGCGGGCCGAAGATGACCTGACGGTTGTCCTCTCGCCGATGACCTGGCCTTCGGCATCTGAGCAGGCGACGGGCCATGGCTCGCGGCGACCCGAAGAGGACCTGACAGTTGTCCTCGCGCCGCTGACGTGGCAGGCAGCGCGTGACCAGGTGGTGGTGGGTACTATCCTGCAGCAGCCGCCAGGTTTCCTGCCGAGATCCAGCCTGCTGGCGCAGCTCAACCGGGCTGATCGAGGGGTGTCTCTGGTGACAGGGACGCCGGGGGCGGGCAAGACTCAGCTGGCGGCCGCGTACGCACGGGCGAAGCTGGAGGGAGGCTGGCGGCTGGTGGCCTGGGTCAACGCCCAGGACAGCAGCAGCCTGCAGGCCGGCCTGGCTGCGACGGCTGACGCGGCGGGGCTGTCTGACGGCGGTTCCGGGCGGGAAACGGCTGACCCGGGCCGGTCGGTGCGGCACTGGCTGGAGAACGATGGGCGCCGCTGCCTGCTGGTGTTCGAGAACGCAACAGATCCTGACGTGCTGCGGCCGTTTATCCCTGTCACTGGTTCAGCCCGGGTGCTGATCCTTAGTACCCGGGCGTCGGCGGTGGACCTGGCGACCAGCGTACCGGTGGACGTTTTCCGTGCCGACGAGGCGCTGGCACTCCTGGACGGCCGGACCGGCCTGGCGGATGAAGAGGGAGCAGCCGCGGTAGCCGCCGAGCTGAATTACCTGCCGCTGGCGCTGGCACAGGCCGCGGCGGTAATCGTCGGCCAGCGCCTGGGATACCGGAGATACCTCGACCGGCTGCGGGCGCTGCCGACCGAGGAGTACCTGACCGGGGAAGATCGACAGCTGTACCCTCGCGGCGTCGCGGAGGCCCTGCTGCTGTCCCTGGAGGCGGTCCAAACAGCCGATCAGTCAGGCGTGTGTACCCATGTGATGGAGATCATCGCGGTACTACCGGGGTCCGGGGTCCGCCGGGAAGTGCTGCACGCCGCCGGGCAAGCAGGCGTCCTGGCCAAACGCAGGCACGGGTCTCGGGTGAGCGACGAACTAGTGGATCAGGCGCTGGCGCGGCTGGTGGAACGGTCGCTGCTGACTGTCAGCCTGGACGGCCAGAAGGTCATCGCACACCAGCTAGTCAGGCAGGTCGTGCGCGACGGGCTGGCCCGGCGTGATCGTTTGGTGGCAGTGTATAGAGCCGCCGTCGCGGCCCTGGATACACGCGCGGCGGCGCTGGCGGGTTCATGGGATCGTGTGGCCATCCGGGACATCCTTGTGCAGGTGACGGCGCTGCGAGAGAACGTGGCCGGATCCGCGGCCGAGGCCGACGATGAGCTTGCCAAGATACTGCTGTCGCTCCGGTTCTGGGCGTTGTATGACTTGAATGAGCTGGGTGACAGCGCGTCGCAGGCCATCGCGGTCGGCAAGTCGCTAGTTGCGGACTCCGAGCGGGTATTGGGTTTCGACCACCCCGACACCCTGACTTCACAGAACAACCTCGCTGTCGCCTACCAGGGGGCGGGCAGGCCCGCCGAGGCGATCCCGCTGTTCGAGCGGGCCCTGGCCGCTCAGGAGCAACTGCTGGGCCCCGACCATCCCGATGCCGTGACCACGCGGAACAACCTCGCTGTCGCCTACCGGGACGCCGGTCGCCCCGCCGAGGCGATCCCGCTGATCGAGCGGACCCTGGCCGCCCTGGATCGGCTACTGGGCCCCGACCATCCCGATGCCGTGACCACGCGGAACAACCTCGCTGTCGCCTACCAGGAGGCGGGCAGGCCCGCCGAGGCGATCCCGCTCTTCGAGCGGACCCTGGCCGCCCTGGAGCGGCTACTGGGGCGCGCTCACCCAGATGTCGTGACCACGCGGAACAACCTCGTGCGTCTCTACCAGGAGGCCGCCCGGGCTAAGTAGGCGTATCACCTCCATGGCCTTTGCCGGGGTTTGGCCGGCGGCCCGCAGGCCTTGCCAGCAGGCGCCGTGTATTGCCGACAGTGACGCGGACACTTCCCACCGTAGTACTGGCCTGGCATGTTCACTACCGGGACCACGGACTCAGCGAGCCTGGTTTTCGGGTTCACGGTCATGCCTCCCGCAGTTCATGGCTCCATTAAGAGATCATCGCCTCAGGACCCGAGGAGGCATGGCCGACCATGAGCAGCGGAGCGACCGCGACCAGCAGTCGTGACACCATGGCCGGGAATGCCCGCTGGCACGCGGAGGGCGCAATCAGCGCGGGAAGCAACGCGGGCTGGCCATTGTCGGCGCACCTGCCGCTTGGCGCGCTGCCCACCGCCGTGCCGTGCGCCCGCGGCTATACCCGCGCCATCCTGGACGAATGGAACCTGGCCGTGATGGCTGATGCGGCTGAGCTGATCGTGTCGGAGCTGGTGACCAACAGCGTGCAGGCCACGGCGGACAAGGACGGCCAGCCCAGGTACGGCGAAGACGGCCTGCCGGTCGTGCACCTGCGGCTCGCCTCGGACCGCGTGCGCTTCCGGGCCGAGGTCTGGGACAGCGTTCCTCACGTGCCTGCCGCCCGGCAGGCCGGGCCGGACGAGGAGGGCGGGCGCGGGCTCGCGCTGGTGGAGGCGCTGTCCGATCGCTGGGGCTGGACCACGGTCCCCGGCTGGCCCGGCAAGGTGGTCTGGGCCGAGCTACGGGCGGACTAAGAAGGCAAGGTCAGCTGGTCAGGTCGGTGGCTATCTCGAGCACGATGGCCCGGAGCTTGTCCTGGTCGTCCACCTGCTGCAGGAAGAACATGCAGGTCGCGCCCACGGCGAGCGTCGCGGTGGTGGCGCGCACCCGGTCGCGCAGCGGGGCCTCGGGGCCGGCCAGAATGTCCACGAGAACGTCCAGGCGGTCCCGGAAGCGCGCGAAGCGTTCCTTGCCGGCCTCCATGGTCTGCACCGATGCCCG